>PVMK01188308.1_pt1 | contig 10717 bp, 11 predicted proteins | sample 1853481 | NCBI WGS metagenome assembly PVMK01 (sample SAMN08533507, study PRJNA380276) | Marine sediment metagenome, whole genome shotgun sequencing project. | reverse complement strand
GTCGGTTGCACCAAAGAAATATCATCCAAAAATAAATGAGGTATATAGAGAGAGATACCAAATCGCAAGGTCTATTTTTTATTTGGGAAAGAAATATGTATGTCCTTGTTGCGGTTGGGGTTTTCGTAAATTTCTTACTTTTGGGGTCAAAAAGCGATCAAATGCCGCTTGCCTCGCTTTATAAGTGGCAAATCATAATTGGGAAGCTTGACAGCACTTGTGCAATAAAATAGAGTAACAATTTTATCAGGCTTTTTGATCTTAATGTGCGGGTGAGGCCTCACCCGCAAGAATACTAATATCAAAAGTCTAGCTAAAAAGAGCTGCTTAACTAGCAGTCCACAACGTGTCTAAGGTTACAATTTTATTGTTATTTTAATGAGTAATGCATTATGAAAAATAAAAAAATAATTTACTATATACTACCCACCTTGATAATATTTGCTGGGTTTTTTTGGTTTTTTTTAATTATGAACAAATATTAAAGAATGATTGGCTTTGGTTTAACTCTTTCAGTCATTTATTGAAATCAATAATTTTAGAATACCATCGTTTCCCAGTCCACGATCCATGGGTTTGCGGGGGTGTAGATATTCTTTCAAAGCCTCAAAACTGGGTTTTTTCACCTTTCATGATCACAACTTTATTACTTTCGCCATATATAGCCAATATATTTTCTTTCGTAATTTTGAGCTTTGTTGGTTTTTGGGGAATGTATAGGTTATTAAAATATTACAAAGTCACCAACACGGTAGGTATTTATTGTTCACTATTGTTTATCAATTCAAGTTGGTTTGGTCTCCACATTACAGCGGGGCACTTAGCTTTTAGAAGCCTTTTCTTATTACCGCTTTTAATCTTTTTAGTCCTAACCTTAACTAACATAAAAAAGTTTTTTGTTCTTTCTCTACTTATGTCTTTTTTCTTGCTTGATGGGGGTATTTATGCTTTTATCTATTCCTTGGTTGTCATCTTTTTTCTTGTCATACTCAACATGGTACCCATCAAAACGCTTTTTTCAGAGATAGCTAAAAATCGGATGACGTTTCTGCTAACCTCAATCGCATTTTTACTTCTGTCTTCTGCTAAAATTATCCCTGTTTTAACTAATTCAATAGTAAAAGCTCGCATTGACCAATATCATATGACACTTAAAGAAATCGCGTTATCTCTTTTTTATCCCTTACAAACTGCCTTCCATCATTTAAGCCTAAGTGCTCTAAACCCACTCCGTTTTCGTGAATACGGCTGCTATATAGGCATTTTGAGCCTATTAATTATTTGTTGGTATTCTAAAAAAAAATGGTTTTGGAGAAACAATTCAAAAGAAATTTTCTTATTGGCAATTTTCTTCTGGCTTGCTACCGGTATTGGTGGGGAAATTAATCCTGGGACATTATTAAATAAAATACCAATGATAAATAAGGCTCATATTGAAAGTCGATACTTTATCGTTTTCATGATTTTTTATATTATAGTATTAGCGAAAGTAATAGATCGCAATATTACCTCAAAGTTGTTGCTTATAATTATCCTGGCGCTATTAACCCTGGAGTTTTTATTTGTAAGGAATTATTCCTCTTTCGAGGCATTTAAACTCCATGACACTACAACCGAGTTTCCGACCTATATCACTAAAAGAAACATAACTCAGACCCTACAATATGTACCTAAGCCCGAGGTCTATTTGCTCGATAATATTGCATCGAAAGAATGTTACGAAGCAATTAAAGTGGAGAACAATGTACGACATATAAACGAACTGCAGTATCAGGGGGAGGTTTATACCATGCACGCGAGTGGTAATATTGAGATTCTTGAATTTTCCCCTGGATTTATTAATGCTACATATGATTTCAAGAGTCCAGATATCACTGAATATGACAGACTAGGAATAATAGTGTTTAATACGAATTCTAATAACTCTTGGGTTGTTAATGAACCCAATAAGATAGTAGAAAATCCTAAGAATTTATTGGCAGTATCAGTTAAACAAAGAAAAGGTATTTTAAACTTACATTATCAACCGCCCTACTTGAAATATATAATCGCTTTTTATGTTTCCGGGGTTATTATCTATTTGCTAATTGCAAGGAGAATATATTGCAAAAAATGATATCTAATCTAAAAGTAACTCAAGGGCCAGAGGAAAGTAAGCTTTTTTGTTACTTTTGTCACTCCCCTAATATTAGAATTAAATTTCCTTCGACTGAAGGTTCTAAACATACTGACTCAAATTCATACCGCTGCACGAGCTTTGGTCACAATAAACATGGAGATATAGTAGAGTGTTTGGATTGTGGTCTTGTAGCACTAAAAGAAATTCCTAAACCTTTTGACCTAGAACATATTTACAAACAAGTGATCGACCCATTATACGTAGAAGAGAAAGAAAGTCGTTATTATACCTTTAATAAAGTTCTGAAGGACATCCAAAAGTATGCAAGAAACGGAAAACTTCTAGATATTGGATGTTATTGTGGTTATTTTCTAGACGTAGCTCGTGAGGCTGGTTTTGATGTGCAGGGAGTAGAAATTTCAAAATGGGCTTCCGATCAAGCTCGCCAACTTGGACTCGTGGTTCATAACGATAACCTTTCTAGTCTCGATTTGGAAAGCTATTTTGACACAATAACTATGTGGGACGTAATAGAACACTTTTCTGATCCAAGGGCTGAGCTACATGAGATAAATCGTCTCCTTAAGAGGGATGGTTACTTATTTCTTTCTACTATCAATGTTAGCAGTATTGTTGCTCGATTGATGGGGCGACGATGGCCTTGGTTGATGGACATGCATATCTTCTATTTTGATACGCACACGATTACTAGAATTTTAAAAGAAGAAGGATTCCATATAGTTGATATACGATACTACACACATTATATCAGCTCTAAATATCTTATAAAAAAGTTAGCGCATATATCAAAACTAGCCGAACTTATCCTTAAGGCTTTGCAAAGTATAATTGGTGAATTTAGAATTCCATTTAACTTCGGTGACAACATGATGGTGATTGCGAAGAAATTATAGGTACTTACATTGATCTGACCCCCTATTATAGGTCCATAAGTTAGATTTTTGACAGAAGACCCTATACATAGGAGGTTACTAAGATGGCTAGGAAAGGTTTGCATTCTTCATGAATCCAACTAAAACCTAGCTTGACAAAAGGGGAGCAGAATAATGTATCATAACTCGAATTGCATCCATGAGTAAGGGTGATCTTTATGAAATTTCTATTAAAATTGACAAAATCAGTCGCTCCAAAGAAATACCATCCCAAAATAAATGAGATTTATAGAGAGAGATACCAAGTCGTACGGGCTATTTTTTACTTGGGAAATAAATATTTATGTCCTTGTTGTGGTTGGAGTTTCCGCAAATTTCTTACATACGGTGCTATACCTAGATCTAATGCTCTTTGTCCACGATGTCGAGCTTTAGAAAGACATCGTCTATTATGGCTTTATTTCAAAGATCAAACAAATCTATTCCATGATAACTTAAGAGTTTTACATTTTGCACCAGAGCGTGTTTTTGAGAATAACTTCAAGCTAATGAGAAACCTCGATTACATTACGGCTGACCTTGATTCAAGACGCGCCATGGTTGAAATAGATATCACGAATATTTTATATGAAGATAATTCCTTCGATGTTATTTTGTGCAGCCACGTTTTAGAGCATGTTCCAGACGATCATAAAGCAATGAGAGAATTGTATAGAGTCTTAAGGTCCGGGGGTTGGGCAATTTTTCAAGTCCCAATTCCGCGTCATGATAAGACTTTTGAGGATTTCAGCATAACCAAACCTGAAGATCGGGAACGTATTTTTGGTCAAAGTGACCATGTAAGGGTATACGGAAAAGATTATAAGGATAGACTTGAAGAAGCCGGATTTAGAGTCAAGGTAGATGATTATGTAAAGAGGCTAGGCGCTGATAAAATAAAGCAGTATGCTTTAATGGAATATGAAGATATATATTACTGTGAAAAGTGATTATACCTGATAGAACATACTGTCAGTAAATTTCACTTCAGACTTTTAGAATTGGGCTTGTTATCTTTTACAGCAGAAAGGCCTCAGTATAAATTGAAGATATATAATGACTAAAAGGAATAATCTTATACTTGGTGGCGGTATGACAGGACTTGCGGCTGGTTTAGTTTCTCGACTACCTGTATTTGAGGCTCAAAATGTGCCGGGTGGAATTTGTTCATCCTACTATTTGCCTAAAGAATGTGAAGAGCCGCTATTCAACCCACCTGATGACCAAGAGGCATACCGGTTTGAGATAGGAGGCGGGCATTGGATATTTGGAGGGGACCCGACAGTTCTTCACTTTATAAACTCGCTGGTTTCTGTTAAATCTTACAAACGGCGCTCTGCGGTTTATTTTAGTAAACAAGAGCAATACGTACCTTATCCAATACAGAATCATCTGGCTTATTTGGGAAAAGATATAGCCGAACAATCGTTAAAAGAAATTGTCAATTCACCCGAGGGTGTGCCTAAAACCATGGCCGATTGGCTCGAGAAAAGTTTTGGCAAAACTCTGACTGAACTTTTCTTCGCTCCTTTTCATGAACTATATACTGCCGGTCTTTGGACTAAGATAGCTCCGCAGGATGCTTACAAGTCTCCTGTTAAAATTGAAGTTGTCAGACAGGGTGCTTTTGATAAAGCTACCCCGGCTATCGGGTACAACATAACCTACATATATCCAGAAGAAGGTCTTAATACCTTAGCTCAGAGGATGGCCCAGAAGTGCGATATAAATTATGATAAGAGAGTCTCAAGAATAAACATAGATAAAAAAGAAGTTTTATTTTCAAACGGCTCAGGTGCAAATTATGAGAAAGTGGTTTCGACCCTGCCTCTAAATAAAGCTATGGAAATGGCAGGACTTGAAGTGGATGAAGAACCTGCATTTTATACCTCTGTGCTTGTGTTGAATATTGGTGCCACTCGCGGGAGCAAGTGCCCGGATGATCACTGGCTTTATATCCCCGACAGTGATTCCCGATTTCACAGAGTGGGTTTCTATAGTAATGTTGATCCTTCTTTTCTTCCTAAGTCCTCGCGTGAAGATAAAGACAGGGTTAGTATTTACGTAGAAAGAGCATATGCAAACGGTCAGAAACCAACAGATAATGAAATTGAAGCTTATTCTGAAAATGTAGTAAAAGAGCTTAAGTCCTGGGAATTTATTGAAGAAGTCGAGACCGTTCATCCGACGTGGATAGATGTTGCATATACATGGTCTATGCCGGGTTCAAACTGGAGAGAACTTGCTATAAATGAATTGAAGAAGCACGGAGTGCATCAGGTTGGTCGCTATGGTCGCTGGGTTTTTCAGGGTATAGCGGAATCTATAAAGGATGGTTTTTCTGCGGGTAACACCCTAATTAAAGGGTGAAACAGATAGAATTAATAAAACAAGAATGTTTGATTAGAGTTTATCATCGATGAAAAAGAATGATCTTAAAAATCACTTTATTTCAGTAATTATTCCCGTATATAATGACTCGGAAAATTTATACAACTGCCTAGATGCTCTAAGCAGGCAAACCCTTGATGAATCAATGTATGAAATTGTGGTTATTGATAACGGTTCTACTGATGACATAAGTGAAGTTGTGAGAGGATATCCACGGATTAATTATTGTCACGAGTATAAAGAAGGGTCATATGCTGCCAGAAATAAAGGGATCTTAAATTCCAAGGGAGACATCCTAGCATTCACGGATTCAGATTGCATTCCCAATGAGAATTGGCTGGAAAAAGGCCTGTCTGCTGTTGTTGATAAAAATTCCCTTGGATTGATAGGGGGTAAAATTAACTATTTTGCAATAGATGAGAATAAGATGAATTCAGTGGAATTATGGGAAATATTAAACCAGTATGATCAAGCGGAGTGTATTAATAATATGAAGTTTGCACTGACAGCTAATCTTTTTACTAGACGCTCAGTTATGGATGAGGTTGGTTTATTTAATTCGAATCTTAAATCTGCAGGTGACTATGAATGGGGGAATAGAGTATATGAGAAAAGACTTAATCTATATTATGATGACGAAATTGTTGTGTCTCACCCTGCTAGAAAAACTCTCAGCCAACTCAGTCGTAAGATAAGGAGATTGGTCGGGGGAAGATTCGATACACGAATGATAAATAAGCATGAGGTTATTAAACAGTTAAATGTATTACAGCCCTTTGCTGCTCTCTTTGACTTCTTAAAAAATAAAAAATCAAGTTCGTTTAATTACTTTAACTATATTATAAAATTTGTTTTCATATATGTATTTGTAAAAACCGTTGCATTATATGAGTTTGTAAGATTAAAGTTGGGTGCCAAGCCAGAGCGTTAATAGATTTCTAATGCCATTTGGAGTTAAATAGGTAAATCGAAGAAACAGAGGACTTGAGAACTAAATAAATGTCTAACAATAGTGAAGTAATGACATCTTATGAATTTGCAGTGCCTATCCCTAGTTTAGATGAGGAGTCTACTATCAATAAAGTCATACATGACTTTAAGATTGCTTTGCCAAGTGCGAGAATTTATGTTTATAATAACGGCTTCTTTCGGAATCGGCGATGGGTGTTGGAAAAAGTAAGTGAGCAAAAAAGCTTCAGTTATTATGACTAAGTTTTATTTCGAACTACGGTAAAATATTTGGTGTCCTATATTGATCATGCTATTAAAAAAAATAGTTCGTTCTCCACTGTTTTTCGTTATTTTCTCAGTAATCATATTATTTTTGAGTTACTCACAAAATTTGTTGAGAGCGACAGACTATGAAAAATATTACGATCATAACTACTCGTTTCTCAGAAATTATGATATTCCCGAGTTTCAGAATTACTCCGAAATTTATGCGACCTTTGATCGTTGGTCAGAGGCTGTAGTTCTAGGAAGGCTTGTAAAATCGAGAAAGGATGGCCTGCTTTCCTCTGGTGGATTCGTTGGGCGTTTTTATGATATACCAAATCCTCCGGCTAATATAGAAAAAAAATATTTCTCACACGTCTACCCATACAAAATTTATTTAGACGAAACATTGGATAATAAAGTAGATCAATTTGGAACATATACATCACAGATGGGTGGACAGGCATTTGTTCTAGGTATCTTAGATAAAATCATTCCGGGAAAGAACGCGTTTAAACTCAAGTTTTATTATCGTCTTATGGCATTACTTGCAACTTTGGCAATTTTTCTAATCATTTTATGGTTTTACAAAGAGTTTGGGGTTCTTACGGGTTGGTTGTTGGTTTTTTGTTTTGCACTTTTTAGTTACCCAACTCTATATGCAAAAAACTTATGGTATGTTCTATGGGCTTATTATGTTCCCTTCTTATTCATTCTATACATATTACATAAAGAAGATGTATCAAATAGTAGGATATCATACCCCCTAATTTTCTTATTAAGCTTTCTAGGAATGTTTATCAAAATCTTTCTAAATGGTTTCGAGTTCATAACTACGACCGTTATTATGACCGCAATACCGGCGTTTTATTATGCTCTTAAAAATAGATGGGAGTTCACTAAATTATTATACCGTTTAGTTGCCATAGGAGGAGGCATCGCTTTATCTGTTATAATCTCAATCATATTATTATCATTTCAATTGGTACTTGCAGGAGAAAATTTTGTCGACGGTGTGGATCATATTTATGATACTTTTTTAAAAAGAACAAGTGGTATTGGAGCGTATACCAATTTGCTGCTTGCAGAGTGTGGCAGAACACCAATCTACGAAGTATTAAAATACTATGTTTTGTCTCCACCGGTTTTCGATTTTCATCGAATGGGATTAAATTTTCAAATTGGTATCAACTACTTATTAGTTCTGTTTTTAGGAATAAGCATATTTTGTTTAACATTAACTAGAAAGTTAAAATGTAAGGAAAGGTTTAGAAAAATTAACGCGCTTAATGCAACTTTATGGATTTCGATTCTTGCCCCACTTTCATGGTTCATAATATTCAAAGGGCATAGCTGTGTTCATAAAGTACATGATCCAATAGTATGGTTCATGCCTTTTATGTTTTACGGTATCGGGTTATTAGGAGTTACGTCTGAGAAGTTTATAAGAAGCCTCTGGGTTTCAAATAGCCATAAGTAGTATATATTCCATAATTTGAAAAATTAAACCGGAGATTCGGTGACCGGTTCTAGACATAAAAGAATTAAATAGCAAATACGACTCTATAAAATTTGAATCTGCTAAGTTATACGCCTTAAAGGATTGTAGATTTGAGTATTCTGGGTGTGAGCCTATAACAATGAGTCGAGTTTTTGGAGCTTTGGCTAAGGCACAGCAAATAGTAAGTGCAAATATACCGTAAGCAAGACCAATTTCAAGAGAAACTATTGGATTAAATTCATGTATTAATTGACCTATATAATTGCTTTTTAGGCGGTCAATGCTTCCATGAATTTTAACCAATTCCCCCTCAGGGGTGGTTGTTTAGCCAGTTGAGAATATTTCTTCATGTAATTCATTCATTACTAACTTTAAGTTGTCATGTTGAGGAGGATTTAATCAACTTTTGATTAATTTCTGTTACGATCGATCTTTTATAATCTGCAATATACAGGAATAACATTCAGAAATAGACGGTGATGTTATTTGCTTCTCTTATACTAGTACTTTTCATCCTATTAATGTGCAATTTGTCGGATACTAACGATGTGCAAAGTGTAATATAACTATCAATATCTTTTGGGTTTACTTTTATTGATTCTAAATAGTATTTACGGCATTTATCAGATTGGCCATTTAAAAAATAAAGGAATCCTAACTTTTGTAATAAGTAATTTGCAGTCTCCGGATTGTTCAAAACCAAGTTTTTATATTTTTTGTATAAAATCTCTCTTGCATTTATCTTGTTAATAATATTAGTAGAAATCTGATCACCATGTGTATATACGTTTGCTAATGGCTCATTTATAAAATCAAATTTGTACTTATGAGATATCCGAATCCACATATCCCAATCCTGACAACTTGGTAATGATTCATCGAACATACCGCATACATTGAAGCACTCTTTTCGTATTAGTGGGGTAGGGCTGCCTAAACAGTTATGCTTTAGTAAAATATCGGATAAACTGCCTCTATATCTTGGTAAGACCTTGCCGTAGGGTTTATCAGAATCATATAAGATGAAATATCCACAGTAGACTATACCAATTTCATTGGGTAATTCTTCAAATTTATTAAATTGAAGTTCTAGCTTATTTGGTAGATATTCGTCATCTGAATCAAGTAAAGAAATGTATTGTGCTTTTGAAGCTTTGATGCCTTCGTTTCTTGCAGCTGGGGCTCCTTTATTCGATTCTAGTTTTATAAAGGTGACCCTTTCGTCATCTATACCTCTGATTACCTCTTCAGTGTTATCGGTAGAGCAATCATCTACTACAATAATTTCAAGGTCTTTATAGGTTTGATTAATTACGCTGGTTACTGCCCTTTCAACTAGTCTTGATCTATTATAAGTGGGGATTATCACACTGATTTCAGGATTTATAGTCTTATCAGGCATATTTGAAATTGTAAAAAAGTCAGAATTTTTATTAAACTCAATCTCCATTAACAGTAGATTGTAATTTTAGTATGGCTTTGCTTAGGTTTTCAACGAAAAGAATTTTGTTTTTTGTTATATAATCATAACTCTTTTGGTTTCTATTATTAACATAGTTATATGAATGATTAAAATCAAGAAAATCAGGATGATTTTCTAATATATATTTTTTGTGGTTTTCATGCCTTAATTGTTTCTTGAGATAATGTATGAGCGATTTCGAATAGTCATGATATATAATTGCATTAGGATAGTATATAATCGAATCTCTTCTTGCCAGTTTTTCTACTATTCTTTTTGATATTTCTAAACCTTCATGACCACCAGCACCTTTGAGTTCTAAATTGAATCCACCTATATCAACAAGGATTTGTTTGTCGAATGAAGAATTCCCTTCTAGGTTTACATAATATGGCAAGATATGATCTCCTAGATCGTAGTGATGAGCAAAATTGTTGTATAGGGATTTTGTTCTGGGCAGGCATTTGCCGCGGAGAGCAACAATATCATTTTCTTGATGTGCCTTAATATGCTCATTTATATAGTTACTTTCAGGAATCGCATCATCATCTAAGAAAATTAGTATTTGCCCTTTAGAATAGTTAATACCTACATTTCTTCCGGCGGTTAGGCCATAATTGCGTTTAAGTTTGATATAATTTAATTCGTATTTAGTAATGAAATTTTGAATATGAGGTTTATCGCTGTTATCAATCACAAGAATTTCGTACGAGTTAGTATTGTTCGTTTTTAATGACTTAATATTCTCCTCAAATAATTTCATATCTGGGTTATAAGCAACAATAATTACCGATGCTATTGGGGATTTAGTATTACTAGAGGATATAACTTTATCTATTTTTTTGTTTATTATTGTTTCGTCTAAGAAATTCTTCATGTTTGTTTCTTTATATAAACTTAGTTACGAGCAAGGTTTATAGCCACTATACAAAAATACCTTATTTTTTCTAGTATAGACAATATTAAATCGGCTATCAAATAAATAATCGCAATACTGGTTGAAAGGTAATCGAGTGTAATATTGAATAATCTGAATATGCTTAGTTTGTATGCAAGGATTTAAAGTAATAGCTTTGAAAAATGCCGGATTCTATTAA
>PVMK01122720.1_pt1 | contig 10718 bp, 10 predicted proteins | sample 1853481 | NCBI WGS metagenome assembly PVMK01 (sample SAMN08533507, study PRJNA380276) | Marine sediment metagenome, whole genome shotgun sequencing project. | reverse complement strand
CGATGAGTTTAGCGGGATCGATCATATGACGGGCGCCGCGCGGGTGAATAATCAACTGTGCCTGATCGAAAGCTTCCATCATGACACCGGCGCCGCCCGCGTGATCAAGGTGAATATGGGTAGGGATCACGTACTTGATCTGGCTGCGATCAATTTCCAGTTCGGTTAGCGTTGTTAAAACATTATCGAGAGAATATTGAGTACCGGTATCGACAATCGCTACTTCATCGCCTTGCCGTAGTATATAAATCGACACCAGCTGATCCCGCATATGAGCAGCGTCGACACAATAGATGTCGTGAGCCAGGGACTGAAATACCGTCATTTGGCCGATTTAACGTGTTCCGCCAGGAGCAACCAGGTATCGATCACCGAATCCGGATTGAGTGACATGCTTTCAATGCCCTGATCCAGCAGCCACACTGCCAGATCGGGGTGATCCGAGGGACCCTGACCACATATGCCGACATACTTGCCGGCGGATTTACAGGCCTGGATAGCTTGCGCTAAGAGTTTCAACACCGCCGGGTCACGCTCGTCGAAGGCCGAGGCAACCAGGCCGGAATCCCGATCCAGCCCCAGGGTTAGTTGGGTTAAATCGTTAGAGCCTATCGAGAAACCGTCGAAATACTCGAGGAATTCCTCCGCGAGGATGACATTAGAAGGCAGTTCGCACATCATGATGACCTTAAAATCATCGACACCGCGTTCCAGGCCATTTTCCTTCAATACCGCGTGAACCGCCCGCGCTTCGCCGAGGGTGCGAACGAATGGGATCATAATTTCCATGTTCTTTAAGCCCATCTGCTCGCGAACCTGTTTGATGGCTTTACATTCCATCTCGAAACAGGGTTTGAAATCGTCACTGATGTAGCGTGAAGCGCCGCGGTAGCCCAGCATCGGGTTTTCTTCCTCGGGCTCGAAAATGGTGCCGCCGAGTAAATGCGCATACTCGTTCGACTTGAAATCGGATGTTCGTACGATTACCTTTTCCGGTGCAAACGCGGCAACCAGGGTAGCGATACCCTCGGTCAGCTTTTCGACAAAATATTCGGTTGGACTGCCATAGCCGGCGATGCGTTGATTAATTTCATCCTGTAGCGAAGCATGCATGCAGTCAAACTCGAGCAGGGCGCGCGGATGAATGCCGATCATATTATTGATAATGAATTCGAGGCGGGCGAGACCTATGCCCGAGTGGGGTAGCCTTGAAAAACTGAATGCGCGTTCAGGGTTTCCAATATTCATCATGATCTTGAGCGGTATCTCGGGCATTTGCGATAGCTCGTGTCGATGATGCTCAAACTTGAGCAGGCCCGCGTACACGTATCCGGTATCACCTTCGGAACAGGACACGGTGACATCTTCACCGTGACTCAGGACCCGGGTAGCGTCACCGGTACCGACCAGGGCTGGAATTCCCAGTTCCCGCGCAATGATTGCAGCATGGCAGGTGCGGCCGCCGCGGTTGGTGACGATCGCCGACGCTTTCTTCATGATCGGTTCCCAGTTGGGATCGGTCATGTCCGTGACCAGTACATCACCGTCTTCGATTGAATCCATTTGTGACAAATCATTGATAATTTTTACCGCGCCCTGGCCAATGCGATGGCCTACCGCACGGCCCTCGACGATCGGTTCGCTTTTTTGCTTGAGGACAAAGCGTTCGATGACCTGACCGGCGCGGGATTGAACCGTTTCCGGGCGCGCCTGAACAATATACATCAGTCCATTTTCACCATCTTTGGCCCACTCGATATCCATTGGCCGGCCGTAGTGTTTCTCAATCGTTACCGCTATGCGGGCGAGCGCGGTAACTTCCTCATCGTTAATCGAAAACTGGTTCTGATGCGCGGCGTCGACGTCGACCGTTTTAATCGACTGCTCCGGGCTATCACTGCCGCCTTCGGCGTAGATCATTTTGATTAGTTTACTGCCGCGGTTTTTTTTCAGGATACTGCGCGGGGCAATACCCAGGGTTTTCTTATAAACATAAAATTCGTCCGGATTGACCGCACCCTGAACCACGGTTTCACCCAATCCATAGCTGCTGGTGATGAAAACGGCATCTTCGAACCCGGACTCGGTGTCGATACTGAACATGACGCCGCTGGCGGCAAGGTCGCTGCGCACCATGCGCTGAATACCGGCAGACAGGGATACTTCAGAGTGATCGAATCCCTGGTGTACCCGGTAGGATATTGCGCGGTCATTATAAAGCGATGCAAATACCAGTTTTACCGCGTGTAAGACCTGGTCGATCCCGCTGATGTTCAAATAGGTTTCCTGCTGACCGGCAAAGGAGGCATCGGGCAGGTCTTCGGCAGTGGCGGATGAACGCACCGCGACAGTCGCGGGCTTACCGTTCACGGCCATGGTCGCGTAGGCCCTGGTGATATCGTCCTGGAATTCCTGCGGTAGCGGGGCATCCATCACCCAGCTTCTGATCTGGGCGCCGGTTTCGGCAAGCGCCCTGACATTATCGGTGTCGAGTTGTTCGAGTGACTGGCGGATTTTATCGACGAGTCCGGCTTGCTCAAGAAAATTGTCAAAGGCATCGGCTGTAGTTGCAAATCCTCCGGGGACGGCGACACCCAGCTCTCCCAGGTTTGAGATCATTTCGCCCAGTGATGCGTTTTTGCCGCCGACCAGTGGTACATCGTCCATTCCCAGTTGGTCCAGTGACACTACGTTATTCGACATTCGAGGTTTCTCTTGAGGTTTATTCACCGCCAGATTCTACCCAACTCCAACGGCCTGGCAATAATAAAGCAGACTTTATCATATTCAATATGACAGGGATGATAGATTTGTCGATCGTCAAGCGATTGATTATTGGCTATCATTCCCGCGACTATGGACGACGATAGCAGACAGGTATATTTTCTCTCCAACGGTACCGCGATTACCGCGGAAACCCTGGGGCATAGTTTACTCGCGCAGTTTCCGGGGCTTAGTTTTCGTACAAAGACGATTCCATTCATCGATACCGTTGAAAAAGCTAAAAAAGTCATCGATGAAATCGACCGTAGCATTGACGAATCAAATGGCTTACCCATCGTCATTTCAACCATGTCCGATCTTGATTTAAAAAATATAATCGACAAAAGTAAAGCACTGGTACTCGACCCTCTCGCTGATTTTTTACCTCGACTGGAAAAAATTCTGGATGAGGAGTCTTCACATGCGCATCGTTCGCACCGGTTTGATAATCCCTCTTTATATGAGTCAAGAATTAACGCGATCGATTTTTCCCTGATTCACGACGATGGCGGTAAGACCCGTAGCTATGACGAAACCGATATTATACTGATTGGTGTGTCGAGGACCGGAAAAACGCCTAGCTGCCTTTACCTGGCCCTGCAATTCGGGCTGAAGGCTGCAAATTATCCGATAACCGAAGAAGATATGGATTCAGATCGCCTACCCGAACCGATACGCCCCTATATGGATCGTTTATATGGATTGACCACGGAGGCGAACCGCTTATGCAAGATCCGGCAGGAAAGGCGCCCCAATAGCCGATATTCCTCGCTTGAGCAATGTCGCTATGAATTGAAAGCCGCCGAGGATATGTATATCCATCACAAGATACACTATCTAAACACCACGACCATGTCGGTGGAAGAAATAGCCGCCCGTATCGTTGAAGATACCGGATTGCACCGTATGGAACAATCCAGCTAACCTGTTTCAGCCCATATGAGCAATAACTGCTTCACCAAAATCAGAAGTGCTTAGCTCTGTAACCCCGGGTTCGTTTCGCGCCAGGTCATAGGTCACCTGCTTGTTGCCGATTGCGCCTTCCATGCCCTTGATAATTAAGTCAGCGGCTTCGGTCCAGCCCATGTAGCGAAGCATCATTTCCGCGGAAAGTATGATCGAGCCAGGGTTAACCTTGTTCTGCCCGGTGTACTTGGGTGCGGTTCCATGTGTCGCCTCGAATACGCCCACGGTATCGGCGATATTGGCACCCGGTGCTATGCCTATGCCGCCTACCTGTGCGGCCAGTGCGTCGGAAATGTAATCACCATTTAGATTAAGCGTTGCTATGACGTCATATTCGGTCGGACGTGAGAGGATTTGTTGAAGAAAATTATCGGCAATGACGTCATTCACCAGGATAGTATTGCCTGTTTTTGGGTTTTTGAATTCACACCAGGGGCCGCCATTGATTTCAACCGCGCCGTAGGTTTCTTTAGCCAGTTCATAGCCCCAGTTTCTGAACCCGCCCTCGGTAAATTTCATGATATTACCCTTGTGAACAAGGGTCACCGACTTGCGATCATTGTCAACCGCATACTGAAACGCCTTGGCTACCAGGCGTTTGGTTCCCTGCGACGATACCGGCTTGACGCCAATGCCGGAAGTCTCGGGAAAACGGATACTGGTTATCCCCATTTCCTCGGTAAAAAACTTAATAACCTTTTTGACTTCGTCGGAACCCGCTTCCCATTCGATGCCGGCGTAAATATCTTCGGTATTTTCACGATAGATTGTCATCTCGGTATTTTCCGGGTGCTTCAGAGGCGTTTCTATACCCGCGAAATAACGTACCGGTCGTACACAGGCGTATAAATCCAGTTGTTGTCTGATGGATACATTCAAGGAACGGATGCCGCCGCCGATAGGCGTGGTCAGCGGGCCCTTGATGGAAACAATATAATCTTTCATCGCCTGCAGTGATTCTTCCGGCAGCCATTCGTCTTCACCATAGATGTGGGTGGCTTTTTCGCCCGCGTATATTTCCATCCAGGCTATGTTGCGCTTGCCCTGGTAGGCTTTTTCGATTGCCGCGTCGACTACCCGGATCATCACCGGTGAAATATCCGCGCCGATACCATCACCCTCGATGTAGGGAATAATCGGGTTATCTGGAACATTCAGACTCAGGTCAGCGTTAGCCGTAATAGCCTGGCCCTGGTCGGGTATTTTGATATGTTGTTGGCTCATATTGATCCCTGGACAGAAACGATTGATTGAATTTACGGCGGGAATTATATACCAGAAAAGAAACCGGGGAGCAGAAACTCCCCGGAAAATTTTTTAAAGGGTAATACCCGAACTTAGAGTAAGTTGATGCGTAATAAGTTCAGAACTAACCGCCGGATGATCGAATTTGGCCAGGAAAATAATGATAACCAGCCCTTGAATTATATCGAGCCTCACATTACTTTATAACTATTGTTAATAAACTAAGCAAACGCATGTCCGATCAGCAGTCCAATAACGACGACGATCCCGATAAGGACGATACCTTATTACTTGAGCGCACCAGGCCAAAACTCAAGAAGCCGCCGATGTTTAAGGTCGTCATACTAAACGATGACTACACCCCGATGGAGTTTGTGGTGCACGTGCTCGAAGCGATTTTTGGGCACAACCGGGAAAGTGCGACACGTATTATGCTAAATGTGCATAAATCCGGAAAAGGGGTCTGTGGTATATATTCACGCGATATCGCCGAAACCAAGGTTACCCAGGTAAATAGCTACTCGAGGGAAAACAAACATCCTCTGCTTTGTGATATGGAGGAAGTTTAGGTTCGGACCCGAATATAGATACAGGATTTTTCAAGTGACAAATTTCTTTATTGAAGTTGACGAATTAAACACCATCTTTCAAGTCAAATAGACTATATTAAAAATACGGGTAAACTGTATTTCGGACATGAGATGTTAAACAAAGAACTCGAACATTCGCTCAACAAGGCTTTTCACGACGCAAATGAAAAGCGGCATGAGTTTATTACTGTCGAACATTTATTAATGATGCTGACAGATAATGACGCTGCTTTGGCGGTACTCGAAGCCTGCGGTGGTGACGTTCCTTTGATCAAAAAGGAACTGGAGATTTTTGTCGATCAAAACACGCCTCTGCTGATGTCTGACGAGGACAGGGATACCCAGCCAACCCTGGGTTTTCAACGCGTTTTACAACGCGCGTTGTTTCATGTGCAATCTTCCGGTAACGGTGAAGTTTCCGGTGCTAATGTACTGGTCGCGATCTTTTCGGAACAGGACTCGCATGCGGTCTACCTGTTGAACAAGCATAATATTGAACGCCTGGACGTGACAAATTACCTGTCGCATGGAATTACCCGTGTCGATGAAGGCAACGAAGACGAATCTTTTACGCACGAGGCCGAGGCCATCCCGGAGGATGCTGAAAAAGCCAATCCGCTGGAAAAGTTCGCTACCAATCTGAATAATTTAGCCATCGCCGGAAAAATCGACCCGCTGATTGGCCGTGATCAGGAAGTCGAACGTCTTATTCAGACCCTGTGCCGCAGACGTAAAAATAATCCGCTGCTGGTGGGAGAAGCGGGCGTTGGTAAAACCGCAATTGCGGAAGGCCTGGCGCGAAAAATCGTCGAAGAAGAAGTGCCCGAGGTTTTGCATGGCTGTGTTATTCACGCCCTTGATCTGGGTGCACTGGTGGCTGGAACCAAGTATCGGGGCGATTTTGAGAAACGCCTGAAAGCGGTCATCAATCAGCTAAAAAAAGAACCGGGTGCTATTCTTTTTATCGATGAAATCCACACTATTATCGGTGCCGGATCAGCCTCGGGCGGGGTAATGGATGCTTCTAATCTAATCAAGCCGGAACTGGCTAGCGGTGAGATTAAGTGCATTGGTTCTACTACCTATACCGAATTTCGCGGGGTCTTCGAAAAAGACCGCGCACTCGCCAGACGCTTTCAAAAAATCGATGTGCCGGAACCGAGTGTCGAGGAGACCTACCTGATTCTGAAGGGTTTGAAATCCCGCTTCGAAGAACATCACAATGTGAAGTATACCCTGCAGGCTTTACGCAAAGCCGCCGAGTTAGCCGATCGATATATTAACGATCGTCACCTGCCGGACAAGGCCATCGACGTCATCGACGAGGCCGGCGCAAAACGCCGCCTGTTGCCCGAGAAACAACGCAAGAAAACCATTGGTATCCACGATATTGAAAATATTGTTGCCAAAATTGCACGCATACCGGCCAATACGGTGAATACATCCGACCTCGAGATGTTGAAAAACCTGGGTAAAAACCTGTCACGGGTTGTGTTTGGCCAGGAAGAAGCGATCAAGTCCCTGGATGCCGCTATTAAGATGACCCGTTCGGGGCTCGGACGCGATATGAAGCCGATTGGATCATTTTTGTTTTCCGGACCTACGGGTGTTGGTAAAACAGAGGTTTGCCGGCAAATTGCCAAGATTATGGGGATTGAGTTAATCCGCTTCGATATGTCCGAGTATATGGAAAGGCATACGGTATCCAGATTAATCGGGGCGCCGCCCGGCTACGTCGGTTTTGACCAGGGCGGCTTACTCACCGAAGAAATCACCAAACATCCATATTCCGTACTGCTTATGGATGAAATTGAAAAAGCCCATCCGGACGTTTTTAATTTGCTCCTGCAGGTAATGGACAATGGTACCTTGACCGATAGCAACGGCAGGAAGGCGGATTTTCGCAATGTCATCCTGGTGATGACCACGAATGCCGGTGCAGAGATGATCAGTCGTTCGTCGATGGGATTTACCCTGCAGGATCATACCAGCGATGCCGGTGAGGCAATAAAGAAAGTATTTACGCCCGAATTCAGAAATCGACTCGATGCCGTAATTAACTTCAAGACCCTCGATAGCAAGGTGATATTGAATGTTGTGGACAAATTCCTGATCGAGCTGGAATCGCAGCTTGAAGAGAAAAAGGTCAGCATGACTGTCAGCGACGAGGCCAGGCACTGGTTATCCGAGAAAGGTTACGATCCGATCATGGGCGCACGACCCATGGCGAGGGTAATTCAGGATGAAATCAAGCAGGTGTTGGCAGACGAATTATTATTCGGTGATCTAACCGATGGCGGACATGTAAAGATTGATGTCGAAGACAGTAAGCTGGTCTGTCACGTCGATGCGAAAAAAAGAGAGTCGGTAGACGTCTAAAAGGCAATAAACAGGCTTTATCTATCGCGGAAGGTAATTCTGCCCTTGCTCAGATCGTAGGGCGTTAATTCTACGGTGACAGTATCCCCGGTTAAAATTCGAATATAGTGTTTGCGCATTTTTCCTGAAATATGCGCCGTGACTACATGGCCATTTTCCAGTTCTACCCGAAACATGGTATTAGGCAGGGTATCTTTTACCGTGCCTCGCATTTCAATGTGGTCGCCTTTTGACATATATAATCCTAAGTATAGATCCCAGGGAGCCACTGATCAATTCGTGAATGAACGCGTTGTGCCCAAAATGACCAATTTCTGCGTTGTGAAACTTAGCAATAGCCCTGCTATTACTTGCGTTCCACGCCTTGAACTTGATCATTTTGAATCACAACCCGATTCACTCAGAATTAATCAGCGACTCCCTAGTTTGTAAAAAGGCGCCATTATGCATTATTTGGTATTGATCGCAACTGACTTGTTCGTCGTTTCTAAAGGCTGTGCTACCATTTAGTTCTCAAAATCGAGCCGTAAGAATAATGATAAAAAATGCTTTTGTATTCCCGGGCCAGGGATCTCAATCGGTTGGCATGATGACCAACTGGGGAGACTACCAGCCAGTGGTCATCGATGTTTATGCCCAGGCGTCTGAAGCACTGGGCTACGACCTATGGCAGGTGGTGAGCGAAGGCCCGGCGGAACGCCTGAATGCGACAGAAATTACCCAACCGGCAATGCTTTGCGCAGGTTTCGCATGCTGGCAAATTATGCAGCAAAACGAGGCCATGCCCGGGGTTGAACTAATGGCAGGACACAGCCTGGGCGAGTATACCGCCCTGGTTTGCGCACAAAGCCTCGATATCACCAGTGCGGTTAAACTCGTAGCCAAACGCGGAAGCCTGATGCAATCCGCGGTGGCAGTGGGCGAGGGGGCGATGGCCGCGATAATTGGACTCAGCGACGAAGCTGTCCTCGCTGCCTGTAATAGTGTCGAGTCGGGTATAGTCGAAGCAGTCAATTTTAATGCCCCGGGTCAGGTCGTCATAGCCGGTCAAAAATTAGCCGTGGAAGCAGCCATGGATCAGGCCAAAGCATCAGGTGCAAAAAGGGCGTTACCTTTGCCGGTGAGTGTGCCTTCCCATTGCACATTGATGACAGAAGCCGCAAATGAATTGTTTGAAGTACTCGAGGCGACTCATTTCTCGATGCCGGTGATACCCGTTGTTCACAATCAAAATGCCGGTATCGCAAAGAGCGAAGATGAAATCAGGCAATTGCTGAAAAAACAGCTGTATCAGCCGGTTAAATGGGTCGACAGTTATGGATGCCAAGGGCGTTGGCAGGCTGATCGAATGTGGACCGGGAAAAGTGCTCAGCGGCCTTGCCAGACGTATCGATAAATCACTGCTGTCGGCGGCTGTATTTGATTTTGAGTCACTTCAACAAACTATAAATATGGTGTCAGAGGAGAACTAATATGTTAACGGGTCAAATAGCGCTGGTGACCGGCTCGAGCCGTGGTATTGGCCAGGCGATTGCGTATGCGCTGGGCAAGCAGGGCGCCACGGTTATTGGTACTGCCACCAGTGAGGCTGGCGCGAAGAACATATCCGAAACCCTGGAATCTGCAGGAATAAAAGGTATCGGTATGGTTTTAAACGTAGCCGAGGGAGATTCAATCGTGGCATGCCTGAAAGCGGTAACAGCCGACTATGGCCCACCCGAAATTCTGGTGAACAATGCCGGCATCACGCGCGACAATCTACTCATGATGATGAAAGACGAACAGTGGAACGATATTATCAATACCAATCTCAGTTCCGTGTTTCGTATGTGTAAGGCAGTGATCAGACCGATGATGAAAAAAAGGTATGGACGAATTATAAATATCTCCTCCGTGGTCGGTGTAACGGGTAATCCCGGTCAAACCAACTATGCAGCGAGCAAGGCAGGTCTGATCGGATTCACTAAATCCCTGGCACGTGAAATTGGCTCGAGAAATATTACGGTCAATACGGTGGCGCCCGGTTTCATCGATACCGATATGACACGCGAGCTAAGTGAAGAGCAAAAAACGAAAATGATCAACCAAATTCCGCTGGGGCGGCTCGGTAATGCGGATGAAATTGCCTCGGCGGTTGTTTTCCTGGCCTCACCCGGTGCAGCCTATATCACCGGTGAGACAATTCATGTCAACGGCGGTATGTATATGCCCTAGCTCGTATGGCAACAGGAGGATTGGCAGTCTGTCGGACCCGGGGAGAATATACTGCTTTTATCAGGATTGTTGACGAGCTTTCTCCGCAACATCGTTCCTATTAAGCAGTATGAGGGCCGGAATTAAGCGGTTTTTAAATGGCTGAATTTCCACTTTAATGCAATTATTTACCTGTTGACAACTCAAGTAATTGTTATATAAGGGGAAAATAAATAAAGACAATTCTGGCAACTCGGAGTGGTTTTCAATACAATATCGCCACTTAACAAGCTACTGAACATAACCAGGAGAAACTCTCAAATGAGCTCTGTTGAAGAACGTGTAAAAAAGATTGTTGCTGAACAATTGGGTGCCAAAGAAGAAGATGTAACAAATGAGGCATCATTCGTCGATGATCTGGGCGCAGATTCACTCGATATGGTAGAATTGGTGATGGCTCTCGAAGAAGAGTTTGAAACCGAGATTCCGGACGAAGAAGCCGAGAAAATCACCAGTGTTCAGTTAGCAATAGATTACGTAAACGCTAACGTATAACAGAATTTTCGAATCGAAAAATGCCGC
>PVMK01119396.1_pt1 | contig 10718 bp, 9 predicted proteins | sample 1853481 | NCBI WGS metagenome assembly PVMK01 (sample SAMN08533507, study PRJNA380276) | Marine sediment metagenome, whole genome shotgun sequencing project. | reverse complement strand
ATCTTTATCAAACTGGCTGACGTCTCGCCCGACAGTGCCGGATTCTACCGGATGCTGTTTGCGGGGCTGTCACTGATGATAGTGATGTTGTTGCGGGGAGAGAATCTGAGGATGGCACGACGCCCGCGTTTTCTGCTCTGTTTCGCCGGTGTTTTTCTGGCCGTCGATTTCATGTTCTGGCATCGCAGTATCGATCTGATCGGACCGGGCCTTTCCACCCTGCTGGCTAACTTCCAGGTGTTTTTTACTGCGCTGTTCTCCTGGCTGTTATTTAAACAGAAGATCTCCAGGCTGTTCATGCTGGCGGTGGTCATGTCAATGTGTGGCTTGCTCTTTATCACCGGAGTAGACTGGAAGAGCCTTGAGCAAGGCTATCAATTGGGAATTGCCCTGGGGCTGCTGACAGCTGTCTTCTACTCCGGTTATATCCTGCTGATCAAAACGTCGATGAGCGACAGTTCTGTGAGCGGCGTCCCGGCCATGCTGATCGTCTCAATCCCCAGCACCCTGCTGCTGGCAGTGGCTACCCCGCTCAACGGGGCGACATTTGTTATCCCCGATAGCGGTTCGCTCTTTGCCCTGATCGGCGTCGGGGTTATCTGCACCACCATCGGCTGGTCGTTGATCTCTTCGGCAATCAAGGATATCCAGGCAACAGTCGCCGGGCTGATTCTGCTGCTGCAGCCGACCCTTGCCCTGATCTGGGACGTTCTTTTCTTCGGCAGAGCAACCGGAGGGATGGAAGTCTTCGGCATCCTGTTGATTCTCTCGGCCATCTATATCGGCGCGTTCCGAAAATAGCAGCCATCAAGCCATAGTCAGGAAGCAAAAAAACGGGGCGACCTATTGATAGATCGTCCCCGTTTTTGTTTTTTCTCACGTCACACCGTGCACTACGCGCTACGGAGTCCCCTCCCACTTGAGTTTAGGCTTGCGCGCTGCGGTGGTCTCATCAAGCCTTCTGACTTTGGAACGAATTGGAGCCTGGTGCAACAGTTCCGGATTATCGCGAGCCTCACCGGCTATGGCGATCATGGCATCACAGAATTCATCGAGAATTTCCTGGCTCTCGGTCTCGGTCGGCTCAATCATGATCGCTCCTTTGACCACCAGGGGAAAGTAGATGGTCGGCGGATGGTAACCATAGTCGATCAGGCGCTTGGCCACATCCAGAGTATGGCAGCCACCTTCCAGATCCTTATCGGAAAAAATTACTTCGTGCAATGAGCGGCTCTTGTACGGCAGGTCGTAGACACCCTCCAGCCTTGCCCGAACGTAGTTGGCATTAAGAACAGCCATCTCGCTGGCATACTTCAAGCCGGCAGGACCCATGCTGCGGATATAGGCATAGGCTCGCACCATGATGCCGACGTTGCCATGGAAGGCCATCATGCGACCGATTGAATCTGCATTGGCTGATTCAAAACGGTAACGATCACCATCCTGCTCTACTCCCGGACCAGGCAGATAGGGGATCAACTCTTCAGTGACACCCACCGGCCCGGACCCCGGTCCGCCGCCACCATGGGGCGTGGAGAAGGTCTTGTGCAGATTGAAGTGCATCACGTCGATGCCCATGTCTCCGGGACGGGCAATCCCCATCAGAGCATTGAGATTGGCACCATCGCAATAAACCATCCCGCCTCGTTCGTGGACCAGCTTACAGATTGCTTCGATGTTGGTCTCGAACAGACCGAGGGTGTTCGGATTAGTCACCATCAGCGCGGCAACATCATCATTCATGTGTGCCTCAACCTCTTCCAGGGTCAGCACCCCATCAGAAGAGATCGGCACCACATCGTAACCGGTCAACGACGCCGTCGCCGGGTTGGTGCCATGCGCCGTATCAGGAATCAATACTTTGGTGCGCTTGCTGCCGCGGGCTTCGTGCCAGGCACGAATCACCAGCATACCCGCCAATTCACCCTGGGCTCCGGCAGCAGGCTGCAAAGTCACCCTGGCGAAGCCGGAAATTTCTGCCAGAGCACCCTGCAATCGATACATCAACTCAAGGATGCCCTGGGACAGGTGCGGCGGGGTCGCCGGATGGATACCGGCCAGGCCCGGGATGCGGGCAGCCACTTCGTTAACCTTGGGGTTGTACTTCATGGTACAGCTGCCCAGGGGGTAAAATCCGGAATCGACGCCGTAGTTCCAGGTTGACAGCCGGGTAAAATGACGCACGACATCAACCTCGGAGAGTTCAGGAAAGCCACTGATTTCTTCCCGGCAGAGTTCGGCCGGAAGTTCTGCCGGCGGCACATCGAGTTTCGGCAGGCTGTAGCCTTTGCGTCCTGGATCGGAATGTTCAAAGAGCAGTTTTTCGTTCAGGACAAGTCCGCTGGTACCAACGATCGTCATGCCGCACCTCCCTGCAGTGCTGCAACCAACGCATCAATTTCTTCGCGCTGGTTCTGCTCTGTCACGCAAACCAGGAAACAATCTGCCAGCTCCGGGTAATCTTCGCCGAGAGGAATCCCTGCCAGGATACCGGCCTCTTCAAGGCGGGTGAGAACCTCTGCGACCGGCTCTTCAGAACGGACGACAAACTCGTTGAAAGCAGGTCCGTCAAACACCAGGCTGAAGCCTTTGATAGCGGACAGCTTCCGGCGGGCATAAGCTGCCTTAGCCAGGTTCTGTTCGGCCATCTCGCGCAAGCCCTGTTTACCAAGGAGACTCATGAAGATCGTTGCCATCAAGGCACACAGGCCCTGGTTGGAACAGATATTCGAAGTCGCTTTTTCTCGACGGATATGCTGCTCGCGCGTCGCCAGGGTCAATACAAAGCCTCGCCGGCCTTCCAGGTCGGTGGTTTCACCAACCAGACGTCCCGGCATGCCGCGCACATCCTTCTGTTTCACGGCAAAAAACCCGACATAGGGGCCACCAAAAGCAAGGGGCAGACCGAAGCTCTGACCATCACCGGCAACGATATCAGCACCGAGTTCACCCGGTGATTTGAGCAGCCCGAGAGCAACCGGTTCGGCAACTGCTGTAACCAGGCGGGATCCTGCCCCATGCGCACATTCAGCCAGAGCGGCAACATCCTCGATGACACCGAAATAATTCGGGTAACCGGCCACCACGGCAGCAGTGGAGTCATCCAGTTTGGCTTTCAAGTCGTCAAGATCGGTCCGACCGTCATCAGCGACAGCAACATCGACTAATTCCAGATTGAGATAACGACAATAGGTCGCCACTACAGCCCGATAGCGCGGGTTGAGTGCCCGCGACAACAGCACCCGCTTGCGACGGGTCAGGCGCATAGCCATCAACACCGCTTCAGCACAAGCCGAGGCGCCATCGTACATCGACGCATTGGCTGCATCCATGCCGGTCAACTGGCAGATCAACGACTGAAACTCGAAGACCGCCTGCAGAGTCCCCTGGCTGATTTCCGGCTGGTATGGCGTGTAGGCCGTATAGAACTCACTTCGCGAGATCAGCAGATCGATCACCGTTGGGATAAAGTGGTGATAAGCCCCGCCGCCGAGGAAACTTTTGTAGGTTTCCGGGGTCGCATTCTCTGCAGCAAGAGCCTTAAATTCTCGAAGCAGTTCGGTCTCACTGGCCGGTTCCTGCAGATCAAGAGGACGTTTTAGTCGTACAGACTCCGGCACCTCGACAAAGAGGTCCTCCAGAGTTGCAACTCCGACCCGTTCCAGCATCTGGGTCACGTCCCCGGCAGTATGCGGGATATAACGCATCGTTTAGCTCTCCTCTGCAATCAGGGCCTGGTAGGCTTCAACGTCCATCAGTTCGTCAGCATCAGCAGCATTAGCCATGCGAATTTTGATCATCCAACCATCCTCGTAAGGAGAGGTGTTGAGAATCTCGGGGGTCTCAACAAGATCATCATTGATCGCTTCAACTGTACCGGAGATCGGTGCATAGATATCGGAGACTGCTTTCACCGATTCCACAACACCAAAAGCTTTGCCTGCCTCAAGGACCGCGCCGACCTCAGGGCAATTCGACAAAAACTACGTCACCCAGTGCGTCCTGAGCAAAATCGGTAATACCAATCACGGCCAATCCCTTCTCAACCATGACCCATTCATGCTCTTCTGTGTACTTGAATTCTTCCGGAAATTCCATGATGATCTCCTTACTGTCTGTATACCCCTGAGCAGACAGGGGCGAAAAGAAATCTACCTGTTATTTCGCTCTATATTGTTATTTCACAAAGGGTGGACGTGCCACCTTGGCTCGCATACGACGGTCACGAATGGCAACCTCCAACTCACTATCAACCCCGGCCACATCAGAAGCCACCAACGCCAGGGCAATGCCGACCTTGAGGGATCGGCGACATGGTGCCGCTGGTCACAACGCCAACTTCACGGTCACCGATAAAAACCGGATAGCCCATCGCGTGGGATGCCACGCTCCTGCATAATGAAGCCGACACGCCGACGCGGCAAACCCTCTGCCTTCTGCGCCACCAGAGCAGCCTTGCCAACAAAATCATCCTTGTCAAGTTTGGTGATCCAGGCCAATCCGGCTGCCAACGGAGAGATCTCTTGAGAGAGCTCATGACCATACAGGGCATAACCCTTTTCCAGGCGCAGGGTATCGCGCGCGCCCAGACCGATCGGCTTCAAACCCAGTGGAGCTCCAGCCGTCATAAGTTGTTGCCAGATTTCGACCGCGGCTGAAGATGGCAGGTAGAGCTCGAAGCCATCTTCACCGGTGTAACCGGTGCGCGAGATAATCATCTTCACACCGGCAACCTCAGCCTCGCAAAAATGGTAGTAAACGAGATCCGCAAGCGCAACATCGGTAAGACCGGCGAGGATCTCTTCAGCCCTCGGCCCCTGCAGAGCAATCTGGGCGAATTCCTCGCTGCGGTTATTCAAGGTGACATCCGTGAGCGCCGATTCAGCCAGGACTTTCTGCATCCAGGCAAAGTCCTTGTCGGTGTTGGACGCGTTGACACAGAAGAGGAAACGGGTGTCACTGAAACGGTAAAGGGTCACATCATCAACGACACCACCCTCGGGGTAGCACATGGCCGAGTACTGAACCTGACCGTCAACCAGCTTGGAAGCATCATTGACAGTCAGGTACTGGATGAAAGCCAGGGCGTTCGTACCACTGACCTCAACTTCACCCATGTGAGAGACATCGAAGAGGCCGGCAGCCTGTCGCACAGCCAGATGCTCGTCGATAACACCGGAATACTGGACCGGCATATCCCAACCGCCGAAATCGACCATGCGCGCACCAAGATCACGGTGGACCTGGTTCAAAGGGGTTTTTTTCACGGGACCTCCTTAGTAAGCAATTTTGAATTCTTAATTTTGAATTAAAGGCTTCATAACACAATTAAAAATTAAGAATTCAAAATTAATTCATGCAAGAATTGCGGGTATTTTATCCTCATGACCAAGTGTCATCAGGTGTACACCCTGGCAAAGCTCCCTTGCCCAGCTGACTGTTTCACGGGCGATTGCGATGCCTTCGGCCATTGGGTCTGTTGCACGATCAAACCGGTCAAGCAAAGATCCCGGAACCTGTACACCAGGGATGTTGTCATTGAGAAACCGGGCCATTTTGCCGCTGCGAATCAACAACACACCTGCTATAACCGGCACATTTAAAGGTGCCATAGCCGACATAAAGCGCTCCAGGGAGCCCCGCTCAAAGATCGACTGGGTCTGGAAAAAGCGTGCGCCACTATCAACCTTTTTGGCCACTTTCTGAAATATCAACTCAAAAGGCTCAGCCGCCGGGTTGACCGCTGCACCGGGGAAAAAGCTCGGCACACCATTGAGAGGTTTGCCTACCATATCAAACCCCGCCATCAAACCGGCCGTCATATCGAGCAACTGTACCGAATCAAGGTCAAAGACCGGCCGGGCGTCAGGGTGGTCACCGAATTTACTATGATCACCGGAGAGCAGCAGCAGATTCTCAATGCCGAAGGCGGCCGCACCGAGCAGGTCAGACTGCAAAGCCATGCGGTTGCGATCGCGGCAGGTCAGTTGCAGAATTGTTTCCGTGCCTGCCTGCTGCAACTGTGCCGCTAAAGCCAACGATGATAAGCGCATGTTGGCCCCCTGGTTATCAGTGACATTAACGGCAGTGATGCCCGTAAACTTTTTGGCGTCGGCCAATGCCGGAGCCAGGTTGGTTCCTTTGGGCGGCGCGATTTCGGCCGTCACCACGAATTGGCCGGCAGCCAACTGATCAGACAAGTAAGACATAAACTCAGCGCCCGCCGTTTTTCAAACGCCCGTTGTTCCTCAAATTATGGCGACCGGGCTTGCGACGACGGCTCCAGTTTTTCGGTGGCACACGACGCGCGAAAACCCCCTGTCGATTCTGACTCTGCAAACGCTCATAGATCAGACGCCAGGCACATTCGATCTCCGCATCGATTTCACAGTGACCATCCTCCATGCCACCACAAGGCCCGTTAAGCAGGCCCTTGGCACAGGTGGTCACCGGGCAGATCCCGGCAGTTTCATTGAGAATGCAATCACCACAGAGTGAGCACATCTCTTCATATTGGCCAAAGCGACGCACATTGCCGAGAAATGTGGAGTTCAAGCCGCCAACAATACGTTTCTCAATATTGGTTGAAATCGACTGGATTCCCGAACCACAGGCAAGCACCACCAGGGCATCGGCATCCTGCACCGCGTTCTTGTGATGGCGCAGATCACGGGCGGCCCGCATGATATGACAGGCTTCATCGATCACCACACTGCCGGTGACCTCCTTGTTCTGCTCTGCCAGCCATTCCTGAAATTCAAAGAGCTCCTCCTCACCACCGGATTTGCAGACCGTGGCACAGGCCGCACAACCGACCAGGAAAAGCTTGTCGAATTCGGACAGGGCCTGTTGGAGTTCTTCGAGAGGTTTCAGTTCGCTGATAATCATGGTGACTCAGGGGTTCAAGGCTAAGGGTTAAGGGAATCTGGCTAAACTTTGCCCCATCTTCCAAAGGCAAAACGGCCCGGAACGAACAAGTCGTTACGGACCGCAAAATTATCTTACTGGTTAGCGCGGCGCTTGGCACCTTCCACGGTATTATAAAGCAGCATGGTGATGGTCATGGGGCCAACACCGCCGGGCACCGGAGTAATGGCACTGGCTCGCTCTTTGGCCGCTTCAAATTCGACATCACCGACCAGCTTCTTCTCGCCGACCCGGTTGACGCCAACATCGCTGACGCCCGCACCTTTCTTGATCCACGCTCCCTTGATCATTTCGGGGCGACCGACAGCGGCAATAACCACATCAGCCTGGGCAACTTTTCCCGGTAGATCGCGGGTGCGGGAATGACAGAGCGTCACCGTAGCGTGTTGGGCAAGGCACATCAGCGCCACCGGCTTGCCGACAATATTGGAGCGACCAACTACGACGACTTCCTTGCCGGTGAGATCAACGCCGGTATATTCCAGCATCTTCATGATACCGTAAGGAGTACATGGCTGGTAAAGCGGGTTGCCGGTCATCAGACGACCGACGTTGTAGGGATGGAAACCATCGGCATCCTTGGCAGGAGAGATGGCCTCCAGAATCTTGCTTTCATCAATATGATCGGGCAACGGCAACTGCACCAGGATACCGTCGATGCGCTGATCGTTGTTCAACTCTTCTATCAGGGCAAGCAACTGTGCCTCGGTCGCCTCTGCAGACAGCTTGTGCTCATCGGAAAAGATACCGGCTTTCTCGCAAGCCTTCTCTTTCATCGTCACATAAACCCGGCTGGCCGGGTCATCACCTACCAGCACTACTGCCAAACCGGGGGTGACCCCCTGCTCTTCCAGCACTACCACATCGGCAGCAATCTTTTCACGAATATCAGCGGCAATCGCCTTGCCATCAATGATCTTGCCCACGTAGAAAACCTCCCTGAGAATGAAGTACGACTATACGCAACGAGGGGAGGATTGTAAAGATGTGAAGAGGGAGAAAAGAGGAAAAAAGAGGGCTAAAGAAAAGCACGGATTTCTTACTCTTGCTCCAGACGTTTCTGACCCTGCGCTCTCTTGTACCTCTTGCCTAAACTCTTATCCTTGCGCCGTTTCTCTGCCAGAGTTTCATCCGCACGTTCCTGCTCTGCTTTCAGTTTGAGATAATTAGCCAGCCGGCGGGGATCCAGTTCGTCGCGTTCAGCAGCGGCTTCCACAGCACAACCGGCTTCGCCCAGGTGACGACAGTTATTGAAACGGCAGTTGCGAGCCACCGCCTCAATCTCCTCAAAGAGTGTGGCAACCCCTTCTTCGCAATCGCTCAGTTGCAGTTCACGCATCCCGGGACTGTCGAGCAGCAAACCACCTCCGGGCAGCAGATGTAAAGAACGGGCAGTGGTCGTATGACGACCTTTGGCATCTTTTTCACGGGTGGCACCAACCTTCTGAACCCTTGCGGAACTTAAAGCATTAACCAGAGTCGATTTACCAACCCCGCTTGACCCGACCAGAGCTACCGTTTTCCCGGTCGTACACCAGGGGCGCAAGATATCAATAACATTAGCGTCTTTGGCATTGATCGACTCAATTGCCAAGCCAGGACGCAAGGCCCTGGCCTGGGTACAGAATTCCTCTGGACTTTCGATCAGGTCAGCCTTGGTCAGGATGACCACAGGTTCAACCCCGGCGTCCAGAGCCAGAGCCAGGTACCGTTCGAGACGCGAAAGATTGAACTCCGTATTGCAGGATGTCATAACAAAGAGGGTATCGACATTGGCTGCCATCAACTGCACCCGGGCGTCACGCCCGGAGGCCATACGTTTAAACAGGCTGGTACGTTCCAGAAGGCGTAGTGGCTGACCATCGCCATCAAGCAGCAGCCAGTCACCCACCGTTGGCAGTTCCTTAACCTCATAGTGCAGCCAGGCGTGAGGTAGTGCAAACTGCTGTCGCCCATTCTCGCCCACGCCGTCGACCAGGTGACGGTTGAGGGCAAAGACCCGCACCGGTGTAGTCGTTTCCCACTCCTCCAGACTTAACTGTTGTTGGAAAAAATGTCCCCAGCCGAGTTCTGGGAGGGATGGGTGTTTTTCTGACATTTGATTTCCTTGAGAGGTTGACACTTGCGACAGAAGTTTGATTGTAACGGAGTCTGTGATGGTGGGCAAGTAAGCCGAAGAAGTTTACACAACAAGGGACACTTCCGGAAGTGTTCCTATCAGATTCGCACGCCTCATTCTGCACCCCACTTTCCTCGCGTCTCCAGCGCAATACCATCCTTGCTTTTTTATCTCACAAACAGCATAATCGCCAGGTTTCTGAATACGCGCTAATGCGATAAGGAGCTGTCACCTGTCTAAATACTTCAACAATCTCAAGATCCGCTGGAAGATGACCGTGGTCGTTCTGCCACTGGTGTTGATCCCGATTTTCGTAGTCGGCTCGGTGGTCGGCTGGATCTCCTATCACCAGGCTCAACTCGGCATCACCCATACCAGCATGGACGATCTCGACCATCTGGCCACATTTACCGTCGATCTCCTTGATGCTCATAACCAACAGTTCCAAGCCTACCGTGAAGACAAGAAAGCCGCGACCAAGCAGGAATTATCCAGTCTGACCAACCTCGCCTACAACATGGTTGAAGCTCAGCACAAGCTGCATCTCAATGGTGAAATTGACCTTGCCAGTGCCAGACAAGCGGCACGCAGTGCTTTGAAAAGGGTTCAGGTCGGTGAGACCGGCTACATCTATGCGATGACCAGCAAGGGTGACCTGGCGGTGCATATCGCCCGGGAAGGAGAAAATGTTTACCATGAAACGGACGAAGATGGTCGACACTTTATCCGTAGCATGTGCAAAGCAGCGACCCGGGCCGCACCCGACAAGCTTTTGACAATCATCTATCCCTGGCGCAACGCAGAGCTTGGTGATATCACCCCCCGGCAGAAAATGGTAGTTTACCGCTACTATGAGCCCTGGGACTGGATTATTGCCACCGGAGGCTACCTGGACGAAAGCTATGAGAACCCGGCCGCAGAACGTCAAGCATTTGATGAACTCAAAACCAGGATTAAGGCGAAGCAGGTCGGCCAGACCGGCTATATTTACTGTATGGACCTCCAGGGGACCTTGACAATCCACCCCGAAGCTGAAGGCGAGAATATCTATGCCGCCAAAGATTCGAACGGTACACACTTCATTGAACGGATGTGCAAGCAACGCGAAGGCTGGATTCATTACCCCTGGCAGAACCCCGGAGAAACGCATTCACGCCGCAAAATAGTCCGTTACCTGTATTACCAGCCATGGAACTGGATCGTCGCTGTCGGCTCTTATGAAGATGAATTTTACCGCGAGGCCAATCTGATCAAGGGACGAATTCTCAGAAGCCTCGGTGCTATTTCCATAGGAGTCGGCGCCCTGTCTATCCTGATGGTTTTTCTCGCCGCCAAGGTTCTCTCCGACCCGATCCGGCACATGACGACAGTCATTCGCGACATTAAACGTGGCCAGCTCCATCGTCAGATGGAGATCACCAGCCGCGATGAACTCGGTGAACTGGCCACCGCCTTCAACCGCATGACCAGCAACCTGCAACGCAACCGGGAACTTGAGGCCAGTCTTGCCCAGCAAGGCAAAATGGCATCGCTGGGCATCCTTTCATCGGGAGTCGCCCACGAAATCAACAATCCGCTCGGCGTCATCCTTGGCTACGCAGGTTATCTTGAGAACAAGCTCGACCCGGAAGACCCCAATTACCACATCATCCACGAGATCAAACGCGAGAGC
>PVMK01128253.1_pt1 | contig 10719 bp, 7 predicted proteins | sample 1853481 | NCBI WGS metagenome assembly PVMK01 (sample SAMN08533507, study PRJNA380276) | Marine sediment metagenome, whole genome shotgun sequencing project. | reverse complement strand
TTTGCCCGCCCTTAAGAGTATTTCCCCCTCTTCCAGTTGGTCCAGGGTAGCCCTTTCGTCAAAAGTCTCTATCCTGCGACCGTTGATATAACCTCCTCCTTGCTTGATAAGACGCCTTGCTTCTCCCCTGGAAGAGCACAATCCCACCTCCGCAAAAAGCTCAAAGGCGGGAATCCCTTGGCGCAGTCGACTCAAAGCAATTGTGGTGGCTGGCATTCCAGCAGCTGCACCCTCAGCAGCTGATTCTGGTTGCCTTCGAACCCCACTGCTGGGCAAGAGATCGTCTGTAATGGTCCGTGCCCCGAAGATCTCTTCCGACTCTGCCTGGGCAGCTCGAGCGGCGGCCTCTCCGTGGGTGACTCTAGTGACTTCGTACGCAAGGATTGTCTTCACCAGATTGAGATCCGTTCCTTGTAGGTCTGCAACTGCTTGAACTTCCTCCATGGGCAAGAAGGTAAAATATCCGAGGAATCTCGCTACATCTTGGTCCTCTGTATTAATCCAGTACTGGTAATATTCGTAAGGCGAGGTTAACTCACCATCCAGCCACACAGCGCCCTGTGCGGTCTTTCCCATCTTCTCGCCACTGGCAGTTGTAATCAGGGGAAAGGTAATGCCATACACTGTTTTTTGGCGCATTCGCCGTACCAGGTCAACGCCTGCGACTATATTCCCCCACTGATCGCTTCCACCCATTTGTATGTGGCAATCATAGTCATCAAACAGCAGGAGGAAGTCATAGGCCTGCAATAACATGTAGTTGAATTCGATGAAACTCAGCCCGGTTTCCAGCCTCATCTTATAGCTCTCCGCACTCAACATGCGGTTTACACTGAAGTGGCGGCCTATATCTCGTAGAAACTCAATATATTTCAATGGCGCCAGCCAATCGGCATTGTTGACAAGCATGGCCCTCCCCGCTTCGAAATCAATGAACCGGCTTAACTGGACCTTCAACTTCTCACCGTTGGCATTGATCTCTTCGCGGCTGAGCATCTGGCGCATTTCTGTTTTGCCGCTGGGATCACCCACCAGAGCAGTTCCTCCACCTACGAGCGCAATGGGGCGATGACCGCAGCGCTGCATGTGAGCCAGGGACATAATGGGTAGCAGGCTGCCAACGTGCAGGCTTGGTGCGGTGGGATCGAAGCCGATATAGCAAGTTGACGGGTTTTCAAGAAGCTGGCGACAAGCCGCTGCCTCGGTGCTCTGCTCTGTGAAACCGCGCTCCTCAAGAATGTCATAAACGTTTGTCAACTACCACATCCTCCATACATAAATCAGGGCTAGGGCACAGGGCATAAGGCACACGGTCCATGGAGTATTGAAGCACTGAAAAATATCAAATCCCAAGCACCAAATTACAAACAAATCTCAAATTCCAATATTGGTCCTCCGGACTCCCCACCCTGCGGGCGGGTCCCCAGTTTCAATGACCAAAACAGGTTTGGAATTTCGAATTTTGGTCATTGTGATTTGTTTGATATTTGTGATTTGTTATTTGGAATTTCTGGCACTCCAGCTCTTACCTGCCTGCTGCATCCTGGTCCTAGTCATCCATCGACTTACAGATGCGTTCGATTGCCTCAGTGCGGCCCGTCTCCGGCGAGACATCAAGAAGGACTGCCTGCAACTGGCGGTCCCCCTTCGCCGCGGTGAATTTTTTTGGAGTTTGGGTGATGAGCTGGGCAATGGCCTCTTCCTTCTTGATACCAATGATGGAGTCTGTTGGCCCGGTCATGCCCACATCAGTAATGAAAGCAGTACCAGATGAGCGAATCTGCTCATCAGCTGTTTGCACATGAGTGTGAGTACCTACAACCGCACTCACCCGCCCATCCAGATACCACCCCAGTGCCTGCTTTTCTGAGGTTGCTTCGGCGTGGAAATCCACTATGAGGATGGTAGCTTTCTCTGATAGTTTACTTACGAGATCATTGGCCACTCTGAAAGGGCACTCCAGAGATCTCATGAACACCCGACCTTCCAGATTAATAATGCCAACGGCGATACCGCCCGCAGTGGACAGCACCGCGTCTCCTTTTCCCACCACACCTGGTGGATAGTTAGCCGGTCTGAGCACCCTCCCACTGTTTTTCAGGTACGGTTCAATTTCTTTCTTCCTCCAGATATGGTTTCCGGAGGTGAGCACGTCGATGCCAGTCTCCAGCAACTCTTCGGCCACCTTCGGGGTTAACCCCGCCACACCAGCGGCATTTTCAGCGTTGGCAATTACAAAATCTATTTGCCGGCTTCCTATCAATTGTGGCAAGAGCTCCCTGAGCACCAATCTACCAGGCTTGCCAACGATATCTCCTATAAAGAGAATCCTTACCAATCCCGGCCCCTTCTCTCTCATGAAAAACAATCTTTCGGTTGAGCCGGTTTAGTCGGCTTGTCCGTTACCTATTATCCGGTGGTTATACCAAATAGTTAGTGTTCATCCGGAAATCATTTTCCCCTCCCCTGGCGGGAGGGGATGAAGGGGAGGGGGAATAATAAATAGATGACTTCATTTTATCTTTCACCCCCACCTTAGTCCTCCCCCGTCAAGGGGGAGGAGATTTTCTTATTTCCGGATGAAAACTAGTTAACCGACTTAACAGGCCTAACTGGTTTAACCGGTGTAACTGGCTAAACTGGCTTATTTCGCATATTCCACTGCCCGGGTTTCCCGGATGACGGTCACTTTAATCTGTCCGGGGTAACTCAGGTCAGTCTCAATCTGTTTGGCGATGTCCCGGCTCAACATCACCGATTCTTCATCGGAAATCTTGTCGTTCTCGACTATGATACGCAGTTCACGGCCGGCCTGGATGGCATAGGACTTACCCACTCCTCGGTAGGAATTGGCAATTGTCTCCAGTTCCTCCAGTCTCTTCACATAGGTTTCCATCAGCTCCTTGCGGGCACCAGGCCGTGCTCCTGAGAGGGTGTCCGCCGCTTGCACCAATACCGCCAAAACTGATTCCGGCTCTACATCCTCATGGTGAGCGGCAAGCGCGTGAATCACTTTAGCCGATTCTCCATACTTCTTTGCTAGTTCAGCACCTATGGTCGCATGCGGACCTTCCACCTCATGATCAACTGCCTTGCCGATATCGTGCAGCAAGCCGGCTCGCTTTGCCCGCTTTTCATTCATCCCAAGTTCTGCGGCCATGATGCCGCAAAGAAAAGAGACTTCCAATGAATGCTGCAACACATTCTGGCCGTAGCTGGTCCGGTACTTTAATTTTCCCAACAGTTTGATCACTTCAGGATGTATACCGTGCCCCCCGACGTCAAAAGCTGCTTGCTCTCCAGCCTCACGAGTGGCGTTGTCCACTTCCTGACTTACCTTTTCAACAATTTCCTCAATTCGGGCTGGATGTATTCGACCATCACTAATCAAGCGCTCCAGTGCCAAGCGCGCCACCTCGCGGCGAATAGGGTTGAATCCAGACAAAATTACAGCCTCCGGCGTGTCGTCTATGATCAGATCAACACCGGTTGCGGCTTCGATGGCTCTGATATTACGTCCCTCGCGGCCTATAATTCTTCCCTTCATCTCCTCATTGGGAAGAGCGACGACTGAAATTGCTTTCTCCGCTATATAGTCCCCAGCGTAGCGCTTGACGGACAAGGATATGATTTTCCTTGCCTGTTTTGCAGCAGATTCTCGAGTGTCTGCCTCAATCCGCTTTATAAGCTTGGCAGCATCGTGGCGCGCCTCAGACTCCATGGACTTTACCAGCATGTCCTTGGCCTCGGTGGATGATATTCCAGCGACGCGTTCGAGCTGGGTCCGCTGTTCCTGGATGAGCTTATCCAGGGTCGCTTCCCTCTCAGCCAGCTCCTTTTCTTGATTATGAAAAGTTTTTTCCTTCTGGGCCAGATTACTCTCCCTTTTGTCAAAAAGCTCACTCTTCTTTTCTAGATTGTCCTCTTTTTGCAATATCCTCCGCTCAGCATTTTGTAATTCTCTCCGAGTGTCTTTGGTCTCCCGCTCGAAATCAACCTTCATTTGATACAGACTGTCTTTCGCTTGAAGTGTCGCCTCCTTTTTCAGGGTTTCAGCTTCCTTCGTGGCTTCATCGATGATCTTCTGGGCCGCATTTGTGGCGGATGCCATTCGTGCTTCCATACTTTTCTTGACTATGATGGCTCCTACCAGAGCACCAAATAGGGCCCCAGCCAAGATCAATAACATTGTTGTAGCGGTCATAACTATAACTCCCACCCATACCGGGACTATGTAACTCTTTAGAAACAGAGCGCAAACTGCTCCCAATCAGCACAGAAACTGCGCTCCAGAGGCTTAATGGCAAACAAACACGTAGGGAAGCGCAAGGCCGTCAAACGAGGCCACGGAACATTCCGGTGAGAAATTCAGGGTAGGGTGGTGTTGTCCACTAGAAATGCGGTTTCCTCAAACCACTTCTCTCCGCAGATGACACCCGAAATAAACATTCTTATTGAAGGGGCTTACAACTCCTCTTTTCTGATGATTGGTTCAAGATTTCTTTACATTGGGCCCTTAAAAAGGCTTTTATTTAAACAGCTTGTCTCTACTGACAGCTGTTGAGAGGATTTGGGCAAGCCGCTGAATCGCCAGCTTATTTGCACGCCGCCTATAAAGGCAGACTCAAAAAATCTTCTCACATGAAACGGCGATGGTTACGAGTTACCCCATTTAAGCCTTGGGCAGGGACCCGATCCCCGACCCCTTAGTCAAACAACACCGGATATGTACCATCACTCCGCCTTACAAGGAATCCACCAAGGGAACCTCTTGAGCGGTATAGAAAAAATAGCGAAAAATAATGATTTAAGCAAGATAAAAAAAAATCCCCCGCAAGCGTGCCGTGTTGACAGGTTGTTTTGAACCTGGTTCGACCAGGTGGGGTCCCTATTGGTCCTTTAGGCGCTTCGTACAAGCCGACGCGACACACCGTTCCAAGGAAGGGTCCCCGTTCTATAAATGTTGGCTCAAGAACGTACTGCCAATCACCAACACCGCAGGGGCACTGTTTTCCTTACAATACACTATTTGCGAACTTTTTTCCTCATTATCTTCAATGCGGTCGAGCGGCTGCCCTATGCCCTCCGCAACTACCCCTCATCGAGGCAATGTTGGAGCCGCAAAAGAGCTGCCAATCACCCACACCGCAGGGGCATCAAAGGCTTTTGGATAATACGGATGAGAGTTTTTTCTGCTTACTCTCGATCCGATCGACCAATTGCTCGTAGGCCTCCTCCTTCTGGAGGTAATCGCTCGTAATGTTCAGAGCAGCCAATAGAGCAATGGTCGCCACGGAAGAAGAGCGGAGCCTGTTCTTTGCCTCTTGGCATTTAGAAGCGAGATGCTGGGCCACCCTTTCCACGTATGCCTTGTCGGCTTTGGTGTGAATGGTATATTCCTGACCCAGAATCCCTACCTTCACCTGCTGGATCAAATCGCGCCTCCCCTAGGAAAAACGGCCGAGTTTATCTATCAGTGCATCCAGGCGAGTACGAATTTCCGATCTCTGCTGCTCCGAGTTTCCCAGTTTCGACTCCAACTCCCGGATGCGCACCTCTTGCCCTGCCATTTTCTCCTCACATTGACTGTGCACGCTTACCAGCTGTTCATACTTTTCTATAAGAGTGTCAATTCTCGATTCCAGCCGGTCAAACGGGGTCTCTTGTTCAGCTGGCGTTTCCTCCATAGCTATGGTAGCGCCCTGAAAGGTAGTATTTTCCTCGTCCATATAACACTCTCCCGTAGCCGTACGTCCAAGATTATATCGATATTCTAATCTCCCACTCTCCATTGAGTCAAGCAGATTGGCTCACTCCGTGAGCCGCAAAGCGCATAGCGCATAGCGAAATAATTTTGAATTGCGAATTGCGAAAGCGGGAACCCGGCCCCACGTGTTCCGGGCACTTGCGAGATTTTGAAATTATCAGGCGCTACATCCGAAATGTTCTGCCCTTGCCTGCTGCCTGCTGCGCAAAGCGCTACTCGTACCGTCACACTCTTCGCCAGGTTGCGCGGTTGATCCACATCAGTTCCTCTGAACACCGCGACATGATACGCCAACAGTTGCATGGGAATGGTGAACAGAATCGGTGCCAGAAACGGAGTTGTCGCCGGTACTGGAATGAGAGCGTCAACCTTGCCGGCAAGATCCTCATCCGAATCGTCACTCACTGCGATTATTTTGCCTCGGCGAGCTTTGACTTCTTCTATATTTGAAAGCATCTTTTCAAAAGTCAAGCCACGGCTGACCACTGCCACCACCGGCATGTGCTCGTCAATGAGCGCAATTGGTCCGTGTTTCATCTCACCAGCCGCATATCCCTCTGCATGAATGTATGATATTTCCTTGAGCTTCAACGCCCCTTCCAAAGCAATAGGATAATTGATTCCGCGTCCTAGGTAGAGAAAATCTCGCGCATTAGCGTATTCACGGGCAATGGCTCGTATCAACTGGTCTTCACCGAGGGCAATCTCCACTTTCTTCGGCAGCTTCACCAGCTCCAAAATACACTCTTGACTCTCCTCCAGAGTAAGCTTCCCCAACTTTACGCCCAGATAGAGGGCTAGCAAGTAGAGTGCGACCAACTGGGTAGTGAAGGCCTTGGTGGATGCAACGCCAATTTCAGGACCGGCCTGAGTGTAGAGCACACCATCAGCCTGCCGCACTAGGCTACTTCCCACTACATTTGAGATGGCCAGAAGAAATGCCCCTTTCGTGCGACCTTCTCGCAGAGCAGCCAAGGTATCCGCGGTCTCACCGGACTGGGAAATGAGAATTTGCAGGGTCTTTGCAGTGACGATGGGATCACGGTAGCGGAACTCTGAACCCAGCTCCACTTCCACCGGCAAACCACAGAAAGACTCCAGTAAAAACTTCCCCACCAAACCGGCATGATATGAAGTGCCACACGCCACAATGAAGATTTTGTCCAAAGACCTGATCAATCCGTCTTTCAGATTGAGATCATCCAGAAAAACCTCACCGGTAGACTCACTTATGCGGCCGCGGAAGGTATCAATAACCGCACGAGGTTGCTCGTAAATCTCCTTTTCCATGAAGTGCGTGTACCCGGCCTTCTCAGCCATGACCGGGTTCCAGGTGATGTGAGCTACCTCCTTCTCTCGACTTTCACCATCTGGCCCTCTTATCTCGAATGAGTCCTGGGTTAGAACAGCCATCTCACCATCATCTAAAAAAATCACTTCCCTAGTATGATTTAAAATTGCAGGGATGTCTGAGGCCACCAGTAAAGCGTCAGATCCCAGTCCGAGAACCAGAGGGCTTTCTTTACGCACTGCGATGAGTTTGTCCGGCTGCCGTTCATTTAAAATGACCAGTGCATACGATCCCTCTATAAGTCGGAGGCTTGCGGTCACGGCTTCCTCGAATGGAGCACCGGCTTCAATCTCATTATTAATGAGTTGTGCCACAATCTCGGTGTCTGTTTCCGAGTTAATCTGACAACCCATCTCAATGAGTTGCCTTTTCAGGGGAAGGTAGTTTTCGATGATGCCATTATGAACCACCGCGACGGGGCCAACTTTATGGGGGTGGGCATTGATATCCGAAGGGGGACCATGGGTGGCCCAGCGGGTATGGCCGATACCTACCGAACCGCTCACCGGCTGTTCCTCAAGAAGTGCCTCAAGCTGAGTGAGCTTTCCTTGACAGCGCCGAACCTCAATCATGCCCTCACTGACCACCGCTATACCGGCACTGTCATAGCCCCTATATTCCAACCGTCTCAAGCCGTCCACCAGCAGTGATACACAGTCATTCTGACCGATGTGTCCAATTATTCCACACATTTCATTCCTCTATTTATTATCTATTAGGCTTAATTCAGACTTCAGCAGTCTTGCGGTTTCCTATATCCTGTTCCAGCTGTCCGTAGTCAGTTGTCAGTGGTCCGTTGTTAGCTCACTGAGTTCGCGGCATAGCGCAGAGCGCTAAGCGCATAGGGCATGGGGCATGGAGTTCTTAAGAACATAGACAGTCTTATTTCTTTGCTGCCCGCTGCCTGCTGCAATCTGCCAGCTAAATACTCCGCGTCGCCGTGTCACCGCGTCCCTGCGTCGCTTGCCTCGTTTCCTATGCCCTATGCTCTTCCGGCTCAAGACTGCCGCATCCGCTGCGTAATTACCTTCTCGGCTACCTCGAGTTCCTCATCGGTGTTGACACCCAGAAATTCTATGGGCTCGGAAGCAGCCACAGCTTGCACGTTCCAGCCTCGCCCGGCTGCCAGCTTTACCAGATCTGTAAGGTAGTACTCGCCCTGTACGTTAGCATTTTCGACATCCGGTAACACGGCCCGCAAGAGGTCGGCGCTGACACAGTAGATTCCGGTGTTCACCTCTCTAATAGTGCGCTCCTGCGCGCTGACGTCTTTGGCCTCAATGATTGCCGATACCTCGCCCCCCGAATCTCTTACCACCCGGCCGTAACTTCCAGGTTCGTCGAGCAGCATGCTCAGCACGCTAAGGTCGGCACCACGGTTCATGTGCTCGATCTGGAACAGGCGCAATGTCTCTGCAGTAAGCAACGGCGTGTCACCGCAGCAGATTAAGACTGCTCCACCATGATCGGTCAGATGGGGTAAAGCACACTGGACTGCGTGCGCGGTTCCCAGTTGCTGGGATTGCAATACCCATTCCACCCGGGCGGCTTTGAAAACCTCTCTTATGCGCTCAGCCTGATGCCCCACCACCACCAGCACCCTGTCAAACCCAAGCTCTTCTAAAGCTATCAGCGTGTAGGCGAGCATTGGCCGACCGCAGATGGGGTGCAAAACTTTTGCGAGGTCTGAGTACATCCTGGTCCCTTTGCCAGCGGCCAGGACCAGAGCAACAGCATCCTTCATGATTCCTTTTTTACTGCATCCCCTACCGAAATGCAATCGTAGTTTCCCAGCGGGCAGTAAGCACACATTCCTCGTTATTGGTTATCCGTTATTAGTTATACGGGAAAATCAGGGTTCGATGATCTCAGATCTCAACTGCGATAAAGACTTCAGTGAGAACACCCGAATAACGATTAACGAATAACGGATAACTTTCCCGTCTCGCCATGCCCCATGCTCTATGCCAAAAAAAAACGGGCCCAGTATAGGACCCGTCTTAAATTATCGAAATGTTGGTCTCGGCTAGGCTAAAGCTTAGCTCTCTCCGCAGCCCGGATGCGAGCGATGGCTCGTTGCAGTGCGGCTTCAACCCGGAGAAAATCTATTTCCTCTTGCCGCTCTTTGAGGCGTTGCTCAGCCCGTTCCCTGGCAGCCCGCGCCCGCTCCAGGTCTATATCTGTGGCATGTTCAGCTGTTGTGGCCAGTATGGTAACCTTGGTGGGCAGCACCTCGGCGTAGCCGCCACTGACCGCCAGGAACTCAAGCTCTCCTCCTATGCGGTATTTCACTTCACCGGGTTGAAGTTGGGCAAGAAACGGCAGGTGATTGGGCAAGGCGCCGAACTCACCAAAGTAGCCGGGCGCCATTACTATATCAACATCCTCGCTCACTACCGTTTGCTCAGGAGTTACCACCTCTAGCTGTAGCGTCTTCTCTGCCATAGAATCACCATTTTGATATTATTGAGCCCGTATTCTCGTAATTCCGGAACTATCTATCAGCCTTCTGACGACCCACCTTTTATGCGGCCGCCATGACTTCGGCTTTCTCCAAAACCTCCTCGATACCACCCACCATGTAGAAGGCCTGCTCTGGAACCTCGTCATGCTTGCCGTCAACGATCTCCCGGAAGGCGCGAACAGTGTCTTCCACCTTGACGTATTTACCGTCGGTGCCGGTGAACTGAGAAGCCACGAAGAAGGGCTGGCTCAGGAAACGCTGAATTCTACGGGCCCGGGCCACGACAATTTTGTCCTCTTCAGAAAGTTCGTCCATTCCGAGGATAGCGATGATATCCTGGAGATCTGTGTACTTCTGCAGAATCACCTGCACATCTCGGGCCGTCTTGTAGTGATCTTCACCCAGAACCTGCGGATCAAGGATGCGCGACACTGAATCGAGCGGGTCCACTGCCGGGTAGATACCCAGCTCGACGATCTGGCGCGAGAGCACCACGGTGCCGTCCAGGTGGGCAAAGGTTGTTGCCGGGGCCGGATCGGTGAGGTCGTCAGCAGGCACATAGACACACTGGACTGCGGTGACCGAGCCCTTGGTGGTGGAGGTAATGCGCTCCTGCAACTCGCCAAGGTCGGTTCCCAATGTGGGCTGATAGCCAACGGCTGAGGGCATGCGGCCCAGCAGGGCCGAAACCTCGGCGCCAGCCTGGGTAAAGCGAAAGATATTGTCAACGAAGAGCAGCACGTCCTGGCCTTCCTCATCCCGGAAATACTCCGCCTGAGTCAACGCTGAAAGCGCCACTCGCATCCGGGCTCCAGGAGGCTCGGTCATCTGGCCGTAGACCAGGGCTGCCATGGGCAGCACGCCCGATTCCTTCATTTCCAGGTAGAGATCGTTGCCTTCCCGGGTGCGCTCCCCCACCCCGGCAAATACCGAGATGCCCTTGTGCTGCATGGCGATGTTGTTAATCATCTCCATCATGATGACGGTCTTACCCACACCGGCACCGCCGAACATCCCCATCTTGCCGCCACGGGGGAAGGGCACTAACAGATCGATAACCTTGACTCCGGTCTCCAACACATTTACCGAGGTATCCTGCTCGACGAAGGTAGGTGCCGGCCGGTGGATGGATGCATA
>PVMK01180132.1_pt1 | contig 10722 bp, 8 predicted proteins | sample 1853481 | NCBI WGS metagenome assembly PVMK01 (sample SAMN08533507, study PRJNA380276) | Marine sediment metagenome, whole genome shotgun sequencing project. | reverse complement strand
GTCTCGCCTGCACGTGTTGCGGCGATCGACTGACTCTGGGAGAAATCAGAGCTCGACCCCCATCGGTTTGCGGAGAACCAACGCCACCACCATCGTCAGCACGAAGAAGACGACCATCCACGCCCATTGCCACTCGAAATCCCAGCCGAGGATCCCCATGGTGGCGTCCGGATAGGCGAGGGTGATGGAGCGCACCGGTCCGTCTCGGTCCAGCGGCTTCTCGGAGGGCCACTCCAGTTGGTCGATGAAGGACCGGGGCGGCCGCTCCGGCGACAGTCGTTCGATCCGGTCGGTGGCCCGCACCCGTTTCGTGACCTCGGTGTTGTCGACGCCGATCAGGAGCTCGTAGTCGCCCGGCTCATCGACGCCGATTAGCCAGCTGATCTGAGCGAGCGAGGGCACCCAGACTGCCGCCGTCTCCGCGTGCAGGCCGGCGGGAGTCTCGAGCGAAATCGCGGGTCGCCGGTCGGGCTCCACCGCATTCGGGGCGAGCTGGACTGTGAGGAGGACGCTGTCGCCGGGTTGAAGCCCGCGGAACCCGTAGAACTGGTGGAGCTGGACCATGACCAGTACCAGCGGTGGAAGGATGAAGATCATCGGTTTGAGCGCCAGGGCCTGGTAATGGAGCACGTGCCCGAAGATCTCCCACTGGGCCCGCATGATGGCCCGGAGATCGTCGTTGAAGAGACGGATCTCGAACAACCCGCCGTAGATGCGCCGCTTGACCTCGGCGATGCGATCCTGGTTCGAGGTCTTGCCGAAGACCCAGAGGGCAAACACGCCGACCGGGATCGACCAGATGAGGATTCCGACGAATGACGGCAATCCGCGAAGCGGGTATTGCAGCCAGTCGAAGATCGGGCGCAGGAGATCGTTGAGGATCGTCATCGGTGAAGCGGCAGCTCAGCCTAGGACATGTAACCGAGGCCCTGGAGACGCTTCTTGATCTCTTCCTCGGAGTCGGCGTCCTCGAGCTGGGCGAGCTCCTTCTCGAGCGCGTGGGTTATGAACTCCTCGGGTGACGAGTAGCCGGCGATCTCGGCGTAGCGCTTGATCTTGTCGACCATGCTTGTTTCGAGCTTGACCTTTGTGTATCCGAACATTTCTTACTCCTTGAACCGTTGAGTGTCCACGACCGGGCGGCCTTCCATGTGTGCCGGCGGCCGGAGTCCGAAAAGCGTCAGCGCCGTGGGGGCGAGATCGATGATCCCGGGATCATCGGCGTCGATCGGGTGGTTGGCGAGAAACACGCCCGGGACCAGCCGCGGATCGACGATGTGGTCTCCGCTCCACGCCTTGGTGTTGTCCTCGAAGACGGACCCCGCCACGACCCCGCTTGCGCAGTCCCACGAGATCCGGTAGCCGTGGTTGTAGCCAATTAGCAGATCGGGCGCGTTGCCCTTGTAGGGGCCGCGATAGAGCCGGTCGGTGTCGAACGCCTCGTTGATCGCAACCTCGTTCTTTTCCTCGTCCCGGAATCCGTCGAGCTGCGCCTTGAGCTCGGCCTTCACGGCCTCGGCCTCCTCGCCCGGCTCGACGATCCCCTCCGCCTCGCGCCCCTTGATGTTGAGGAAGATCCCGACCAACCCGACCGCATAGGCCTTTGTTCGCGACCAGTCAACCGACTGCAGCCACTCCTCGGAGCCGTCGGCACCGTCCTTGAGCGCGAGGTAGCCGTGCTCCAGGAACCAGGCGTTGAGGTTGACCCCGCGTCGAAAGGACGTGCAGCCGTGGTCCGACATCACCCACAGCACATCGCCGTCGCCGAGACGTTTCATCAGCTTGCCGACAATCTCGTCGTTGCGCAGGTACTGCTCCTCGATGGCGTTGGCGTACTCGGGATCGTCGATACCCGCGGCGGCCGGGTGGCCGTCCTCGGTGTAGCGCCAGAACATGTGGTTGACCCGGTCGGAGGCGTCGAAGACGGTCACCAGGACTCCCTTGCGCAGCCGGTCGAGTGCGGTGAAGAGCATCTTCTCGCGCTCGCTGTCGATGTCCCTGGTCTGGGTCAGGAATGTCCGGTCGTCGGTGACCTTCTCGTTCAGCGCCCAGGTGTCCTCGGCAAGGCCGAGCGTGGCATAGGTGCCGAGCTTCTTTTCGAGGTAGGAGGAGTAGTAGCTGGGGTGCGAGATGGGCATGACGGGTTTGTCGGGCTCGATGTTGATGGGGGAGACGTACAGCGAGACGTGCTCGTCCATCTCGGTGATCATCATCCGGCAGATGCCGTTGACCTTCATGCCCGGGATGGCTTTGAAACTGAGCTTCACCCACTCCGAGAGCTCGCCCGGTTCGAGGTCCACCGACTCGCCGTTAACCGAGACCAGAGCGCGATTTGCCGCCCGGTCGAGATCGAGCTTCAGCGGCAGCGTCATCGGTGGGTTGTCCTTGAAGAAGGTGTTCTCGGGGCCTTCGATCGTGCCCTCGAAGCTGTCTTTCGAGCCATTCGTGCTGAGCACGAACCGCTGCCCGCCCTCCTGGAAAACGCCGCCTTCCGATCGCGTGGTGAAGAGCAGGAAGGTGCCCTGGGTGCCAAGCAGATCGGGGATGCACATGGCACCGAGCTGGGCGCCGTAGAACTTGTCCGGGGGGAAGGTGATCGGGACCCGGATGATGGTGCTCCAGATGTTGTGCTCGCCGAGGATGGTCCAGAAGGGTTTCGACTTGCGGAGCAGGCGGATCGAGGGCTTGGCGAGTGGGATACGCAGCCTACCGAGCTTGAGCACCCTCGTCACCGAGCCGATCTCGGTCGACGACAGCCGCGGCAGGTAGGTGCGGGGGTCACGGTCGAGAAAATCGAAAATATTGTGCTTGCCGGGGTTGGTTCCGGTGGTGAATGATGACCAGGCGACGGGCGTGATCGAGGGAAAGGTCGAGCGCAGCCGGCTGTAGCCGCCGCGCTCGGCGAGGGCCGAGAAGTTCGGAAGCCGGCCCTCGGCCATGAGACGCTCGGTGATCCGCGGTTCCTGGCCGTCGAAGCCGACCACGATCAGGCGCTTGATCAGCGGCTTGCTTCGGGTGCGCCGGCGGATCATTCGCCACGCCATGCGGAACGGCCAGATCAGCAGCGACGCGCCTGCCAGGATCATTGTGACGAAGAGGACGGCGAACGAACCGAGCACGGCAAAGCCGGCGCCGGGCCCGATATAGGCGTCGGCTGTCGGTGGGAATGCGAGCGCGGCAGCAGCGACGAACACCACAACGGCCACCCGGATGCTACGCGTCCCGGATTGTGTTGGCATGTCTGGCAAACGAACTCCCGTGATATCGAAGAAAATCGCGAGCTTCCATCCCGGAATGAGACTCCCGGCGGCGGCATTGTAGTATACCGACGATGCGGAGCGAGCGGTCGGGAAAAAGCAACCTGACGGAGTTGGATCTGATTCCCACGCAGAGATCACGGGGAGAACAAATATGACGTCAATGCTGCGGAGTCTCGCGTGGAGGCTGAGGTACGGAAAGCCGGTAGTGATCGTGTCCGGGCTGCCGCGCTCGGGCACGTCGATGGCGATGCAGATGCTCGAGGCGGGTGGCATGGAGATTGTGGTCGACAACATCCGCGCCGCCGACGAGGACAACCCGACGGGCTACCAGGAGGACGAGCGGGTCAAGGACCTCGCCGAGATGGACGACAGGCGCTGGCTCAAGGACGCCCGCGGCAGGGTCATCAAGGTGGTGTCCTCGCTGCTCAATCATCTGCCGGAAGACAACCGGTACAAGGTCGTGTTCATGAGGCGCAACCTGCACGAGGTCCTCGCGTCGCAGGCCAAGATGCTCGATCGCCGTGGTGAGGCGTCGCACACCGAGGACGAGAAGCTGCTCGAGATGTACGAGGCCCATCTCAACAAGGTCGAGTTCCAGCTTCGATTCCGGCCCATCTTCGAGGTGGTCTATTTCGACTTCGCCGACGTCGTGCAGAATCCCGCCGCCGAGGCGGCGCGCCTGGCGGACTTTGTCGGCGGAGGTCTCGACATCAAGCGCATGGCCGGGGTCGTGGACGGGTCGTTGTACCGCAACCGCCGAACCGCGGACGGCGCGGTTGCTGGGTAAGTATGTCGTCGATGAGTTTTTCGCGTTGGTGGGGTTGGGCGGTCATCGCGAGCGTGGTGTTGGTGGCCGCAGCTGTGCTCGTGACCCGCGCGGAGGAGGGTCCCGGGGGTGAGCCTGCCGGGGTTTCGGGCATCCCTGTCGAATCGCGGTTGGCGTACAAAGTGGTGTACCTCGGTATCACGTGCGGTCACATGACGCTGGAAAGCCGGCTCGAGGAATACCAGGGGAAGCCCGCATACCACATCATCATGACCGCTCGAAATACCAGTTTCTTCAACAAGATCTACCGGGTCGACGGGCGTATCGATTCGTGGGTGGATGTCGAGACCATGAGCACCCTGGCGTACCTCAGCGATATTACTGAAAAGAAGAAGAGGAAGATCAGGCGGTACATCATCGATCGCGAGGCCGGAGTGGTCCGGGCCGAAAAGCACGGAAAGAAGAAGATCATTCCCTTCGACGACGGCCTGGCGCTCGACCCCCTCGCGTTCGTCTTCCGCGGACGTGTGCTCGCTGAGGAACCGGGAACGACATTCACTCAGCCCATACTCACCGACCGCGGCATTGTCGAGACGATCTCACAGGTCGGCGAGCTCAAGCGATTCAAGACGATTGACGGCAAGCGCGAGCTGCTGCGGGTCCAGCCCATGCCCGCCGACAAGGTGCTGTTCTCGAAGAAGGACGAGGTCGTCTATTGGATCGATCCCGGCCCCGGGCGAAAGCTCTACCGGCTCGAATTCAAGCTCGGATGGGGCCGCCTGCTGGCCAAGCTCACCGGACCCGCGGAAAACGTGGCCGATCGTCGGGGCGTAGAGGACGCGGGCGAATAACCAAGAGGGGGAGGGTTGAGATGAGCGGAAGAAGAGTGGTGCTGATGGTGGCGATCGTTGTCGTCACGATGTTGGCGACCGGCCCTGTGGCGGCCCAGACCAAGCTGCTGAGATTCCCGGACATTCACGGCGACGAGGTGGTCTTCTGCTACGGCGGCGACCTGTGGACCGCGTCCTCTCAGGGCGGACGGGCGCAGCGGCTGACCGCCCACCCGGGCCAGGAGCTCTTCCCGAAGTTCTCGCCGGACGGGGAAATGATCGCGTTCACCGGACAATATGACGGCGACGAGCAGGTCTACGTGATGCCCGCATCCGGCGGCGTTCCAAAACAGCTCACCTACTACCCGGCCGTCGGGCCCCTGCCCCCCCGCTGGGGCTACGACCACCAGGTCTACGGATGGACGCCGGACGGCAGCAAGCTGCTGTTTCGGTCGCTCCGAGACACTGACGGAATCGAGAACCAGACGGCCCTCTACACGGTCGACATCGATGGCGGGCTCCCGGTCAAGCTGCCGATGCCGACGTCGGGCGCGGGCGACTTCTCCCCGGACGGCGCGCGGATCGTCTACTCGCCGCTCTTCCGCGACTTCCGCACGTGGAAGAGGTACGAGGGCGGCTGGGCGCAGGAACTCTACATCTTCGATCTCGAGGACCACGTGGCCGAGAAAATCGCCGCCGGCGTCCGGACCGAGCGCGATCCGATGTGGATCGGAGACACCATCTACTTCGCCTCCGATCGTGACGGCACCCTCAATCTCTACGCCTACGGTATCGATGATGGTGACGTGCGTCAGCTCACTCACGAGACAACGTGGGATGTGCGCTGGCCGAACTCGGACAACCGGGGCCGGATCGTCTACGAGCTCGACGGTGAGCTGCACGTCTACGACATCGGCAGCGGGAGTGATTCGAAGCTCTCGATCATGGTCCCGGACGACGGTCTCGCCATGCGCCCGTCGCGCTATCCGGCGTACGAGAACATCGAGGACGTGGCGCTGAGCCCGAAGGGGGAACGCGCGGTCTTCACGGCCCGCGGCGACATCTTCACCGTGCCGATCGAGAAGGGGCCGACCCGCAACCTGACCCACTCATCGAGCGCTCACGACAAGCGCGCCGCCTGGTCGCCCGACGGTCAGAAGATCGCCTTCATATCGGACATCACGGGGGAGGAGCAGGTCTACCTGATCGACCAGGACGGCAGCGGTGAGCCGGAGCAGCTGACGGATGATTTCCGCGCCATGCTCTACACCCCGGAGTGGGCGCCGGACGGCCGGCGGCTGGCCCTATCGGACAAGAACGGCAAGCTCTACGTCCTGACCCTCGCCGGGAGGGAGGTCGTGGAGATCGCCGACGACACGCGGGGGCGGATCTTCGACTATGCGTGGTCGCCCAACGGCGGTCATCTGGCGTTCTCGATGCGGGATGTCAACGGCTTCAACTCGATCTACATCTGGAGCGTCTCAGATGGCGTCCTCCGCCGCATCACGAGCGCCTACCACGAGGAGTACGGCCCGGTCTGGGGAGTGGAGGGGAATTACCTCTACTACCTCTCCGACCGTGAATACGCGCCCCAGATCAGTCAGATCGAGTGGAACATCGCCGGCAACCGGATGACCGGGATCTTCGCCCTCGCCCTACGTGCGAATGTGGAGAACCCGTTCGGTCCCGAGAGCGACGAGGTGACGACCGGGGACGAGGAGGGGAAGGACGATTCCTCTGACAACACGGCGAAGAAGAAGAAGGCGAATGGCGCGGACAAGGCGAAGGACGAGAAGAAGAAGGAGCCCATCGCCATCGACTTCGACGGGCTCGCCGATCGAGTGACCCGGGTGCCGGTCGAGGCCGCCAACATCGGTGGTCTTGCGGCGATCCAGAGTCACCTCCTATACAGCGAACGCGGGGCGCCGTTCTATGGCCGGCAGAGCGCAGCCAAACCGAGCCTACACATCTTCGAGCTCTCCAAGCGCAAGGCGTCGACCCTGGTCGAAGACGTGTCCGGGTACGTCGTGTCGGCCGACGGCAAGAAGGTCCTCGCGCACCAGGGAAAGGCGTACAAGCTCTACGACGCCAAACCGAAGGCCAAGGACCCGAAGACTATCGACACCAAGCACATGATGGTGGCTCGAGTGCCGTCCGCGGAGGGGGCGCAGATCTTCGACGAGGTGTGGCGCCGCTACCGCGACTTTTTCTACGTGCCCAACATGCACGGCTATGACTGGCCGGCGATCGGTGAGCAGTATCGGCAGCTGGTGCCGCACGTGGCCCATCGATCGGATCTCAACTATGTCATTGGCGAGATGATCTCCGAGCTCAGCGTGGGCCACGCCTACATTGCCGGCGGCGACTACGAGATCCCCGAGCGGCCGAAGGTCGGGCTCCCCGGAGCGCGCTTCGAGCTCGATGCGGCGTCCAACCGCTACCGCATCGCGCGGATCTACCGCGGTCAGAATGAGGAGAAGAACTACCGGTCTCCGCTCACCGAGGTCGGCGTCGACGTCGACGACGGCGCGTATGTGCTGGCCGTCGACGGCGTCGAGCTGACCGGCGACGACAACCCCTACCGTCTCCTCCAGCATAAGACCGACCCGGTGACCCTGACCGTGAACACGGCGCCCACCCTCGAGGGTGCGCGCGAGATCACGTATGAGCCCATCGCCTCGGAGGCGAAGCTCCGCTACCTCGACTGGGTGCTCGGGAACCTCGAGCAGGTGAACGAGGCGACGGACGGCCGCGTTGGGTACATGCACTTGCCCGACATGGGGGCGAACGGGATCGCGGAGTTCATCAAGTGGTTCTACCCGCAGATCCGAAAAGAGGGGCTGATCGTCGACGTCCGCTCCAACGGCGGCGGTAACGTCTCCCAGATCATCATCGAACGGCTCGATAACAAGGTGCTCGGCACCCGCTTCGGAAACTTCTCCGACGAACCCAGGACCTACCCGTACACCGCCTTCCACGGGCACATGGTGTGCTTGATCTCGGAGACGTCGGCGTCGGACGGCGACATCTTTCCGCACTACTTCCGGGAGGCGGGCCTCGGACCGCTGATCGGCAAGCGCTCGTGGGGCGGCGTGGTCGGCATCTCGGGGACCGGGACCCTGATTGACGGCGGTACGGTCTACGTGCCCATGAGTGGTACCAACGCCGCGACCGGCGAGTGGATCATCGAGGGTTATGGGGTCGATCCCGACATCGAGGTCGACAACGACCCCCAGTCGATCATCGCCGGCCGCGACCCACAGCTCGAGCGGGGTATCACGGAGGTCATGCGGATGATCGAGGAGAACCCGAAGAAGCTGCCGGAGCGACCGCCGGACCCGGTGAAGACCAAGTAGGGTTACCGTCGGCTGGTAATTCAATATGGGGAGGGGATAAACCCCTCCCCTACAAATATTTTCGTAGGGGCGGGGTTTATCCCCGCCCCATTCCGATTATCGCATGAGGCTGACGTCCAACGTCACTCTGCGCCGAGGAAGTCGAGGACCACGGCCTCGAAGGCCTCCGGCTCTTCGGCGGGTGCGAAGTGGCCGCTGGCTTCGAAGACCACGAACTTTGAGTCGGCGATGCCGTCCGCCAGCTCGCGAACCTTTTCAGGGGTCATCATGTCGTGGGCGCCGGCGATCACCAGACAGCGCGCGGTGATCAGCGGCAGCTGGTCGCGGGCGTCGAATGTTGGGTTCTCGCGATTTGAATAATCGGCGTGCGGCCAGCTGAACTCCGCCGCTCCGAAGAGCCGGTCGAACATGGCCGGCGCGGTCTCGGGATCTGCGGTCATGAGCGGGAAATACTCCTCGAGCCACAGCGTCCGCATCAGCTCGGTCTGCTGCTCGCCGCTGAGATCCGGATTCTGTACGTCGTGCATGAACTGCGTGTATATCTGCACCAACTCGGGGTATTTCTTCGCCCAGACGGCTTTGTCCTCCTCGGTGTAGCTGGCGGCACCGTGAACGAAGATCGCCGCGTCGATGGCCCCCGGCCGCTCGGCGGCGAGCAGGATCAGGTTCATCGCGCCGTTGGACCATCCGATGGCGTCGACCGCGTCGAGCCCGAGGTGCCCCCGAAGGGCCTGGAAATCGGCGCGCACCGCCGCCATCCCCATATCCGCCTCCTCGACGATCGGCGACGACTCACCCATGCCACGGGGGTCGAAGTAGACCATAGTCAGCTTCTCCTCGAGCGGTTCGTAGAGCGCGCGCAGACCCTCGAGGGACAGACCCCAGGATTGCGGCAACACCATCAATACCGGCCCCTGCCCGTGCACCTCGTAGTGGATGTCGAAGCCGTTGAGGTTCGCGGTGAACGAGCCGTTATCGAGCCCGCCCGCCGCAGGTTTCTCAACCGGCGGCGGTGGAGCGGGCGAGCACGCGACCAGCGCGACCGATGCGACAAGAGCGATTAGAAACGTCACGATCTTCATGACACACCTCCGGCGCTATTGTAGAGGTAATTCGGAATTCGGAATTCGGAATACGGCATTGGGAGCCACCTGCAAAATTCGGAGACATGCGGGCGGGGATAAACCCCGCCCCTACGGAATTTGTTGTAGGGGAGGGGTTTATCCCCTCCCGTTCGTCTGCCGCCACATCGCGAATCCACTCGCGAAGGGATTATCCAAGAGGCTCTAGGAATAAGGAATGCCGCCCTCGCCCGCGACGAATTTTTCCATTGGTATCGCTATCGCAATCGCTATCGGTATCGAAACCTCAGATCGGTGACGCAAAATTCGATAGCGATAGCGATCCCGATCGCAATAGCGATTGTTGCCTCTCCATAGCTTCTTGGTGTTCTTGGTGGTTCAGTTGGGTTGGCGGGCGGCATTCCGAATTCCGAATTCCGAATTCCGAATTCTGTCAGAGCAACCGGTCGAGCCAGTCGGCCTGCTCGAGGCGGGCGAGGACCCGAGCGACGCTTCGCTCGTAGCCGCGACTCGAAACTCCCGGGTACCAGGTTGCAGGGCGGGGGAGGGAGGCTGCGAGCCGCGCCGCCTGCTCTCGATCGAGCTCGCTTGCCGAGATGCCGAAGTAGCGCCGGGCGGCGGCCTCTGCGCCGTAGATGTCGGGCCCGAACTGAACCACATTGAGATATAGCTCGAGGATCCGGCGCTTCGAGAGGCTACGTTCGAGCGATCTGGTCAGGATCAACTCCTTGATCTTGCGGAGCGGGGATCGAGAGGGTGAGAGCCAGAGGTTTTTTGCAAGCTGTTGGGTGATGGTCGAGGCGCCGCGCACGCGCTTGCCCTGCACCGCTTCGCGGGCTGCGATCTTGATCTCGTAGGTGTCGAAACCGTTGTGGGAGAAGAAGCTGAAGTCCTCGGCCACCACCACGGGTTTCTTGAGGTCCAGCGAGATTCTGTCGTACGGGACCCAGCGCCAGTGGATCTCGACCCCGCGTGACCTTGCCTGCTCAATGAAGGCGGTGGTCTGCGGCGGGTTCTTGGCGAGCGCAGCGACGTCGGGCCACGAAAGGACGACGTACAGCGCGAAGGACGAAACCACAGCCAGCCCGAGGACCAGCAGCCACCGCATCCATCTCCGTCGTCTTTTTTGCTGAGCGCTCACCACGCCGCAAGTCTACTCGCTCGTCGCGCCCCGCCTCGGACCATCACGAGGCACGGGTGGGTGGCAAATGCGAAACGTACGTACCCGATTGATTCAGGTTGGCCGAATAACCGGGCGGTTTTGTTGCCAAGGGGTGGCGGGCCCTAAAGGACCCGCCTACACGTATCCTGGCAGCCTTTGTAGGCGGGTCCTTTAGGGCCCGCCACCACGATGTTTCGGAACCATGAGAGGCGAAACCTGAGCTAACCGGAGACGCACGATTCGAATTTTCCACCCACCCGTGCCTC
>PVMK01120463.1_pt1 | contig 10722 bp, 14 predicted proteins | sample 1853481 | NCBI WGS metagenome assembly PVMK01 (sample SAMN08533507, study PRJNA380276) | Marine sediment metagenome, whole genome shotgun sequencing project. | reverse complement strand
CTCTTGTGACGCCCTCGTATGATGCCATTCCGTTAACCGCAGAATGTTATCTTGAAACATCAAAAATTACTTGGGGCGAAGCCCCATTGGTCCAGGATCAGGTTGTCATGTCCACGAATGAACAGTCGGGATATTTTGTCTTATCATCCCTTGAATCCGAATGGACTCCAGGGCTTTATCGGTGTGGATTGTTTGTTGGAGACACAGTATCCGCCTATACGCAATCAGACGAAGTCCGGTTTCGGATCCTTGAGCCTAGACAGTCCTCCTAAAATCCCCAGGTAAGTTGAAGAGCGACAATGTGATGGGCAGTTTGGGTATTATTGAAATCATCAGAGACAAATCTTTTTTTAATATCGGCCGTATAAGTAATCAGCCGATGCTGTGAGATTTTCCCAAATAGCCCATGTTCCTGAAACTCCATATTGCCATTCAGGATTCCCATCTAACTCTTGACTACGTTCAACTTGGTAATAACCCTCTATTTGAAAACAAGTATTATCCGGGAAATTACTTCACAGTTTTCTCACAGATTTGAGCAACCGAATCAAGGAACTCCTTGAGAGAGAACGGTTTTTCCAACACCACGTTTGCTCCTACCTGAAGGGCATGATTTTTCAGATCAGCCGTCAATTGACCGCTATAAAAAATAATCGGAATAGCTTGTGTGATCTTTTGACTCTTTAAACCTTTGACAAGTTCTAAGCCAGTAACTTTTGGCATCTGATGGTCGGTCACAATCAGATCGGGACGATCATTCTCAAGCCTACCACGCGCATCCTGGCCATCCTTTGCCTCAATACAAGTGTAGCCCGCCGTCTCCAAGCATGCTCGCAGAGTGGTACGCAGACTGGCATCATCCTCGACAAGTAGAATATGTTTGTTTATAGACATTAGCCACTCTATTAAATTGTACACCCTAACCAGACTCTCGTGTGTCGAGGATCATGAGTTGAGTTTTACTTCGTGATCTTGAAAAGCTTTCAGGCCAAATCCTCTTCCGTTACAATCCTTTATTACAGCCATGTCTATCACCACACATTGGGCATCCCTCCCACAAGATTTCCTTTACAAGCTGGCGCCAGGGAACGTACATGTCTGGCGAGCGCCGCTTGATGACTCCCCTGAACGAGCCTCTTGTTATCGACCCTACCTCTCTGCGGATGAACTCACCCGAGCTGACCGGTGTCGAACCCCTCACCCTCAATATCAATTTGTAACCACACGCGGCATTCTTCGGATGTTGTTGAGTCGATATATGGAAGTTCGCCCGACTCAGCTCCAATTTGAGACTCAGCCACAAGGGAAGCCAGTGTTGAAAACGGCTTCATTTTTTCCAATTCAATTTAATGTGTCGCACACCCGGGGGATGGCATTAATCGCTTTAACCACTCAGTATGCTGTTGGTATTGACGTGGAATGGATCGACCGAAAAGTACAGGATCGTGATATCGCCAAACGATATTTTTCCGCACGCGAGTCGGAGTATTTGGCGTCCCTGTCACCACAGGTGCGCATCCACCAATTTTTTTCGTATTGGACTTGTAAGGAAGCCTATCTCAAAATGCAGGGGAGAGGAATTTCAGAAGGCTTGACACAATGTGAAGTCAGGATGAATGCGGATCAATTGCAGGTCGGGCTCACCAACGTGGATCAACAAAGTCAGGGGGAAGCTTGTTCGTTGTATCGAATAACGTCCGATTCAGAGCATGTAGGGGCAGTGGCTATAGCATGTTCCTCAGCCCAGGTTTCGTATTGGAACTGGAAAGATGAATACCTGTCCTGACATCTGCCTCCTTCCTCAACGATTCAAAAACTTGTCGTCCTTCTTTAGGAGGCAGAGCTGAGAATACTCAGTTGCCGTGCCCCCATCCATGGCCTTATTCAAACAAGCTTACTTGAGGGGATCAACTTGTGAAGGTTCCCCTTTAAAATGGATGGCTTCTTTACCTTGTAAATGCTTCGCCGTGAGCCAATAGGTTCCCTGTAAACTGGCATCCCAAATGGACTGAGCCACCTGTTCATTGCCGGCTGTAAAGCAATACACCAAACCTCCCATGAATCCCCCCAGTCCAGCATATACGACTTTGAAAGGCGTATAGAGCACAGAAAGGGCTCCACTAGCAATTTGTAGTCCCAATGAAGGTTCTTCTTCATCAGATGCAAGAGGTTCAAGGGTTTCAGATTGAGAAATTTCCGATGCGGGCGGCATCTCGTCTGAATAGGATGTGCTGACTGTCACTTTTTCTCGTTGTGGCTTATTTTGAGCAACTTCCTGTTGGAGAGGGAGCAGACGGTTTGGTTCATTCCAGGCTTTTCGAAGGGCGAATGTCGTAAGATTTTGCACCATCTGTTCAGATTCAACCAATGGCTCAGAATTCCATGCCTTCGCACCAAAGACCACATCCCCGGTTTCCGCCCTCATCCCACGAATTTCTATGGCAATGGTTTTCGTACGTTTGTGACCAAAGCTCATGAGATCAAACCGTTGCCCAAACTGGCTATCTTCCCGATATGCAAATACAACTAGGGATACCCCTAACGATTGCGCTGCCTCCAACACCTGCCTCTTTTGTTACATTCTGGTTCGACGATCAAAATGTAGATCCGTCACTTTTTTTTCAATCAATGAGGGATCTACGCCAAGTATTTGATGGTCCTGCAACCACCTTAACGTGCGCGTGACAGCTCCCGTATAATTCCCCCATACCCCAACTCGAGTACCCGGGTTCGGCAAGGAAGTCTGAAATCCTTCACCCGTAAATGTTTCATATTTAGTAGGAGTACTAGCACACCCAAACACACCACAAAAGATTCCTAATATGATCGCCGGCCTTATTAATCTATAGAGAAATTCGTTTTCCATATCCTGCCCTCCCTTGCTCACAGATCATTCTTCAAAAGAATACGGGGAATGTTGAAAAAAGCCGCCAGCGGCGTTCCCTGCCTTCGCCGAAGCGCTTCGCGCAGGCAGGTCGCCCTTTTGCCGTGCTCACGTACTGGGAGTACGCTCTGCGCGCCAACACAAAGGGTTCACCCTACGGGATGAGCCAAGCTATTCGCTCCCTGCGGGATCTCGCAAGCAATTCGCGGCCTTGCTGGACGGACTTTTTGACCATTCCCGTCGGCTGCTGATATCTATTTCTCCAAGGGCAGATGTGTGCCATGGGATAGAGATATTCAACAGTCTCATACGATAAAAATCCATGGAACATTCAGCCTGAGAACGTATCAATATTCTGAGAAAATAAAAGTGCATGAAGTGTTAGCATTTTGAATGGAATAGACCGATGGTCTCAAAAGAGACTAAATAACTTTTTGGAAACTGCATATGTTGTAGAACCTGATAAGAAACTCTACTATATTTTGCATACTTCAATGAAGTCGCAGGGCTTTTGATCGCAATTGATGAAAAATGTACTCAACAATTGAAAACTGCTAAAGGCCACTGCCTGATATATCAAGTCCAATCTCTCACTCATTGATCCGTGTCCCGATCAGGTGAAAACCTCTTATGTTTTTGAGAGGTAAATTCCTCGCTATTTGAATCCGTGGCTCCATCCCTATATGCTATAGGGTCCCTTAGCATTCAGTTTTCAAATGTCACCCACTTAACAATCGTCGACTCGACTTCTTCCCAGTTATCCATCTTATGCTATTAAGAATCCTTTCTTTTTTCAATGAAGGCGTGACCTGGAGGGTAGCCCAAACCCCTGATGGCTATACCCATCGAGAGCTCTCGGGCATGCCAGAGTGGCTCCCGGGTCTTCCCTCAGAAATTTCCCTCGATATCGTGGAAAGTACGTTTCAACAATTTTCTTCAAAAGAGGACTTACTCCAACCTTGCAACCTCACTTTCAAATTGACCTACCGAATAGGGCATTCAAACGTTGAATGCTTTATTTTTTCGTCGCCGGAAGGAGATCCATTCTCGGTTAAAATCCCGCTTGCGACATTCGCGACCCTACAAGAAGCGCTCTCATCTGAGTCCATTCCCCGCATGCGCATCGCCCGTCTCGCAGTTCAACAGGCTATTAGTTTAGGCTGGCCAAGCGTTGAACTGCTCCCAGGAACCCCACTATATGTGAACGTACTATCCAAGGTGTCTGAGTCGTTTCCTCAAAAAACCACGCTGTAGAATGTAAATTAGTGGGAGGGTTTAAGAGGCTAAGGGTCTTATGCCTAACCACTTTTCTGGAAAATCGCGGAATGCGTAGACCTGTTCATGAGTTCGATACTTATCTTTTGGAAAGGCACTGATAAGGTAATTGATAATTCATATTTTTCAATAACTTATGAATAACTAACCCAATCCCCCAATTCTGTGGATAAGATTGTGTGTAAACCACTTTCTATTCTCAAGACTGGTTCATTCATGGACCAATCATCTCTTTGCACATTTTTTAAGCATTGTATAATAAAAACAACCAACCCACAAAATATATGGTGATGGTATTCCCGAAGGCGTATTACGTATGTACAATGCTTAAAAGATCAAAGCCATCTGGACACTTGAGCATGATCAATCCATTCCAGGAAAATTGTCTGACATCGGTTTTGTCTTATCCAAGGGACCATTCCTGATGAGGAATAATCCTTCTCAAACTAGACGGCACGTTTTGATCGTTGATGACGAACCGGCTGTTCGCCGGACAGTCCGAGGAGTATTGGAATCTGCAGGGTTTGAGTGTGAAGAATCGGAAAACGGCGCTTCTGCTCTGGAATGGTTAAAAGAACATCACACGGATGTGATCATTGTCGATTACCAAATGCCCATTGTGAATGGACTCAGTCTACTCGAACGTGTGCAGAGCGCCCACAATGGGCACACCCCTCGTGTGATCATGCTGAGCGGGCTCATCGAAGAGAAAGAAAAACTCCAAGCCGTCGATCTTGGTGCCTATGCCATCATTGACAAACCCTGCAATTTCCGTGAGCTCGTCGTGAAGGTCAACGAGGCTATTACCCCCTAATCCCCTCCATTGATTTTACCTTTCTCCTATTCTTATTAGGACATTCTTTCGGTTGTGGTGTTCACAAAATCCTGTAAGGGTTTACTCAAAAGGCCCCTGCTTTGAGGTGGCGGGCCACGATTGATTCAGGTATTTTCAATGGAGAACTCGGTGATTCATGGGAAGAACGGTTTTGGACAGCTAATTGATTTATGAGGATGATGCCATGTTGAGGGGAAGACGTTTCCAAGATTCGCCGGCGTCAGCACTCCGATAGAGGCCTCCGCCGTTAGTACCAACATATAACACCTGAGGATTGCTGGGACTAATCTGCAAGCTGCGGATGCTCGTTGCGTCTAATCCATTGATTTTGGGTTGCCATGTGGCTCCTGAATCCTCACTTTTTTGCACACGATCACTGGTAGCTAAATATAGCGTGGAAGGTCGAGACGGATCCAGCTGAATGGCACTGACATAGGAGTTTCGAATACTTCCCTCAATTCTGACCCACTGTTCGCCTTGATCAGTGGATTTATATAAACCCTTCGTGGTTCCAGCATAGACGATGTCACTATTTGTCGGATCGACGGCTAACCCGTTCACACCCAAAGCCATAGAGGCCATTTTGGCATCGGACGCAACCATGCCAAGGGATTTCTTTTCCCAACTTTGGGTGGCATTGATCGTGCGATACACGCCACCAGTCGTTCCTGCATACATCACATTCGGACGTTGAGGGTCCATCGCCAGAGCCACCACAAAATTCACTTCGTTCATCCCATCCATCCGTTCCACCCAATTTCGGCCCCCATCTAGACTGCGAAAAACCCCAACCGTGGTGGCAGCATACACCATCTCCGTTCCACGGGGGTTAAAGATGATTTGATTAACAATGGCCGAGATTGTCCCCTTCTGAATGCCAGCATTAAATTGATGCCAGGTTCTGCCTCCATCCGGACTTTTATACGTCCCATCGCCCATTGTCCCTGCAAATACCGTAGCCGGCAATTTGGGGTCAATCGCCAAACTGATGACTCGTGTCCGCGTCAATTCTCCCTCAAACCGTGTCCACGTCGCGCCAGTATCACTGGATTTATAGACAGCCTCATCTGTGGCCACATATATGATGTGGGACTTGGTCGGATGCAGGGCAATAGACACAATGGTATCACTGCGCTGTCCGCAGGCTATAAGCGCCAACAGCAGCCATGCAACGATCCAGGAAATATATCGAATTGGTTGGAGCGCACTCATTCCATAAAAGCTAAGGCTGAGATGGACAGTAGGGTTCGGCATATCCCGTCAATTCCACATAGCCTTGCCCATGAATATCATGACCTTTCCATCGTCCATTTACATCTACTGCCCCTTCCCAATACGTCACTCGCGTACTTCGCGTGGTAACCAGTTCTTGGTTAGCCATGCGTGGTGAAAGGGACAGTTCAATGCCCTCAGCAGGAATCGCCAATATCCATTGACTTGGATAGCTCGCCCCACTCACCGGGCTGATCCAATGTCGATTGACAGAGATCTGCAAGTCTTGGAGAGACAATGCCTTCGAAGATCCGTTTGGGAAGACCAATGTTCCACTCGAAGCGGGATCGAACGTGCTATCAGCCCGGCGCAGGCCATAGGCCATGATTTCATGATTGTTGTCGAGCTGAAGGCTGAACCAATCCCAACCCACTAAATTGTCTGCCAAATCTCCTGAGCCAAATTCATGATCCATCCAACTCACACCTTCAACGGGCATTGATGTATCACCAACTTCGACCGAACCTGTGGTGTGAAGTCGGGTTAGCGAATAATAATGCGATGTCTGATCAGGTTGTTGCCCCTTGTAACTAACTCCTTTGGCCCCATGCATGACAGGCGGTTTGCGTGACTCAACCACGAGGTCAATGGAAAATTCCTCGGCATGGGCCTGAAGTTGGAATTGCCGATGGTCGGGGTTCAACGCTTTAATATGCCACTGGTCGATCCAGACATCTAAGACATCAGCCTGCGCCCCAGCTTTACCGATACCAGCCCGACTTATTTTCTCGGCAAACCGAAATTGATCGGCATTCTCATCAGTCAACGCAAAATGCGCCAAATAAAGATGCCGTATAGCCCATGAAGAAGGATTGTTCCAGGCATGTGGCGAGTCTATTCCCACGACGAAAAAAGGTTAACTCGTACCCAAAGCGTCGTCCTTTCGAGCCCAATAAATGTCCAGTAAAATACCACCATTCGGTTTGAAATTGTTCATGGCTTCCGTGATCACGCGGGAAGACATAGGCATACCCGGGCTTTGCGGGAGAAAACCGTGGCAGAGAAGGAGGGTGGTCCGCTGCAAAGATATCCGGGCTGATGAAACACACCAACACGGCAAGGATTGCTCGTATCATTCGGTCGTTTATACCACGATGCCCTAAAGCACACAAATCCCTTGTCCCACAAGCATTTTCTCATTTTGTCAATCGGTCGTCTATGGGGTTGGTACGTTGACTTTCGAGAAAATCCTCGGCTATCGTACCGCATGTCCTTGCATTTTTCTTCAGCGGATCACGAGGATTTTCCTCTACCGGATATTGTTCCGATTTTTCCGCTTCCTACAGTCGTGTTTTTTCCTGAAACCTATTTACCACTTCACATCTTTGAACCACGCTACAGAAAAATGGTGCAAGAGGCCGCAGAGCACGAACAGTGTATTGGCATGGCACTACTCAAAGACGGATGGGAAGACCAATACGAAGAGGCACCGCCAATTTATTCATCGGGTGCGTTGGACGAATTATTAGCTCCCACAAACTATCGGATGGAGGCTATAACATTGTCCTGCAGGGGCTACATCGGTGTACCTATCAAGAACAGACGGTCATAACTATTTATCGACAAGCGCGCATAACTCCACATGTGCCTCAAGTTTGCACATCATTAACTTCGGAGATACGTCGCCATCTCGAAGAAACAGTCCGGGAGTATCTCACGTCCAAGAAAGCCAACAAACTGTGCGAAGTCATTGGTTCCGGCACACTCACAGATTCTATTCTCGTGCATAACCTGTCGGCTGGGCTTGATCTGTCACCCATCGAAAAGCAATTCTTGCTGGAGTCTGATGACCTCTCACAACAAGCGCGTCGGCTTATCGATTTAATTCGCTTCAAACTCGCTGATCTCCGAACAACACAGGGCTAACCTCTATGTCTACTTCTGCAGCCATTGAAGTCATGAACCTCGGCAAAGTCTATGATAGTGTCGATGCAGTCAAGAATCTTTCGTTGACTGTACAGCATGGATAAATCTTCGGGTTGTTAGGACCCACCGGAGCCGGGAAAAGCACTACCCTCCGAATCTTGATCACCACACTGAGTCCAACAAGCGGTACGGCAACGATACTCGGACACGATGTTGTCAAAGAAGCCGATACCGTTCGGCGACTCATCGGCTATGTGGCACAGGAACGCGCCATTGATCGCTTTTTGACAGGGCGAGAACACCTTCTACTGTTTGCCAAACTCTATCATTTACCCAAGCAAGAGGCGCTGATCCGCATCGACTCTCTCTTGAAGCTTGTGGGCCTGGAAGAAGATGCAGATCGAGTGGCGAAAGGTTACTCGGGGGGCATGAAGCGGAAGCTGGATATTGCCTGCGGGTTGCTCCCACATCCGAAAATTCTCTTTCTTGATGAACCAACTCTGGGGTTAGATGTCCGAAGCCGACTGAACATTTGGGAACATATTCGGCAATTAAAGCAGCAGGGCATCACCATTGTCATGACCACGAATTATTTAGATGAAGCCGACCAACTCTGTGATCGGATAGCCATCATCGATCGCGGAGAAATCCGCGTAACGGGTTCCCCAAAAGACCTAAAAGCTAGCCTGGGGGGAGACGGGATTTGGTTGACCCTCATCGATGCGACCCCCGAAATACTGGAACAACTGACCACAGCCCTTCAGGGCTTACCGTTCGTACGAGCCATCCGTCCAAGGGAAAGTGGTCTAGACATTCGGGTGGACGGTCCGGAAAAAGCCCTGCCTGCCATCATGGAAACAACCAATACCATCGCTGGCTGTCGGTTGGATGGCATTGAATATCATCGACCCCGCTTAGATGACGTCTTTGTGGCACACACGGCCGTTCTCTCAAAGACGAACCTCCTACCCCCACGGCCGACTAGCCCTTTCGATCATTTTATTTCTTTGGAATTATTCAGCTATGAATGAACAAATGCAAGAAGTGCTCGCCCTCACCAATCGATGGGTCAAGCGGCTCAGCCGAGAAAAATTCAGTATGCTCTTTACCCTTGCTCAGCCTATGATTTTTTGGCTGATTTTCTTTGGTAACTTATTCCAAAAAGCAGCTGATATCCAACTTCTCCAAGCACCGAACTATATGAGTTTTCTTGCCGCCGGTGTCGTCGTGATGACCGTGCTCAACAATGGATTAGCTGGAGGAATCGACTTGCTGTTCGATAAAGAAAACGGATTTCTTGAACGCCTCATGTCCACACCCATTCGCCGCTCCTCAGTCATTCTTAGCCGTTTTCTCTTTGTCATGGCCATCACCGGAATGCAAATCCTCGTCATCTTGGCAGTTGCGTTTGTCTTTGTCGTCAGTCCGGAAACCGGCGTTTTGGGCATTGCGGTTATCCTTATTATCGGCATGTTATTTGGAGTCGGATTGACAGCCATTTCTATGGCCATGGCCTTTACCGTCAAAACCCACGGAGACTTCTTCTCTGTGTTAGGCTTTCTTTCGCTGCCCATGATCTTTCTCAGTTCCGCATTAGTGCCTTTAGCAGCCATGCCGGGTTGGATGAAAGCGTTGGCCTTCTTTAATCCGATGACTTGGGTGATTGATGCAATCCGTCCGCTCATTATCTCAGGATGGAGCCAAGCTCTCCCACAAGTTGGGATCGCTCTCGTGGTCCTGATAGCCTTTGACGCCCTGTGCCTCTATGGAGGGGCCAAAGCCTTTAAACGTTCCGTAGGGTAATTTCTCTCTTCAATAAAAAAGATTGAGTGAAAGCTTTTGCTTATCTCGTAAGGGTGTTTCCTTGCCATCCGATGCCACCATTGTGAGTCTTCCTCCAGATACCACCATTCACGCGCTGCTTCGTTTACTTTCTGACCCAAACGAACAGGTCGCCACTACAATCCAAGATCAACTTGCGCATCTCGGTCCAGGCGTCCTCCCCTTTCTCGAACAAGCTCTGACAGCGGATTCGACCTTGGAGCCACGTGTGGCTCACATCAAAGAAGAAATTCGCTTTGGACAACTGAAAAACGAATTTCAGACATTCGTCTCTCATGGCGCTCGCCAAGAAGATTGGGAACATGGAGCCTTCCTCATTGCAAAGTTAGCCTATCCGGATCTCTCTATCCCTCATTATGTTAAATGCCTGGATCATCTGGCGGAGGAATTTCGCACCAAATGGCTTGAAACAAAATCCTCGTCTGGAAAAGCGGCACGCCAACTCAGCACGTTTCTCTTTAAAGACAAAGGATTTTCGGGGAACCGGACGCAGTATTACGATCCGGATAACAGCTATGTGAACCGCGTGATTGAAACTCGCCAAGGTATTCCGATCAGCCTGTCGGCCCCTCTGTCTTTGTGGGAAAACGACTGGACCTTCCCTTAGCAGGTGTGGGCATGCCAGGGCATTTTCTCGTGAAGCTTGAAGGTGAGACGCCGCCCCAATTCGTCGATTGCTTCAATGGCGGGATGATGCTACGCGAGCAGGACTGCGAACAATTTATCACCGCTTCCGGCTTGGAATACG
>PVMK01175733.1_pt1 | contig 10724 bp, 14 predicted proteins | sample 1853481 | NCBI WGS metagenome assembly PVMK01 (sample SAMN08533507, study PRJNA380276) | Marine sediment metagenome, whole genome shotgun sequencing project. | reverse complement strand
CTTTTCTATTTCTGCTCCAAGACCTTTTATCTGATAAATTGTTACAGCTTCAGTAACAGTTGAAGCTTCAAACTCTTCACCCCTTTCGTCTGCCTGGTGTTGATAATACTCAACTGCTTCTTCAACAGTTAATTCGATCTTGTATATACTTTTCCTTCCACTAAAGCACTCTTACCCTTAGCTTCTACAGGAAAAACAATGTCACCATCCTTAACCTTAACTTTTATTTTTTCTTCACCTTCACACCTGCAGTCCGGTAGGCAGGTCCGATTTCAGTTCGATCCAGCATCCCATCATCGAACAAACATCTAAAACTTCACCTTCAACGAGTACTGTTTTATCTAAGTAATCTTCAGGATTACTTAGAATATCGGAAATACTGGTCTTCTCTTTTAATGTGATGTCTTTTCCATATTTATCTCTATCATCAATTACAGCAAAAACAATGTTTGCTGAAATGAATGAGATAAAAAGCAATTTTAAAATTCTGCCCATAACTGACTCCCTTTGTTTGTTATTAAAAACTGAAGTACAAAATTAGAGAAAAAAGATAATTGATTACAAACTTATTTAAATTTAACAATTACCGGTTTTTTAAATTCTACCTTCATACCTGGAATATTTTCCACAATTGCTTTCATTTCATCCAAATTATCGGGCGGATTCTTTTTAAACAATTCTAAGCTTTCTTTATTCTTAAGAATTTCAGAAAAATCAATATCGAGCATTGTAACTTTTGAGTCATCAACATAAGAAGCATTCGTTTCAACAATTTCGCCGTTAAATTCCAGAGAAATTGTCATAGTCATACCATCCATCATTTTAATCATATTATCATCCATCCCCTGGATTTCCGCATCAGTCTCTACAGTAATTTCCTCATCTTTCTTTTTGCTGCTTAGGTCGGGTCTGTCGATAATCAATTCTGCTATATCACCGGGAATAAACTTGAATGAGAAATACTCAGTTTCTTTCCCATCATCCTGTGGGTTTTCAACTTTTGTATTCGGGTCAGTTTCCATTTTTAATGTGTTCAGGTCTTCAAAAGAATATATAGCTTTGTAACCCTGCCATCCATCGATCTTTATTTCTTCACCCGAAACATATTTCACACCTTCTCCGTATTCCGATGCTTTGGCTTTCAATTCATCTTCTTTAAATAACTTAAATTCCTCCGGTGCGCTTGTTGAATCCTGGAATGAACTCATAAAGTCATTCATCATTGCAACAACCATATCGCTCATCAGCACCTGTTCTTCCAAAATGCCGCTGCCGTCCTTATTAATTATAACATTCGAATTAACTTTGAGACAGCCGGAGAAAAGTATAACCGTATGAACAACAATATTGTAAGTTTAATTAGTTTCATTTTTATCACCTAATTTATTTATTTGATTTGTGCTGTGGAAAAATAGTAAAAACTTTTGTCCATTGTAATCAGAATTTTTAGTCGTGAGTAAAATAATGAAAATTCGATCGGAAATTGTGAGACAAATATTTGTGCTACGCGTGTCACTTTTTAAAATAATTACCTGATAAATTTGATACTAAACATTCATCAGTTTATATTTGAAAAACTTACAAGGATGATTTATTGTTTTCCTGCAAAATGCAAAAATTAAATACCTAGTTATTTACCTGAGGACTTAGCCAGCCGCTCATTTGAGTGGCTATTTTTTTATCCGAACTGAAATTATGAACGAAAGAATAATTGCAAAATTAATATTGGAAGACGGAACAGAATTTTCCGGGTACAGTTTCGGTTTTACGGAAATACAAACGGCGAAGTTGTATTTAACACCGGAATGGTCGGGTATCCTGAAACACTTACCGATCCCGTCATACAGAGGGCAAATTCTTGTTTGTACCTATCCATTAATTGGTAATTATGGTGTGCCGGCAAAGAAAGAGTGAACGATTTACTGATGGATTTCGAATCTGAATCTATTCATTGCAGAGGATTGATAGTTTCTAATTATTCGGATGAATATTCTCATTGGTCTGCTGTAAGGTCATTAGCAGATTGGCTAAAGGAAGAAAAAATTCCGGCAATCACGGGAATCGATACAAGAATGCTTACACGAAAACTTCGCGATAATGGGAACAATGTTAGGCAAAATAATTATTGATGATAAAGTGTCCGTAGATTTTGAGGATCCCAACAAAACAAATTTAGTGGATGAAGTAAGCGTTAAAAAACCAATTGAGTATTCCGCCGGGTAAGAAAAAAATTATTCTCGTTGATTGCGGAACAAAAAATAATATAATCCGTGCTTTCCTTGGAAGAAATATTACAGTTATAAGAGTTCCATACGATTACGATTTCTTAAACTTAAAAGCTGATGGGGTGATGATATCAAACGGACCGGGCGACCCGGAAATAAATACAATTACTATTGAGAATACAAAAAGAATTATGAAAAAGAACTCGCCGGTGCTTGGCATTTGTCTCGGTTCTCAAATATTAGCATTAGCTGCGGGAGCTGAAACTTATAAATTAAAATACGGTCATCGCGGTTTGAACCAACCGTGTAATGAAATGGGTACGAAAAGAAGTTTCATCACATCGCAAAACCACGGTTATGCTGTGCGTTCTGATTCCTTGCCGCAGGATTGGCGTGAATGGTTCATAAATGATAACGACGGAACCAACGAAGGATTGCTGCATATTTCCAAACCTTTTTTTGCTGCACAATTTCATCCTGAAGCTTCGCCCGGACCAGACGATAGTGAGTTTATATTTGATATGTTCGTTAGGGCAATGGGATGATACGAAGAGTAAAACCAAAAAAAGTACTAATTCTTGGCTCCGGAGCATTACAGATAGGACAGGCAGGTGAGTTTGATTACTCCGGCAGCCAGGCAATTAAAGCACTAAAAGAAGACGGTGTAACAAGCATTCTGGTTAACCCGAACATTGCAACAATCCAAACATCGGAAGGATTTGCAGATAAAGTCTATTTCATTCCGATTACTTTTGAATCAGTTGTAAGAGTAATCGAAAAAGAAAAACCCGATAGTATTCTTCTTCAGTTCGGCGGACAAACAGCATTAAACGTTGGCGTAGAACTTTTTGAAAAAGGGTACGCTTGATAAATTTAATATAAAAGTTCTCGGCACTCCCGTTGAAGCAATTATAGATACTGAAGACAGGTTTCTTTTTTCAAAGAAGTGCGAAGAAATTGGATTAAAAGTTGCATCGGGCAAAACTGCAAAAAATGTCCAGGAAGCTGTTTCGGTTGCAGAAGGAATCGGTTACCCGGTAATGGTACGCATTGCTTATGCACTTGGTGGTTTGGGTTCGGGAATTGTTGTTAATGAAAACAGAATTGATTGATAAAGCAGAAAAAGCATTCAAGTTTACAAATCAAATATTTAATAGAAGAATCGTTAGCAGGATGGAAAGAAGTTGAATATGAAATAGTAAGGGATAAATTCGATAACTGCATCACAATCTGCTCAATGGAAAATGTTGATCCAATGGGCATACATACAGGCGATAGCATTGTTATTGCACCGGTTCAAACTTTAACAGCCAAAGAAAACTTTAAACTACGATCAATCGGAATAAAACTGATAAGACACATTGGAGTTATTGGTGAGTGCAATATTCAATATGCTCTCGATCCAAATTCGGGATGATTACAGAATAATAGAAGTAAACGCACGGTTAAGCCGAAGCTCTGCGCTTGCATCCAAAGCAACCGGTTATCCTCTGGCATTTATCGCAACTAAACTGGCGCTTGGTTATGCATTAAATGAAATTGAAAATAATATAACACAACAGACTTCCGCCTGCTTTGAACCTGCACTTGATTATGTTGCCTTAAAATTTCCACGATGGGATTTGCAAAAATTCCAGCAAGTAAGCACACGGCTTGGCTCCGAAATGAAATCGGTTGGTGAAGTTATGAGTTTGGGGAGAAGCTTTGAAGAAGTTCTCCAAAAATCAATCCGTATGCTTGATGTAGGATTAGATGGATTTGTTTGCAACAACTTACATTTTGATGATCTTGAGAAGGAACTTTCTGAACCAACTGACAAAAGGAATTTTGCAATTGCAGAAGCTCTTCAAAACAATTACTCCGTTGACCAAATTCATCATCTAACCAAAATTACAAAATGGTTTTTGTATAAGATGAAAAACATTGTTGACAACGAGAATAAAATAAAAGGTAACCCTCTCGGTAAGATTGATAAGGAGTTGATGACAGAAGCAAAGCAAAATGGATTTTCGGATAAACAAATTGGGATTTTAACAAACACCGATCATAATGTTGTTAGAAATTATCGCAAAGAGTTAGGTGTAGTTCCTGTTGTAAAGCAGATTGATACTCTTGCAGCAGAGTATCCTGCTCAAACAAATTATCTTTATTTAACATATCACGGAATTGATAATGATATTGAACTGGCTCAAAACGATCAGATAGCTGTGCTTGGCAGCGGTCCGTACAGAATCGGTTCATCCGTTGAGTTTGATTGGTGCTGCGTAACTGCTGTTAACTCGATTAACAGAAGCGGGAAAAAATCGATAATGATAAATTGTAATCCCGAAACAGTTAGCACTGATTATGATATATGTGATAAACTTTATTTTGAGGAACTAACGCTTGAAAGAGTGCTGGATATTTTCGATAAAGAAAAACCCGAAGGTGTTATTGTTTCAACAGGCGGACAGGTGCCGAATAATCTCGCAATGAAATTACATAATGAAGGTATACACATATTAGGAACTTCACCAAAGCAAATTGATAATGCTGAAAGCCGGCACAAGTTTTCGCAAATTCTTGATAAGATTGGTGTTGATCAGCCGGAATGGGAAGAGGTTACAACGCTGAAAGCTGCAAAGAAATTTTTCTAATAAGGTAGGTTTCCCTGTTTTAATAAGACCTAGTTATGTTTTAAGCGGCGCTGCAATGAGCATTGTTCTTTCAGAAGATGAATTAGAATTATATCTTAAAAAAGCAACGGAGTTAAATACTGAACATCCCGTTGTTATCAGCAAGTTTATAACAGATGCAAAAGAAATTGAAGTTGATGCAGTGGCTAACAACGGAGAGTTGTTCTGTTATGCCATTGCCGAACATGTTGAAAATGCAGGCGTGCATTCCGGCGATGCAACAATAGTTCTTCCGCCTCAACGAACGTATCTTGAAACGATGCGAAGGGTTAAACTTATAACAAAGCAAATTGCAAAGGAACTTGAAATATCGGGACCGTTTAATATGCAGTTCATCGCAAAAGATAACGATGTAAAAGTAATTGAGTGCAATCTTCGGGCATCAAGGAGTTTTCCGTTTGTATCAAAAACATTAAAGATAAATTTTATTGATATTGCAACTAGATTGATGCTTGGAGAAAAAGTTGCGAAGATAGATAAATCGTCTTTCGATTTGGATTATGTTGGTGTTAAAGCATCTCAATTTTCATTCACAAGATTAAAGGGTTCCGATCCAGTGACAGGTGTTGAGATGTCTTCAACGGGTGAGGTTGCCTGCCTTGGTGATGATTTTAATGAAGCATTTCTCAAAAGTATGTTATCAACCGGTAAAAGGATTCCACGAAAAGCGGTGCTGCTATCTACGGGAACATTGAAAAATAAAGCCGAATTATTGGAAGATCTGATTATCCTTAAAGAAATGGGATTAAAATTTTACGGCACCGGAGGTACGGCAAAATATTATGAGATGAACAACTTAAATGTTGAAATATTATACAGACCGTTCGATAATAAAGAGCCGGCGATATTAACATACCTCAACGATGGGGAAATTGATCTTGTAATTAACATTCCCAAAACAGCAGAGAAAGTTGAACTTGATAGTGATTATATCATACGAAGAAAAGCCGTTGATCTGAACATACCATTATTCACAAATGTTCAGGCAATAAAACGATTTATAAAATCATTTGAACAATACAAATCGGAAGATTTAAAAATCAAAAGCTGGGATGAGTATGAGTAGTGATTGGGGAAATATTTAACGCTCAATATTTGTTCGCAGTATTGCAACAATAAAATCAAACCAAAATTACTTTTTATAATACTGCATTGCTTCAGGTATCCACGACTTAAGATCTTTCATTCTTGTTTCATCCGATGGATGAGTGCTTAAGAATTCCGGTGGTGCTTCGCCCTCTCTAACTGATGACATCCTTTGCCAAAATTCAGGTGCGGCGTTAGGATCATAGCCAGCCATAGCCATGAAAATTACTCCAAGATGATCGGCTTCGCTTTCTTGAGTTCTTCCATAAGGAAGCATAATTCCCTAATTGAGTTCCGGCACCATAAATGCCAAGCCATAATGCTTTTGTTTGAGCAGGTTTATTGTTCATTGCTACCATTAAACTTACTGCCCCGGCTTGACGCAGCAGTTCCTGGCTCATTCTTTCATTTCCATGTTCTGCAATGGCATGAGCTATCTCATGCCCAAGAACAACAGCCAGCCCGGTATCATCCTGTGCAACAGGAAGTATCCCCGTATAAACTACAACCTTGCCGCCCGGCATTGCCCATGCATTTACCTGGTCACTTTCAATTAGGTTAAATTCCCAATTGTAACCTTCCAATCGATCAAATAAGTTTTTCTCTTTCATAAATTTTTCTACGGCGTGCTGAATATTTCTGCCAACACGTTGAACCATTTCAACGGCTTCCCGGTCATTACTAATTTTACTCTCATCTAAAAACTGATCATACTGCTGAAAGCTCATTGCAAGCATTTCACTGTCGGGAATTAAGCTAAGCTGCGATCTTCCTGTAATGGGAACAGTGCTGCACGATACAAAAAGCACTGAAAAAGAAATGACTAAAATTATTAATTGCTTTACTACTGTCATGTTCATTCTGATACCTTTATTTATAATATAACCTTTACATAAAATATAAGAAAATATACAAACTTGTTTGAATCCAAAAAATCAGTTGCTTTACAGAATGCAAATTCTTAAACATTAAATTCCTCTGTTTCAAACTTTTGTATATTTATGCTTTAAGAAGAAAATAAAAGGAATTAAATGCAAATAGGAATAGTTGGACTTCCATTTTCGGGAAAATCAACACTTTTTCAGACAATTACTAAAACACACATTGATCCCGCGGTATTAACCAAAGCAGAATCGCGTCAGGCAGTAATTAAAGTACCCGATGAAAGATTGGAGAAACTGACCGGGATCTTTAATCCTAAAAAGAAAGTAAATGCAACCATAGAAGTAATAGATGTGGTTGGTTTGCAGAAGGGTGATTCCGGATCTACACAATTTACAAGCAACTTTCTTGGTAAAGTAAAAACCAACGATGCTCTCATTCAGGTAGTGCGATTATTTGAGAATGATGCTGTACCTCACCCCGATAACACAATAAATATGATGCGCGATATCGATTCGTTTGAAACCGAATTTATTATCTCGGATATGGAAATTGTTGAGAAAAGACTTGAGAACATAAAAAAGCAAATAATGAAGACAAAGGATGAAGAATTAAAACGTGAACTTCCGGTTCTGGAAAAATGTAATGATATACTGCAAAAAGAAATACCGTTAAGGGAAGAAAAACTTTCCAGCGATGAACTGAAAATATTGAGGTCATATCAACTACTCTCGGCTAAACCGATGCTGATTGCATTAAATTTAGATGAGAATCAGATTGATGATGCTAACAAACTTTTAGATGAATTGGTAAAGAAGAAGTTAAGAAAAAACACAAAAGCACTTACTTTCTTTGGAAAAATTGAATTGGAAATGTCTGAACTTCCGGAAGATGATGCTGCGGTGTTTATGGAAGAATACGGAATTAAACAATCAGCGCTGGATAGTATTATCAGAGAATCTTATGATTTGCTTGGTCTTCATTCATTTTTTACTGTTGTTGAAGATGAATGCCGTGCATGGACAATCAAGAAAGGGAAGAATGCCCAGGAAGCTGCTGGGGAAATTCATACAGACTTCTTCAAAAAGTTCATTCGTGCGGAAGTTGTTCACTATGATGATTTTATTGCCGACGGTTCATTTGCAAAAGCAAAGGAAAATGGTCACTGGCGGCTTGAAGGTAAAGAATATATTGTTCAGGATGGTGATATAATTTCAATAAGGCATGGGTAATATTTAGATATGCCATCCGTCATTTGCCGGATGGCATATCTGATCGCCGGATAGCATATCTAAATTCAACTCAGTACATAAAGCTTGCAATCTCTAAAGACTCAGGATTACCAATCAATACAAACTGTAAGTTCTTCATGTACCTCTGTGCAACATCCTGAATATCCTTAGAAGTTACTTTGTTTACATTAGTTAAAAACTCATTAACTTCATTGTATCCTATTCCCGCTAATTCATAAAACGCTAAAGCATTTGCCTGCGCTTGGTTTGTTTCGTTGCCCATATAGTAAAACGTAATGAACTGCCTTACTTTGTTTGATAACTCCTTGTCGGAGATCGGTTCATTTTTTATTCGTTCAAGTTCGTTTATCATTACCTTAATCGTTGTATCGGGATCAACGGCAGTTACATAAATAGCACCATAATTCGAGAACAAATTTCTGTAAAAAGAAGAGGGTGCATAAGAAAGACTTCTTTTAGTTCTCACCTCTTCAAAAACACGATCTCTTAAAATTGAATTGGCGATGAGCATCGTATAACCATCCGTTGTACCGCGCTGCGGTGCAGTATAAGAACCCTGGATATAATTTGTAGGCAGTTCACGATGTATGATTTTTATAGACGGCTCCGCATGATCCACTTCCTGTATAGAAATTTTAGTATAACTGCCAACCGGAAGGTTACCAAATGCAGCACTTACCTTTTGCTGTAAGTCAGCCATAGTTGTATTTCCAACGACTACAAGCAATATCTGTGATGTTTGCAATCTACCGCTCATAAAATCTTTCAAGTCCTGGGTAGTGAATGAATTCAAAGTCTCCTCCGTTCCGTTAACCGGAACTGAATACGGATGATTGACATAGAACTCATTGGTTACTACCTTTCGTAAATATGCATCGGGATTATCATTCACCTGTTTTATAGAAGAAATAAGTCTATCTCTTTCAAGATTTAAATCCTCCTCGCAAATGATGGATTCAACAACATATCAACAAAAATATTCCAGGATGCATCAAAGTTTTGTTTTACACAGAGCATACTTAATCTGGAGTAATCGAGACTCGCATTAGAGTTAATTTGTGTGTTCATTCTTTCCAACGTTGCATTCAACTTATCTTTCGGATAATTTTTTGTTGCCTTCTGCGTAACTATTAATGTTAATGCTTCCAATCCCGCCTGGTCTTCATTCAGATTTACCACACCACCTTTGAAATACATATTCACCGAAAGAATATCATTTGCAGTGTTCTGTTTAAAGATCACTTTTAAACCATTCACATCAAATGATTGAACATCCTGTGAAAAAACATTAGTGCCTGCAAGAAGCACCAATAAAAATATTACTAAAGTTTTTTTAATTACTTTCATCTTCCAACTCTCCTTCCTTTATGTTCAGAATGAGATCAATTTTTTCTGCATTTTCCGGCGAAGTTAATACGCCGAGAACATAAGGTTTTTCGTTTACATAATTGTTCAAATAAAAAGCTATGTCATCTCTTGTTGCCTTGTTCAGATTATCAATGTAACTCATATAATAATCCAATCCTGCAACAGCCCACCAGAAACCCACAGTATGACAAAACTGCGTTGCCCTTTCCCTGGAATATTGTTCGTTGATGGTTAAAATTGTTTTTGCATTTTCAAGCTGCTCATCCGTAAAGTAATCCGGATCACTCATTCTTTCTAGCTCTTCAAATATTGCTTTCTGGCAGGCATCAAACTTATCGGGAGTAGTTTGTGCAAACAATGTTATGGGTCCTGTATGATTTAAAGTATAATAGCCAAAACTTACACCCAAAGCCAATCCGCTCTCAACCAAATTCTTATAAAATTTTGATGTTTGCTGACCAAGAATAAATGACAAAACATCAGCAGCATAAGTTGATTTGGGATCTTTGCCAACACTTGGTCCGTGCCACTGAAACATCATTGTAACTGCATTTACCGGCTGCTCAACAACAACAACTTCATTCTCGGGAATTGGAGGATGCTCAGGGACTTCATATTTTTCAAACGGGTCTTCTCCTCTTTCCCAATGAGAAAATATTCTTTCCGCCAGAGCAAATCCTACTTTTGGTGTTATATCACCAGCAAGAATTAGTGCAGAATTGTTTGGAATGTAAAATCTTTTTTGAATGGTTCGCATCTTTTCAGGCGGGGTAGATAGAATTACATCTCTATCGCCAATTACATTTTTACGACTGAAATATTTCCACCAGACTTTTTTGCTAACTGCCTGATTAAGATGAAAGAAAGGATTTGCTTCATTCCTGTCGTACTCACCTGTTACTACCGGTCTTTCGTTTATCAGTTCCTCCTCTAAAAACAGCGGAGATGTAATCGCATCATACATAAATTGAGCCGCCTCTTCCAAACTGTCTATCGGGGCAGTAATAAAGTAGTTAACTCTTTCTTCGCTTGTTGTTCCGTTAAATGTTGCACCGAGCTCTCGTAGTCTTTCCATATATGCTTCCTGGTTCGGAATTTTGCCATTAGCTTTGAAGAACATATGCTCGTACAAATGCGAAAGACCGTCATACTCGGGTGATTCAGTGTATGACCCGTTTTTAACATTGATTTCTACAGTTACCAACGGCACTGAATGATTTTCAATCACAATTACG
>PVMK01144449.1_pt1 | contig 10725 bp, 9 predicted proteins | sample 1853481 | NCBI WGS metagenome assembly PVMK01 (sample SAMN08533507, study PRJNA380276) | Marine sediment metagenome, whole genome shotgun sequencing project. | reverse complement strand
TGACCCGATCAACCGGCTGACGCATCGCTGATGCTGTCCTGATAATGACCTGTCGACCCCACCCACCAAGCCCTTCTACGGGACGGTGTGACCTAATACGAGCCTGCCCACCACCAGGTGTGACCCATCCCAGTCCTGTCCACCAACCCACCCGCTCCTTGACATACGAGATTCAATATGGGCGGTCGGCGACGTCGCTTACACGGCTGAGTAAGGGGGCGAGGCGGACTAGTCCGTCCAGGAACATTCGCACACGTTGGGGCATCGGGGTGTGATGTGACCCGAGGGTGATGCCGCCGGCCGCTCAAGTGCCGATTCCCGTGCGACGTTGAACTAACCAGACCACGGGTTGAGTTGATGATCTGTACGAACTCTGGGCCCAGTCAGGGACGCTGCCGGGAAGATATGTGACTAGGGGTGTTCTGGGAGGCAGGCGGAGAACGCCAGGTCAAAGGCAAGAAAGCATCGCTCGTTCTTGGCGGCGGCGTTGGTGTCAACGATTCTCGCGACTGTTGACGACTTCTCAGGCGGGCTTGGGTGGAGCCGATAGTCAAGACATGAGACCGGCGCCCCTCCGTCGAGCCCCGATCAAGTTCATGTTTGTCATCGCGGTGGTGGTCGCCGCTGCGGTCGCGGGGCGTGCACCCGCCGCGCCGACAACACGGCACAGACCGCTTCTTCGTCTTTTTCGTCGTCTACCGTGGCAGAGCAGACCACTACGGCTCCGGTCAAGCGAGACGCCAGCGACGTCAGAACTGGGGTGGACCCGATTGGTGAGCTCGTGTCGGGCACGCTGATCACCCCGGACGGTAGCGACCGCAGCTACCACCTCTATGTGCCCTCTTCTGCTGAAGACGATCCGCTGCCTCTGGTGGTTGCCTTGCATGGCGGGCTGGGTTGGGGGCTGCAGTTCCGAGCCAACTCCGAGCTTGACCGTCTCGCGGAGGCCAACGACTTTCTGGTGGTCTACCCGGACGGCACCAGAATCCTCCAACGACAAGAGAACCGGGTCTGGAACGGCGGTGCCTGCTGCGGGGTCGCTTCCGACGCACGTCAAAATGTCGACGACGTGGCCTTCATCTCCGCCCTGATCGACGAGATCACCGACACTTCCGCCATCGACCCCACACGAATCTACGCAACCGGACACTCCAACGGGGCGATCTTGTCGTACCGGCTCGCCTGTGAGCTGTCCGACAAGATCGTTGCAGTGGCGTTCCAGGCCGGCTCGCTCGAGCTCGACCACTGTGAACCCTCTCGACCCGTGTCGGTGCTGAACCTTCACGGCCTCGATGACACAAACATCCCTATCCATGGGGGATCCGGAGACGGCCCATCGGGGCACACATTCGCCTCGCCCAGAGCCAGCATCGAACGGTTCGCCGAAATCAACCGATGCTCTATGAAAGACACACTGTTCGACCCGTCCAACGACGATCTCTCCGGTCAGCGCTGGACCGGCTGTGACGACGACGCGACCGTCGAATTGATTCTGGTGCGGGGCGCAAACCATGCCTGGATGGGCCACAGCGGCACCCTCACCCAGCGCCTCATCACCGGATCCCCGTACCCCGACCTCGACGCAAGCCTCACCATTTGGCAGTTCCTCTCCAGACAATCCCGCCAGTGAGCACCCGAACCAACGAACCAGGGGCAGCAACGCTCGGCCCGACGACTGCCGTCAACCCACCCGGGTACCGCAGCACAGTGCTCGTCTTGTTCGGGGCGGCTTCGAAGCCTGGCCGAGGACACGCTCAAGTGGGTCCGAAAGCGGTCTCCGCGGAGCGAAGACCGCAGCTGGTTGCCCCAAGGGCCGCCTGGCGGCGACACGCCCGCGCTGGTCTCGGCTCAGTTGACCGGCCGCATCCCATAGCCCGCGTGAGGCCCGGTGAGGTCCAAAGCTCTCAACTGCGGCAACTGGATCGCCTTGGGGTCTGGTGGAAGCTCCGGGGTGCCGCCGCGGAGGCCCCGCTGCGGCAGTCGCATCGCGACAGGACCAAGATGGGTAGCTTCCGGCCCTGGATTCTTGGGCTTGGGGGGCTCTGCGTCGTTGTCGCCGTTGGTTGTGGAGGCGCTGGTTCCGATAACGCGGTATCACCCACCGACGGATCGTCGGCCGGTTCCGCGGTGACGGCCACAGGTGCGCTAGAGGTGGCCCCGCCAACGCTGTTCGGTGTCGCCGGTCTGATCCCGCCCAACTTCCCGGATCCGACCCAGGACGATTGGAAGGACCTGTTCGCTTCGTTCCCCGAGACCGGCACGATGGTGGGCGTGTATCAGAACTGGAACGATGGACCCGGCACCCAAGGCCAGGTCCCCGACGCGGTTCAGCTCATCTACACGGTCGCGGAGGACACGCCGATCGTGCCGATCATTGGGCTGGGTGTGAAGGAACGAACCCCAGATGACGGACTCAAGAGCACCGTCGATTACGACAACCCGGTCGAGCGCCAGCAGGTAATCGACACGCTTGTCACCCTCGTTGAGGACTTCGACGTCGACTATCTGCTGTTCGGCGCGGAAATCAACCGTCTCTTGCTGTACGACCCAGACGCGTTCGACGCCTTCGTGGCTTTGTATGCCGACACCTACGACGCCGTGAAGGCAACATCACCGGCAACGCTTATGTTCACCGGCTTTCAGCTCGAGTTGATGCGAGGCGACGCGTTCTTGATGGGCGACAGCGACAACCGTGACCCCCAATGGGACCATCGATCGTTTCGAAGGACGCCTCGACTTGTTGTCATTCACCGTCTACCCCCAGCTCGACTTCACCGACCCCGCCGATATCCCCGACGACTATCTCTCATCGATCACCCAGCGGTACGGGCTGCCGCTCGGCCTAACTGAAATCGGTTGGCCGTCAGCGCCGCTCCATGTGCCCGGAGTCGAGGACTACGGCGGGACCGACGCTGAACAGGTCGCGTTCGTACAGCGCCTGGGAGAACTCATCGATGGCGTCGACGTGCGGCTGGCGATCTGGGCGGTGCCCAACGACGTCGGCGACTTCGAGACCGCCCCATTCAAGACGATCGCCCTCCGGACCAATGACGGGACACCAAAACCAGCCCTCGCAGCCTGGCAGACCCTCGCCGGCATCAACTGACACAAGATCTGCGCCCGACAGTAAGGCTGCAATACCGGCCGGCCGCAGTCGAGACTAGGAGCGTGTGTGAATTCCTCCAGGAACATTCGGACACGTTGGGGCAGCGGAGAGGAGTCTCACCACTGGACTTCGAGGCGTTGGTCGTCCGTGATTCGAATGCCGGTCTCGAACCGCCGACTGTGGCGGTCGAGCGTGCTCGCTAGCCATTCCACGTCAGGACCGGTGACCCGTTCGGCACGGAACCGGCGCATCCGCATCGGAGTCATCTCTAGCTCTCGGAGGCCGTCTAAATCCATGGTGACGATGTAGATCAAGCCGAGATCGCCGCGGTACTCCCCGTGGCTTCCGATGCCTTCGTAGTCGTTGATCAGGTCACCGCATCCGTACATGATGGGCCGGTTCCGATAGACCTCGATCGCCTTGGCGTGGTGAGACGAGTGGCCGTGAACGATGTCGACGCCGGCGTCGATCAGCCGGTGGGCGAACCGGGTCTGTGTCTTGGGGACCTGGTGCCCCCAGTTGGGGCCCCAATGGATCGACACCACGACGAGGTCGCCTGGGCTGCGGTACCCGGCAACCCGGGCTCCTACCACATCGGCAGCCTGTGCGGACAGCTCGGGTATGAACGCGATCCCTGCTCTGTCGGTGGTCGCCTCCCACGTTGCGGGGATCCCGCTGGTAGGGCTCCCCATGCCGGAGACGACTACTCGCAGCCCGTCCTCCGATACGATGGCCGACGCCTCGGCGGCGGCTTGGTCACGTCCTGCGCCCACGATAGAGATGCCGGCATCGTCGAGCGCATCGAGCGTGTCTTCGAGTCCCTCGTAGGACCAATCGAGCACGTGGTTGTTCGCCAGTGAGCAAACGTCGATCGCGGCTGCAGTCAGCACCCCGACGTTGGCGGTGTGCATCCGATAGGAGACCTCCTTGGACGGCCACGGCGTACCGCGAGCCGTCACCGCCGTTTCGAGGTTAATGATGCGAACGTCTGGCGCCGACCGGTCCAACTCGGTGATTACGTCGCCCCACACGTAATTGTCGGCGACTTCTCTCGGTATGGCGCCGTTGGCCCGCTCGGCGAGAGTGACGTATCCCTGGGCCGATCTCACATACGGTTCGCTAATCGTCGGATCTACTGAATGACGTAGGATCTGGTCGATGCCACGGCCGATCATCACGTCACCGGCGAGGAAGAGCTTCACCATCCCCGTGATGCTATGGGCCGGTTGTCACAGTCACGGCGATGCCGAATGCCTCACCTACCACATCGATCCCTGCCCCACCACGCTCGAGTCGGTGCGCGGCGGTTGATAGACGCAGCCGGGTGGACGCCGCCGATCAACCGATCTGCTTGATAACGATCAGAAGAGTGAGTGCGCTGTAACGGCACGTATCGAGCGGGGGAGGCTGTGTCAGTTCGTGCCGTTATGGAAAGGAGCCGTGAGCACCGGGTGTTCCTGTTCTCCCCGGATGGCGCGGCGTGGACTGAGCAGACCAGGTGACGGCCGAGGAGATTCAGGTATCGGACCTCCTCGTAGTGGACGGTCGGGTTGTCGCCTTGGTCTCGGAGCGTCCGGCGTTTCTGGGCTGCCGCCTCTGTCCAGGGTGTAGGTTTTGGACTGCTTTCGTCCTTGCTCAGCCCTTGACCACGCCGAGGGGCCGGAGCCGGGCGACACGATCGGCGAGCCCGGCGGCCTCACACACCCTGACTACCTCGTCGACGTCCTTGTAGGCATAGGGTGCTTCTTCGGCGAGCAGCTTTACCGACCTCGGCCTGATCGAGATCCCCGCCCGCCGCAGGTCGCGGCGCACCTCTTTGCCGGTCTTCACCTTCTTGGCGGCGCTCCGGCTCATCAAACGCCCGGCGCCATGCGCTGCAGAATCGAACGCTGGGTTCTCGGCAACCCCGCGCAGCACCCACGATGCCGTTCCCATAGAGCCGGGGATGAGCACCGGCTGGCCCACCCCGCGCAGATCTTCGGGCAGGTCGGGATGACCGGGACCGAACGCCCGGGTCGCCCCTTTGCGATGAACACACAGCCGTCTCGTCGACCCGTCAACGGTGTGCTCCTCGACCTTGGCAAGGTTATGGGCCACGTCGAAGACCAAGGGCATGTCGACCGGTGTTCCAAACGCATCGGCAAAGACGCTCCGGGCCTCGTGGGCCAAGATGTGCCGGTTCGCCCAGGCGAAGTTGGCCGCAGCCGCCATCGCACCCAAGTAGCGCTCCCCTTCGGCGGAGGCGACCGGCACACAAGCAAGCTGGCGGTCGGGGACGGTGATGCCGTGCCGGGACATCGCCGCGCCCATCACCTCGAGCTGCTCCTGGCAGGTCTGGTGTCCGAGGCCGCGGCTCCCACAGTGGATCATTACCGCCACCGCACCCTCGCGGAGCCCGTACGTCTCGGCGGCTACGTGGTCAATCACTCGATCGACCACCTGCACCTCGAGGAAGTGGTTCCCCGCACCCAGCGATCCCAGCTGTCCACCGCCTCTATTCAGGGCACGATCGGAGACGAGATCAGGCTCGGCGCCCTGCGAAGTGCCCCGTTCCTCGCATCGCTCCAGGTCGTCATCGGTGCCGAATCCGGCGTCGACGGCGGCCCGCGCCCCCTCAGTGAGCACCGACCCGACCAAACCGCGCCCGGCGATAGCGCCCTTGCCCAGACCGCGAGGGATCCGCTCGTCGAGCCCGCGCATGATGCGATCCCGGTGTCGATCGAATTCTTCCTGGATGAGCTCGGTGGCCAATAGCCGTACCCCGCAGCAGATGTCGAAACCGACGCCTCCAGGCGACACGACACCGCCGGCGTCGATGTCGGTGGCAGCGACCCCACCGATCGGGAATCCATACCCCCAATGGATGTCTGGCATCGCGTACGACGCGGCGACGATGCCGGGCAGGTGGGCGACGTTGGCGACCTGCCCGATCGCTCGATCCTCGGCAGCGTTGACGATCAGCTCCTCGGAGGCGAACACGATCCCAGGCACCAACATCCCGTCCGTTTGCGGGATCTCCCAACGAGCGTCGTCGAGGCGCTTGAGTTCCATGGGCTCATGGTGTCTCACCTCGCGGCGCTCGTCTAGAGAACAAGTGCCTCATTGCCACGTCCGCCACTTAGCGTGATCAGTGATTGTGTCCGGGGAGTGCCAGTCCTCGCGCCGTTGCGAGGCGTTCCGCAACGGCTAGGTAGCGAACAACAAGTGCACCAGACCAAGGATCGCCCGGAGCTTCCTATTGGGTGTTTCATCCCCTGGCGATCTCTCATCGGTGTACCACCCCGACTCACCCCAGAGATAGGGGAGAAGGGATCCTTCAACTGCCGAGGCCGACGCCAGGCTCAGCGCTTGGTCAGTATCGGAACACGGCGGCGACACCGGTTCCGCCCGGCACCATTGCCTGGGACACGACGTGTATCGCGGCACCGGCCTTCCAGGCATCGACGGCGGCGGTGTCGAAAAGGTCCTCGTCGCCCGGCATCCTCGTATCGTGCAGCTCCGGCTCATCGGTGCCGTCGTCGAACCGTCCCCAGAGTTGCGCATCGGAGGCCACGAACATGGTTTCGACGCGACCGCGCCTCGCCGCTTGGATCACGATCGTTGGCGTGCTCGACGCCTTGCCGGTGCCGTGGAGCTGATGGAACCTGGCGACGTCCCCTCCCGCCGACCTCCCGGTCGTAGCCTCGACGATCTCCCAGGCCTTGGCATGCAGGTCATCCGCAGTCGCCGCTTCAGGGTTTCCGAGGACGTCCGGGCCGACGAGGGCACCGTGGCTCGACAGGTCTTGGTAGAGGGCCACGATGTCTCGGCTCCCGGCCAGGACGAGCGGATCGGTCTCCCCGATCACCCCGTTCAGCGAGGCATCGATCATGCGCAGGTAACGCATTACGTCCTCAGGGAGATAGTCGTCGCGGTCGCCCTGGCCGTGGAACGCGGCGATCACCTCACCGCGGCCGCGCCTGGATGCGCTGTGCGAGAGCAAAACGCGCTCCCTGTCGTCGAATTGGACGGCATCGTCGAGGCTCGGCGGCAGGCCCGGAACGTCGATTGGCCGCAGTCCGCTCGAATCGCCGGAGAAGAGTTGCGCATAGCCGCGCGTCACCGCCAGGACGAAGAACCGGAGGTCGTGCTCGAGCATTCGGAGCAAGGGTTTCAGATGGAACCGGCGGGCAACGGTCACCAGCGTCGCGGCCTCGCCCACGAGCTGGTGGCTGCGGTGGAAACCGGGAGCCGCAAACAGGGCCACCCCGGCTCTGTGGAAGACCTCTGAGGACGGGTCGCCGAGCTCTTCGGGGATCATCCCTGCAACGAGACGAGCTGCCTCCGGTCTACGCATTCCTATGTCAACGAGCTCGTTCTCTGCATCCCGCAGCAGGTTCTTCAACCGAAGCGAGTCGCCGCCCTCCTTCCCTGCCACCTCATGCACAGGCAAGAAGGCGGAGACACACCACTCATCTGCCCAAATCGCCAATTCCTTCACCTGGGACGCGTCAGCTACAAGCATCTCGCCTCCTGACGTTTCGCGACGCCCCACATGCTCGCGCCTTTCGCCGCCCGCAAATAGGGCCGTTCAGCACCAGACGCGGTTTTGAGAAGACAATTCTCGGCGTGCTGGAAGGGTCCTAAGGCCCCTTCCCCCGTGTGGCGACTGCGCGGAGGATGAGATGCCATAGAGAGGAGCCAGATGAGGACGCCTTCGGAAGATCTCGATCTCTTCCACATCGTTCGTCGCCAGTTCGATCGTGCCGCTCCGTTCGTGCGCCCGCTCGAGGGTTGGCGGGGCATCGCCGAGCTGTTGTTCGAGCCAGAGCGGACCATCAAGGTGACATTGCCCGTCGTGCTCGACGACGGCTTCGTACACAACTTCCAGGGCTATCGCGTGCTGCACGACGACGTGCGCGGGCCGGGGAAGGGGGGCATCCGCTTCCATCCCGGCGTCGACGAGAACGAGGTCAAGGCGCTCGCTGCGTTGATGACCTGGAAGTGCGCCCTCACCGACATTCCCTTCGGTGGTGCCAAAGGTGGCGTGGCCTGCGATACCAAGACCCTGTCGGAGGGTGAAAAACGGCGGATCACTCGACGGTTCATCGCCACGCTTGGAGATGAACTCGGGCCGCACACGGACATCCCAGCACCGGACCTCTACACCGATTCACAGACCATGGCGTGGGTCTATGACACGTACTCGATGATGCACCCAGGCCAGAACAACCTACCGGTGGTCACCGGGAAGCCGCTAGACCTCGGCGGTTCGGAAGGACGAGAGACCGCCACCGCGCAGGGCCTGTTCTACGTACTCGAGCACCTGATCTCCATCGGCGCGCTACCGAGCCTGCCCGACTTGTCGAGCATGTTGGTGGCCATTCAGGGCTTTGGGAACGCCGGCCGTAACGCCGCCCGTATCTTCAGGAAGGCGGGGGCCCGCATCGTCGCAGTCAGTGACAGCCAGGGCGGGATCCACGATCCAGACGGTCTGGACCTGGCACAGGTGGAGCTGCACAAGGACGAGACCGGGTCGGTCGTCGAACTGTCGGGCACCGAGCCTCTTGATCACCAAGAAGTGCTCCAAATTGAGTGCGACGTCTTGATCCCGGCGGCCATCCAGACCGAGATCACCACCGCGAACGCTGAGCAGATCGCGGCCAAGGTGGTCATCGAGGCCGCTAACGGGCCAACCACTCCTGAAGCCGACGACATCCTTGTGGGTCGCGGCATCCCCGTCGTGCCGGACATTCTTAGCGCCGCCGGCGGGGTGGTGGTCTCCTACTTCGAGTGGGCCCAGAATCTCGCTCACGAGCATTGGACCGAGGCGGAGGTCCAGGGCCGTCTCCGTGCGACGATGTTCAGTGCAACCGATGCAATGGTCACCACCCGAGCAGCGCTGCTCGACCAGCTAGACCAATACCAGGATGCGTGGGTCAACGTACGACCCGACAACGCGCCGTTGCCGCGCCCGACGCTACGCACCGCGGCTCACGTCGTCGCAGTGCAGCGCTGCCGGCGGGCAACCGAGCAGCGGGGGATCTGGCCATAGAGCGGACCTGGCTCCTGCGGGCCTGCCGTTGACCGGGGGTGCACGCCCACCCGACGCATCGCGGCCTTCGCCGCTGTCTTCCTCGATGCGGAATAGGGGACCATGGTGGAACGGGAGGGACCCCGCCGACATCCATTCCGTAGCGGTCGACGGCTAGTTCGCGGGAGTCGGTGGATCGCGACAGCCGACAGTCGCGATCCCAGACCAGATTGTCCAGACATCTCGTTCCACCGTCTCTAGGCCATACGTTGTGGCTGAACGCTGCCGCACAGATCAGCTGTGCCGGAATGGTGCAGGACAGACCAGGGACAGCGCGTTGACCCCAGAGTCGCAACGATCCGGGCGAGCGTGGTTAATGCCAGACTGGTTCGGTGTTGATTGGGGCCTCAGCGTCCCAGATACGTTCTAGTTCTGCGACCTCGGCTCTGATCGCGGCGAGTTCGGCAACAAACGCCCACACGACGACGGCAACTATCAAGGCAATCATCATGGGGACAAAGTTGTCGCTGTTGCGTCCGAACACTAAGAGGGCAATGGCGGATCCAGCGGCGACGCCCATCCCGACATCGACCCATATGAGTCGCTTCGTTGCCATGACGGTTGACCTCCTGCGTAGCCCATTTCCCTATCCGGCGGCTCCCAACCACTCAGGCACCACCGTTGCGACCATCGCCGACGCTCCGAGCCGCCGCGAGGCTGCGGCGAGCTCGGTAGCGTCATCAGCACCCCCTGAGCAGTATCCTCACGGCTCGGAAGCCGGTCGGATAGAGCCAAAGGACCTGTTTGACCGGGCTTATTGGAGCGCGGGCTCGACGTCCGAAACTCGTCTCGTTGGCGGGATGTTGGGACCTTCGCCCCTAAAGACGCCGAGTCGACCGTGGTGCAATGGCGCTCCGATTATCTCTGCTGATCGGCACGCGATCACACAAGGGTTTTTGAGGTACGCCCGTGTTCATCAAGTACTACACCCAACTGGAGCGGGCCTTTCCCGAGCTGGCATCGGCCTTCACGGCGCAAGAACTTAGTCTGAACGAGTGGGCCACCGACGCCTACCGCGACGGCGAGAGGCTGACCGCCAGGATCGGCTTGGGCGCCGTCGAGGCCCCTCTGGTCGCAAAGACCGTTGAGTTCCATCTAAAGGAACGCTATGCCAGTGCGGATAGAGTCAGCCTCTCAATCAGCTGGACCGCTACCGGTCCCACTGCGCTCTTTCCTCGAATGGATGCCGATCTAATGATTCAACCTCTCGGCCCGGATCTGACTCAGCTCAGCTTCCAAGGTTCTTATACGCCGCCATTTGGAGTAGCCGGCGTGCTGCTAGATCGGTGGGTGCTCCACCGCGTTGCCGAGGCCAGCGTGAAAAACCTCGTCGACCACGTGGCCAAGGTTCTTGGCACGGCCCCGCATTCAGGATCGGACACGAATCTGACACACACCTGACACCAGCCAGATATCACCCATCGGTAAACACGCGGTACGCCATGGCACTGGTTCGGAATGGGTAACACTGACGATCAAAGGCTTTTCTGCTGCTTGTCGTTACGTAGTAGGAGGTTCGGAATCGGTGTCGAATAGGCAGGATGTT
>PVMK01126242.1_pt1 | contig 10725 bp, 9 predicted proteins | sample 1853481 | NCBI WGS metagenome assembly PVMK01 (sample SAMN08533507, study PRJNA380276) | Marine sediment metagenome, whole genome shotgun sequencing project. | reverse complement strand
AACGTATAACTTCCCCGTCAGGCGCGACCCCTGTCCTCTGCCTGCTGCCTGCTGCCCGCTGCCTGCTGTATTTCCCTATGCGCCTTTACTCAAATCCTTCACAAAAAGCGAGGACATTCTTGCCCAGGTCCGGCAAATAATATCCACCCTCTAGTAAAGCAAAGCGCCGTCCCTCACAGAGACGCTCCGAGGCCTGGCGCAGCCAGGAGCCCAAGAGGGTATAATCTTCGGTCTTCAGGAGACCACCGAGATCCCGCTCATAGGTATCAAATCCCATTGACACAGCCAGTAACTCGGCCTTCCTTATAACCTGCAAAACACTCTGTACTTTCTCCAAATACTCTTCCCGCTCAACAGCCTCAACATTTCGCACCAAGATTTCAGAATCTGAAGTGAAGATACGTTGGGTGCCATCACCCACATGATGATCCAGATCAACAATCACCACCCAGCGCAGATCAGCTTCCTGGCGTAATTTTCTAACTGCGATGGCCATGTTGTTCACATAACAAAAGCCCCATGATCCGCTTTGGTCGGCATGGTGCCCGGGAGGTCGCAGCAGCCCAAAAGCTGGTCTTCCCTCCACCGCCGCCCTGGCGCACTGGATGGCTCCACCAACAGCGATCAACACCGTTTTCAAAAGCACCCGCCTGCTTCTGAGCCTCGCCACCATGGTCGGTTCGTGAACCAAATTGAGTTCAGCTTCAGACGCCGGTTCCGGTTTGATAAATGGCTGGTATTTCTGTAGACTGCTGCGAATGGTTGCAACGCGCTCTGGCCCCTCTAAAGAGCCAGGCACGAAATCCTTTTCGTAATCGGAATGGTAAATGACCTCTAGCAACAGCCTCACCTCACCTTTACCTACGCAGGATACGAGCGTAATTCTTCACCGGGAAAGCAAATTCCTGGTCCCAGCCACCATTGTTCCTCTGGACCTACATAATAGCAGACTTTTTGCTGATTGGGATTTGGAGGTCTGGGAGTTTTTACGTAAATTGGAATGGTATCGCCGTCCTTTTGTCTTGGAACTTCTCCACCGCCATGCGAGTAGTTCTGAAAAGACCTTCATATTACTGACCCGATTTGCCGATTTTCCTGAGTTGTTGACCGAGTGTACCGGCCAGGAGCCACCGTTGCAGGTAAATCCCCTCTCAACCCAGATCCAGGCTGCCTTGACGGTTGAGATCTCCGAGGTTGGTCCAACTGTAATATACAACATCGAGACTGCTCCCTGGAACAAACTCGGCCCTGACCACCGCTTTGTCTCCTTGCCTGCGGCAGCCCTCTTTTTCTTCGCCGCTCAGCACCACCTCGCCACCGGATTAGCGGAGAATAAATTCATCCTCTCCCATCCCACTGAGGATGGTGTGACATTCTATCAGAAAAAACTCCAGCTCAAACTCCTTTGGAGTCGCGGTCCGGACCGCTACGCAGTGGTGGAACGCGACTCCCTTCTTCAGGCCCTCCTTTTGTATAAGGAAAATCTGGAGATCATGGAGCAAAAGCTGCCTAATTACGAACCGGAGTAGGACGGCTAGTCCCTGACGCGGAGACACGGGGACAGGGAGACACGGCGAAGAAATCATTGCTGAAGCACAATTTATTTCTCCGCGTCGCCGCGTCGCCCTGTCTCCGTTTCGAGCTCTAAGGTGTAAAAAAAAACTCCCCTCCTAGAGGAAGGGGAGTTCTTTTTGCTGAACACTCGGTGCTGCCTACAGTTCCAGCCAGGAATCCGAATACAGTGATTGTCCTAACAGAACGCGGGCCGTTTTAACGTAGTCCCCCTCTTCTTTGCTGAGGCTGCCCATGTCGATATCCTCGCCGTCGCACACCTTATAAACCAACTGCTCAATTTCCGGGTGCTCGCCACGGGCAAACTTATGCAAATCGGTGTCGAAAACATCCACGATAGCAGAAGCCATACCATTGCGTTTGATCATGATCAGATAGGTCTGATTGAGGATGGGCCTCAGGTGTTCCGGGGGTCCGTTGGAAACATTGGAGAGCCCGCAGGTGGTGGTGCAGCCTTCAAAAACACCGGCGCTGTAGTAATCAGTCATGAAGGTGTAGAGGGACATCACCTGATTCTGCTGCACATTTACCGGGGTGACAATGGGATCGAGGAAGATGCGCTCCATGGGGATTTCAAGGGCCGCAGCACTGCTCCTGATAACCTCGGCCAGAGCGCCGCGCTCGTGTTCATCTCTGGGCATACCTTCCGGGCCCCAGAGCAGACCCACAAAATCGGCGTCGAATTCCTTGGCTAGCGGTAGCAGGGCTTCCATTCTGTCCTCACGGGCCGAGATGGAGTTGATCAGTGCCCGCCCCTTGTGAACTTTGAGACCCGCCTTGATGGCGCCAACATTTGAGGTATCCAAAGCACAGGGCAGATCCACAACCTCTTGGACAGTCTTAACGATCCACTCCATCAACTCCTCACCAATTCTACCGGCGGGGCCCGATGTTGAGGTCAACGTAGTCCATCCCAGCCTCTTGTTCCTGGACTGCCAGTTCCTGAATAACCTTGGCGTCCTTTTCCTTCATGGCCTTGCCATACTTGATACTCATGATGTTCATATTTTCGCCAATGAGAATCATAAACCCTCCTTCCCCTTCACCAGTAAAGTGAGGGCCTGGTGCAGTCTGTCAACAAAATCACCAGCCCCTTACCAGTAGATGGACACTTTTATTATACTACAGATAATTGGGAAGCAATACGGTTACGGTCCGGGGGCCTCAGAGGCCCCGGACCGAGTCCATGCTTTTCAGATATTAGGAATAGCTACCAGCTCAGTACAAAATGCGTTCAGGTGTGAGATTATTCTGGTTTCCACTCTTTCAGGTACTTGGGGATGTGGGCTGCTTCCCGCGGCCCGACCAGGATCTTCCAGTCCCCCAGCTCCTCTTCCAGCTCACCGCTGATAGCCGCCGCATAACCCGGGATGACTAGGTTCTTGTGCGCGACCTTGTCAGCGGCACCCATCTTGGTGAGGGCTGTGGCTACGCTCTCACCGGTGAATTTGCCTGCGGCCCAGGCGGTGAGCACGCTCAATCCCTCAGTATCACAAACGGCCAGCCAGCTTGGCACCCTGCTTCCTTCCATCTCACCGGAGACAATGAAGTAGGTCAGTGAGAAGTTACAGGTCACCAGCATCGGCGAGTTTTCATCGGGATCGCCAATGGGGTAGACCCCCTGTTCGGCTGTCATTGGTCGCTGAGGATCAGTAAAGATGTTGAGTCGCTCCAGCAAGAGCGGGAAGAGGCTGTAGGCCTCCAGATCGCTCATGACGATAAAACCTGCATACTTGGCGACAAACATGGCGGCAAGCAGGGTTTCATCCATGAGGTTGTCAGCCATCTCACAAGGAAAGGTGATGGTTGGAAATCCCAAAGGCCGAAAAACTTGCTTCACCGCCGCCCTGCGAATCACCGTCTGGTCCTCGAAAGCCTGCTTGGCGGTCCGAGCACCGGTATCCAGCACCAGATCCTTGAGACCCATGCCGGTGAGCTTATCACTGAGGGCAATCAGACCATCATAGCCGTCACTGCTTCGAATCGCCAAAGGACATCCTGTCTCCTTGGCCAGCTCACCCAGGGTGTCGGCGGTATCCTCTGTGGCCGCATAGATAAGGGGTTTGCGGTCGGCACAGGCCTTGACCCCCGCACTCAGCGCATCCGGATTGTCACTCATGAGAATGAGCGCGGCCTGAGAAGCATCCTTTACTTTGTTGACTAGAGCAACGAAAGCGTCGACATCACCGGCGGCATCCTTGACTGCCACCATTTCCGCCCTCAGGTTGAGCCCTACGCGGTCGTACTGAAACTTATCCAACTTTTCCAGTTTGTCGTTTACCGCACCGTCGTCCATCTCGGTGCTAACCAACACGGCCAGACCGGGCTGGCTCACGAAGGTCTTTTCGTGGCGGAACATAACAGTTTCACCACCAACCTTCACCTCGTAGTCACCGGTACCCACAGTAAGAGGCCGGACCGGGGGCGCAGAGCTCTCTGCCAGCTGTTCCTTGGCTTCATCGGAAACATAAGGGCAGGCGTCCAGTTCCGCACTGCCTGAGGCCAGGGCCATGGCAAAAGCAAGACAGGTGGGCACCCCGCATTCACCGCAGTTGGTCTTTGGAAGCAACTTAAAAATCTGAATTCCAGTCAATCCCATAGCTTGTTCTCCTCAACCTCCAGAAAACAGGTCTGAAAAAGCGGGGGGAATGTTTCCCCCCGCACACTTGGTTTGCCTACATAATCGGATCCATTTCCAGGGCCGGGTGTTTTTTCTCCTGGAGGAAGGGCAGAATTTCCTCCTCGCTGGTCCCAACACTCTCATCCGCGATGCGATCCAACAGATCCGGCATACCCAATTCCTCGGCTCGCTTCTCGAACCGTTCCTTGATTTCTTCCTTGAGCATTTTCGGCATCCACACGATCCGCTTCAACCCGCCGTCACCCACGACGAACTTGCGCTGGCAGATGTTGTATTTACTATGTCCCAACAAACCCCGGAGTCACCTGGCCGCCGCCGATGGTCCCTGCCAGGGTGGTGAACTTCATGCCGCAAGGCGTCATCTCGTTGTGCTCGCGGTTGACGGTCATGATGCCGTTGCACGAGGGAAGGATCGCGGCCACGCACTCACAGCAGCCACAGGTGGTCATGGGATCGTAAACAATGCTGTAGAAGTTGTAGCTTGAGACCGCCTGGCGAGAGGCCTTGAAGACGAAATCGTTGACTCCCTTCCAGTTGCCGAACTTCTCATCCAGGGTTTCACCCTTCTCGATGGGCTGGTTGGGACCGGTGGGATTGATCTCGTGGGAGGCCTTGCAGTCCATCCAGTTGTAGGCGCCGCAGAGCCCGGTACGCTCGGGGCTCACCACGCACACGTGGTTGGGGGCAAAGGACTGGCACAGGGTGCAGGAGTAGTAGATATCGGTGGTCTCGTCAGTCATCCCCTCGATGCGGGCGTCACGAGTACCATAGACCGCCCGGGCCCTCGCGGTGATTTCCTTGACCATTTTCTCATCAGTGTAGATCTTCACCTGGCACTTGTCGAAAATGGCGCCAAAGTCCTGATGGTATTTGGCGTGCAGCAACTTGCCGATGTGCTCCAGGGTGAAGCCCTTCTCCACCGCGGCCTTGCCGATCCGGTACCAGGCAATATCGCGCTGGCCGATGTGCATTACCCCCTGGGCATAGTTTACCAGGTGGTGAATCTGACGCTCCAAAATGGGCTCATAGTCTTCCTGCATCTTGCGACCGGCAACCTCAACCAGCACGGCCAGAGGCAGCTTGTCGCCCTCTTTGCAGTCGGGGAGATCCTTGCCTATTACCTCAACCAGGCCGTCCTCCACCTCGTCCATGGACGCGATGGTGGTCCACTCCACACAGGGGGTGCGACCGCCGCCGCATTCCACGTAAAGGTCATCCTTGCGGATGCGCTCTCCCTCGAAGGCCGGACCGTAGGAAACCGGTACCGGAATCTCGGTGATGGCAACCTTCAGACCACGCACCTCGATGGATCTGGCCGGCATATCCTCATGAGTGACGTTGGCCACCACATGCTCGTAGGTACACACACCGGTTGGCAGAATCTCAGGAATGTCGGTGTCCGCAATGGTTGGGAAACCCCAGTTGATTGCCCCGGCCGCATTGGCAGCCCATTCGGCGTTGACCTCGCCCAAGGGCGTTGACAAAGGCGAAAACACGATTCTTGTTGTATTCCAGCATGCGCTTGTAGTCCCCAGGCTTGATGCCACCGAAAGCCATGCCGGCCCTGTTGGCAAAACCCAGAGCGAAAACCGCTCCCGAAATATCCGGGCTAAAGGGCACCAAGCGGGTGTTCCAGCCGATCTGCACCCCAGCCTCAATCAACTGCTCGGTAAAGGTGGTACCGCCCTGGTTGGCACACATGAACACATAGAGGTTCTTCTTCTGGTACTCTTCTGCAATGTACTTGGCTGTTTCCGGATCTGGAGCCGCACCTACTATGGCAGCAAACCCCGGGGCGCTGCCATCCACAAACTCAATACCGCGCTTGCGCATGATAACGTCGTGGGCAGCTCCCACCCAGATTTGCCCAGCTCCTATATCGGGATCCTCCTCCATGGTGTAAAAATCAGGATCTTCAACATAACGGATCGCCTCTGCTATCTCCTCCGCCAAAATGGCTGCCATACCGGCATCCAGCGTGTGACCAAGGTAAGGCACGTGAATCGTTGTCTTCATATGGGGTGGTAGCAGAGTACGAACGCGTTCCATTACCGGTTCAGCATCAGCCAGTTTCTCAATCTTCGCGCCCAAGAGTGAATAGATAATGGGCAGGTAATAGGCGGTGTCGGGAAATTCCAGCTTCTGCTCCGGGCCGTATTTTTTCAGGGCCTCCTTGAGCTTGCCCTCCGCCTTCTGAACGATGTTGTAAGCCCCCTGTATGGCGGCAAATGCAACTAACCTTGACATTTTTTATCCTCCTTACGTAAGAGGTATTTAGTTTTATTTACTTTAGCGCTTGGATCATGCTCATCAACTTAATCTTGATCAGTGAGCATTACTCAGCAGCCTCTTCAACCTCCAGAGCCTGGCGATCTGCCATATCCATGAGCACGCGCTCGCGCTCGCCCATAATGCCCAGGGCCTCGCGCTTCTTGTCGATATGGTCGATGATCATAGCCGCCATCTCGTCGGGTTCTTTGGCAAATCCCCACTTGCCCAGACCCTGCTGCTCTAGTCCTTCAAAGAGCAACTTGTGGAACTTGGTATCGGCTATGGTGGGAAAGGTCACGCCAAAGACGGTATAGATCCCTGAAGCCACAACATACTGACCAATGGCTATGGCCTTCTCGCTGTACCACTCGGGGGCGCAACCGGCAACCGGCAGATCGGCTATGCTCTCACCCAAACCACCTGTCTTCACCATCTCAGCGCAGGCAATCAAAATCCGGCTGTTGTCCACACAGGAGCCCAGACCCAGAACCGGAGGCATGCCAACGGTCTCACAGACCTCCTGCAATCCGTCTCCAGCCAGAACCGAAGCATCGGGCTTCATCAAGCCGGCCTTGGCCAGAGCTATCTGCGAACAACCAGTCTGTACCACCAGGATATCATTTTTGATCAACTCTTTTACCAGTTCAACGTGCACATAGTCCTGGCGTACCCTGGGGTTGGTGCAGCCAACCACGCCGACAACACCGCGAATCCTACCGTTGATGATGTTGTCATTCAGTGGCACATAGGATGCCCTGAAGGTCCCACCAAGCATGTAGTTGATATACTCGTGGCTGAAGCCGTGAATCCCAAGGGATTTGTTCTGCGGAATCACGATCGGGACCTTGCGGTTCTTGAACCGACCGATGGCCTCTTTCACTATCTTGTCCGAGCACTGGCGCGGTTTGAACTCGTCAAACTCGATGTGCTGAGCGCCTTCCATCTTGGCCCGGGGGTTGGTGGTGAAAAACTTGGTGCCGTAACACTCGGCCAAAGGCGCCAGAGCAGGCATAATGCACTGCACGTCCACCGCCATACAATCCACCGCACCGGTAATCAAAACCGCCTCGGTGCTCATGAAATTACCCGCATGCGGTACCCCGTGACGGCTCAATACCTCAGCCCCAGAGCAGCACATCCCCAAGATATTGATCCCCTCGGCTCCAGCTTGCTCTGCTTCCTTCAACAATTTAGGATCATTCACCGAAGCAATGATGGACTCAAACAGATTGGGCTCGTGACCATTGACGACGATGTTCACCTGTTTCTCGTCCAGACAGCCCATGTCCACACCGGCTAGCACCGGAGACGGGGTCCCGAAGAGAATGTCAGAGATCTCAGTGGCCACCATGGAACCACCCCAACCATCAGCCAGCGCTGTCCGGGAACACTGCTTCACCATGTTCTCGTGATCCTGATCCACACCCATATGCGTCCGGTGCATGATCTCCATGATCTCACGCATCGCTCCCCGGGGCACGATCCCCAACTCGCGCCACTTCTCCAAGGTCTTCGGCGGTACCCGGTTGGCAAAGGGAATCTCTCCCTCCACCTGAGTGTAGGTCCGCTCCAACTCCTGGTAAAGGTCTATGGCGATCTCTTTGATCTCACGACCCTCAGTCTCTATGCCGAGCCCCTCCGCCACATCCAAAAGCTTCTGCTCGTCTTTGATCTGATAGTCCTTGATCTCGCCATTTACCACCCCGCGAAACACATCCAGCATGGTCATGCCGTGGTCAGTGTGAGCCGCCGTACCACAGGCCACCATCCGGGCAAAGTTCCTCGAGGCAATGACGTCTATGCTCGCACCACAGACGCCAGTCTTACCATAGGGATCCTTGCTGGACAGCCGGCAAGGTCCCATGGCGCAGTGCTTACAACAGGCAGAGTCCGCGCCAATGGGACAGGCCTTCATGTCTGCCGCCCGGTGAAAAGCGGTCTCTACGCCGTCTTCCGCTGCCTTGCGCAACATCTGCTGAGTTGACTTGCAGGTGGTTACCTGCGCAATGGGCAGCTCCTTCTTCATTTTCTCTTTTACCTCTGTTACTTCTTCTGCCATAATTCACCTCGTTGTCTAAAGTCTTTCGAGACTCAGTTAGAATTCAGGTGATAGTTCCAAAACCCGGTTCATCTTCTCACTATATTGATCTCAAACAGCCCTACATCTGGCTGATGAAATTGCGAACCAGCTTCACCGCCTCGGGGTGCCGCATCACGAGTACATTGGCTCCAGCCATGAGCAGGGAAACCGCGGTGACCGCCTCCATGAGGATGCCGCGCTTGGCCGCATCGCCCAGCTCCGGGGCCTCATTTTCACTCAACTTGGCCTCCTTGGTCTTCCAGACTTCATGGGCCATATTGCAGATTATGGGAAGCTGCAACTTGTCGTCCTCCTGAGTAAGGGCGGCCATCATGATCCGCTCAATTATTGAGTAGGTGTACTCCAGGCCGTAGCCCAAGCCACCTGTAGTGGGATCAATAATGATTTTCTCGGCCTTGACGCCCAGATTCCCCAGGAGGATATTGAGTTGTTTGGCCAAGTTCACGTCGATGGGAGAGGATGAGGCTATGGTGTGATTGTAGCCCATAGCGGTGGCGCCGATCTGCTTATGGTCACCCTCCTCCACCGGGCCGATAATGAGATTCTTATTCTGGCACTTCTCAGCCACCAGCCTCATCACCTCAATGTCCTTTTCATGATTGTACGTTCCCCAGACCACCACCGGGATATCCACCTCATCAACCACCGCTTTGACCCTGTCGGCCACTTCTTCGGCAGGGGCGTTATCCCCATTGGGATCGGCGCTTTGGCACTGAATCACCAACAGATCTGGCTCATATTCCAGAACCTTCTTGGCCCAGGCCACCGGATCCCCCAACACGTCCTTGTACGGCTCTTTGGCCGCCTCGGCCCAGTCCTCTCCTGGATCTTTATCCCAAATCTCCATGGCGATCTTGGGCGCATTGGGCATCTCCCCTTCAAAGGTGTGAAACGGGTAGGAATTCTCGCCTCCCACCGTCACCGCCTTGTCTCCCACTCCAAGGGTCGTCGCTTTGATACCCCCGGAGTAGTCCTGTTTTGGAATTTCAAAAGCCACTGGTAGCACCTCCTTAGTTTAGGTCATTTCCGGCCCCTCGAGCTCATTGCTCGACGAAACTCTACAAACTATTTCCCTTAGCCTTTATCACCTCTTTCAAACCAATCTTATCCACCCATGGCGGCAGTTTGCCCTAATGTGACTTTTTGCACATTTCCGCTCTGCCCATGCTGATTTCTCTGTCTGTTATTCCTGAACAAATCAATCCTTTATCAGTGGTATGCTGTTGGGCACAGTGGACGTCACAAACAGTGACATTACCAGGCAGCAAAGACGGGAGATCGACTTTTCACCCGAAGTAAACAACCAGGACTACTGACTCAGCCATGGAGGTTGTCTTGGGTCCTCGAGAAGACAGACGCCACTTTTCCCGCAACACCGCTCCTGCCAAAGGATTTCAGGGGTTCGGCTTGCGAATTCTTGGATGACACCAGACATTCTTGCTATTTAAGAATCTTTTCACACTATAATTATTCAAGATCAAGTGAACTGTCAATGATTTTTTTCACATAATGGGGAAGGAAGTGAAGATATTAAGGCCCAGACGACCTGGCTTTGAGCTGCCCTCAAATGTGATTTTTAGGGTTTTTCCTTGATGCGGGAATCTGCTGGAGTAATGGAGTAAGGGTAATTTCGAATTTAGAATTTCGAATTTCGGATTGAAAAGAATAACTTACAAACCAGAAACTCAATTCAAAGTCCCCAATCTGCATTCCGCATTCCCAAATCCGCAATCGAGTTGCTCCAATACTCCAAGCGTATAATAAAAAGCCCCTCTAAAAAGAGGGGCATGAAATAAATCCCGGCGGCGACCTACTCTCCCACCCCGTCGCCAGGGCAGTACCATCGGCGCTGAAGAGCTTAACTTCCGTGTTCGGGATGGGAACGGGTGTATCCTCCTCGCCATAACCACCGGAAACCGGTTTATCTTTGCATTAAATGAATAGGGTACTGGCCACCGCATCGATTAGTAACCTAGCGATTATGGTCAAGCCGCACGGCCAATTAGTATCGGTTAGCTAAACACATTGCTGTGCTTACACACCCGACCTATCAACCTCGTAGTCTACAAGGGGCCTTCAGCCTCTCCCGCCGAAGCGAGAGAGAGGGGATATCTTATCTTGGGGTGGGCTTCCCGCTTAG
>PVMK01125150.1_pt1 | contig 10726 bp, 10 predicted proteins | sample 1853481 | NCBI WGS metagenome assembly PVMK01 (sample SAMN08533507, study PRJNA380276) | Marine sediment metagenome, whole genome shotgun sequencing project. | reverse complement strand
AGAGATTTGACTCTGCTCGCGCAAAGTATAAATCTCATAATTTTTGATGCCCGACAGTGTCTCCGGTCTCTGGACCTGTTATTTGGGTGGGTTTCAAGTATTAAGAGAAGAGGCGAGCCTTGTTAGTTGAAAGAAAGGGGGGAGCTTTAAATCGGTAGTTTGTATTAAACGTAATATTTTTATTATTTAGTGCTTTAATAGGAGGTAGCCGTAATGAAAAGAGTTGAAGCAATTATCAGGGATGAAAAATTAAGTGGTGCTAAGGAAGCACTAAAAGCCCTGGGAGTAGCTGGTATGACAGTTACTGAGGTAAAGGGACACGGTACACAGAAAGGTATTACTGAAGTATATCGTGGCAGGCAGTATTCCGTAGATTTGCTGCCTAAGATTAAGATTGAAGCGGTTGTTGAAGATAATGATGTCAAGAAGGTAACCGATGCTATTTGTGAAGTATCAAGAACAGGTAGCATTGGTGACGGAAAAATATTTATTTCAAGCGTGGAAGACTGTATTCGTATCAGGACTGGTGAGTCTGGGGCAAAAGCAATTTAATAATTTATATTTCACGCGTTATTTTTGAAAATGCGAGATAATTGTTATCGTATTTTAGTTAAAACCTAAAATATTTGTTAGCAAAAGGAGGTTACGCGAATGAGAAAATTTAGTTATATTTCTATTTTGATGTTGATTTTTATGGTTGTGGCATCTCAGACGGGATGGGCAGATGACGCCACCCTTGATACTGGTGACAATGCCTGGATACTTACATGTTCTGCCCTGGTGCTCCTCATGACACCTGGTCTGGCATTCTTTTATGGCGGCATGTGTTCCGTTAAAAACTTGAATAACATGATCATGATGGTATTTTTGTGTATGGCCATAATCAGCGTTCAGTGGGTATTCTGGGGATATACCCTTTCATTTGGCCCAGATCATGGAAGCTTTATCGGTGGTTTAGGAATGGCAGGTTTACATGGTATAACTCCTGATTCACTCTCAGGTACATTGTCTGAGTATACGTTTGTTGCGTTCCAGGCGACGTTTGCTATCATTACGGTAGCGCTTATATTAGGCGCTGTTGAGGGACGTATGAAATTTAGTGCATGCATGCTGTTTATCCCACTTTGGGCGACTGCCTGTTATGATCCGGTTTGCCATTGGGTATGGGGTGGCGGTTGGGCCGGTACTATGGGAATACTTGATTTTGCCGGAGGTACGGTTGTTCATATAAACTCCGCTGCTGCTGCGCTCGCCCTCTGTTTAATGCTTGGCAAACGCAAAAACGCAAATATCAGACCACCTGTAAATGTTCCCATGATCGCGCTTGGTGCAGGTCTGCTCTGGTTTGGTTGGTTCGGTTTTAATGCCGGTAGTCAGTTGGCTGCTGATGGTAGATCTGCGTTTGCATGGGTCATTACGAATACTGCTGCTGCTACTGCCGCGTTCACATGGATTGTATGCGAATGGATTCATCGTGGAAAACCAACACTTCTTGGTCTGGCTTCCGGTGTAGTTGCCGGTTTGGTTGCCATAACACCAGCAGCCGGTTTTGTAGGACCTCTGGGTGCGGTTCAAATTGGAATCATGGCCGGCGTAGGCTGTTACTTTGCTTGTGTGAAAATGAAAGCAGCTTTTGGTTATGATGATGCATTAGACGTTGTTGGAGTACACGGAGTCGGTGGAACTATCGGGGCATTTGCCACAGGGCTTTACTGTACTAAGTTTGTTATGGGTCCTGATGGTGTTGATGGCTTATTCATCGGATGGAGTGCTGAAGGTTTTAACCAATTGGGATTGCAAGTTATTGGGTTCTCGGCAACATGGGCTTACGCGTTTGCTGTTACCATAATAATCTGCCTTATAGTTAAATACACAACGGGATTAAGGACGACTGAAGAAGTTGAGGACAAAGGTCTTGATCTGTCGCTACATGCAGAATCTGCTTACCACTTTGAAACCGAACCAACAGGTACTTTGAAATAAGCAGGTCTTTGATTGAGTTGTGTCAGGTATTAACCGTTGATTCTACTTGAGTTACTAAATATGGTGGGATTAAGGGGATTTTAAGAGGCGTTGGCTATTTTTATAATAGTCAGCGCCTTTTTTTATCAGAAAGAAATTTGAAGCCTCTCAGGTTGTAATTGCAAGTGGGGCATCTTCTAATGAAAATATACATAATAAAAAGGAAAATCGCCCATAATCCCGCGGTAAGTAAAGTAATTATAATATCTGCAAAGTCTAATTTATGAAGCCTCTTTGGAACTACAGCTTTTTCACAGTATGGGCAGAAAGTTTTTTCAGGGTGCCTTGTTGACAAAAAATGTGTTGTACGTACTTTACTTTTTTTTTGTTCAGAAACTATGCCGGTTACTTTAAGATTTGTTGGTTTAAGCCATTTAAGTTTGCTGCAAATTGAATTGTATTTTCTTGCGGTATAGAGCTCGATACGAAAACCATTTGGGTTGCGATATCTTTGATGTTTGTTTGTAAGAAAGTGCTCAGGATCTTTAGCTAGATTTTCAATTTTACTAATAAACGCATTGAATTTATCAAGAATCATATTTAGTACGCATCAAAGAAATTATTGCGACAGGATGTCTGATGTGTAGAGATAACAAAATATACAATTCTGCCCTTCATTGAAATTCGATATATCTCTATATGTAGAATCTATTTGCCAAAGTGAAATGGTTAATATATCCGGAATGTTACAGCATATAATATAATTCCTGCTCTTTCACGTCGTACGTTTTTTTCTTTCTAAATTAGTATATCATATACTTGCAAGCTCGCTTTTCAATTTCTCTGTAGTAGGTATCCTGTTTGATGGATCCTCCTCCAGTAGTCCCAAGGTTATTTCATTCAATTTTTGAGGGACAGCATTGTTAATCTCTATCGGGGGCTGGCTGGTTTGCGCTCGAATTTTACCGGTCAACACTTCGAATAATATCAGTCCCATTGTGTATAAATCGGTTTTACAATCAATTTTTACCTGCTGTAAAACAGTCTTTTCACCTTTCTCATCTGTAGCTTCTCTTGATAGGTTATTCATCTCCTTTTGTTCCGGTGAAGCATACTCTACGGTCAAACCTTTTATCAGTTCACCTTCTTTTATGGAGAGTTCTAAATCAATCAGGCCTATCGTTCCACTGTCCGGATTAAGAATTAGATGACCCGGTTTAATATCGGCATGGACATACCCTTTTGAATGGAGATATTGTAACGGTTCAGCAGTACTTGTAATATACTTGATTACGTTTTCCATTTCATTAGAATCCGGTAAGCCCTTTTGCTTGTAGAACTCAACCAGATCTTCACCTTCAAAATTTTGTAATACAATATAATACTCTTTCAATACTAATTTATCGTTTTCATACAATTCGCCTCTGCCTGTGCCTTTTTCATATCGTTTTGGAATCTGTGGGTGAGAAAAATTTTTCAATACTTCATACTCACGATCATAGCTGTAGGTAGGTGAGTACTTCATTCCCCATTCACTCCCGGGTTTAGTCAGAATGCCATAATTTGCCCTGTGACCAGGTCTATATTTGAAATTTTCAAATTCATAATTCCCTATTTTATACATTTGTTTCCTTTCATATCGATATGGACATCAATTAAAGCCTGGATAGCATGAAATACCGTGTTCATAAACATCAATACCTGTGTTTTCTTCACTTACCGGTACTCTGAGTCCGATTGTTTTCTTTAATATGTAAAATAATATGTAACCAATGCCTAATGCCCATATCATGAGAACAACACAACCAATGAACTGGGACAATAGTTGCCATCCTGAACCCGTAATTAATCCCTTAACTCCGAGATAAGATCCATCAGCGAAAATGCCTACAGAAAGTAACCCCCATAGACCATTTGCACCGTGGACAGAGATAGCCCCGACCGGATCATCTACCCTCAGCGTATTTTCTACAAAGTGAAGGCTTGCCTTCAAAATGAAAACTGCAATTAAGCCGATAGCCACCGCTGCCCAATGTGAAACATAGGCGCCAGAGGCTGTTATAGCCACACAACCGGCCAGAGTGCCATTGCATGTCATAACTATATCAAATTTTCCGGTGTCATAGTACGTGATATACATAAGTGCCACTCCTCCTGTACATGCAGCAAGAAAAGTGTTTGCCGCAATTATTGAAACCCTGAGATCGGTTGAACCTAATGTGCTTCCAGCATTAAATCCAAACCATCCGAACAGTAAAAACAAGGTTCCTAAAACAACAAAAGAGAGATTATGGCCATGGAACATGTTTGACGAGCCATCGGGGTTGTACTTACCGAACCGGGGTCCGGTCATCCATGCTCCGACAAAGGCAATTAGGCCGCCAATTCCGTGGACTACGCCTGATCCAGCAAAATCCCTCATTCCGGAGCCGAAAGGAAGGTTCGCAAGCCAACCTCCCCCCCATACCCAATGGCCGTAAATGGGATATATGATTCCGCATAGTACAACGCTGCAAATTATATGTGCATTAAATTTGATGCGTTCGGCTACTGCACCAGCTACAATTGTACAGGCAGCAGCAGAAAACATCATTTGAAACAACCACAATTTTGACGTTGAGTAGTCAAAAGAACCAAAAGCGAGAAAGAAACCACTGTAGCCGATAAGCGTGTTTCCAGCATCAAGTCCAAAGGCCAGAAATGATCCTCCAAACATTAGCGCAAAGCCAAACGCCCAAAAGATTAAGCCGCCAACACAAAAATCCATAAAACTCATTGTCAGGTAGTTTAAAGTATTTTTCTTTTGAAGAAAACCTGCACCCAGAAAAGCAAATCCCGCTTGCATGTTAAAGACAAGAAATCCGCACAACAATGTCCAGGCAAGATCAATAGATATCTTGACCCCGGTTATATCTCTGATTTCTGATGAATGAATCGAATAACTACTGGCCATATCCGAGGCCATGGTTGTATGAAATGAAATAAACAATAGACAGCACATAATAACAGGAGTTACGATGTACCGTCGCGTTATCTGTCTTAGTAAACGATATGCTATTATCCTCTTATGTGTCATATTCATTTGCAAAATTTATGTCACTCAATAATAAAGGATCTATCACCCGTAATCTATCTATCACTGTTATGGTAAGAGTGGTCCAATGCTTATTAAACACATCATCCGTTCAAGCATTATTAAACAAAATGTTGACATTATGTTTTGTAAGAGTAACTGAGAATACAACAGGAGATCAGTAGCCCCTAATCATTATATTGAATGACTCAAGACAGTACTGATCTCCCTTATTAAAAGACACTTAAACTAAACCCGGAAATTTGTGTTTAAGAATAGTTATCTTAAATTGCAGTATCACCCTGTTCACCGGTACGGATCCTGTACACGTTTGTAATCTCAGAAACAAATATTTTTCCGTCTCCGATACTTCCAGTCTGTGATTCATCAATAATGGTCTGAACCACCTGGTCTACTGCATCATCTGAAACAACAAGCTCAATCTTTATCTTTGGCAGCAGATCTACACGGTATCTCTTTCCTCTCCAGACTTCACTGACTCCTTTCTGGTTACCATGTCCCTTCATTTCTGCTACTGACATCCCGCCATAACCCTTCTCTGTAAGGGCATCTTTGATGATATCAAACTTTTCGGGACGAATTATTGCTTCTATCTTTTTCATAAAGTATTCCTCCTTCGTACTAAAACATTTCCAAATAAAAATTATTTAATAAATAAAATTATAAGTCTGATACAGTATTACGTATCTTACTTGTTGGGTTTAGCATAGATCCATCTGCCAAGTTTGTCAGAATAAATCTTCTCCCTGCTTGAGTCCCTTGTCATAGATTCTTCCAGTATGTTCATTTCTTTATGAACAGTCTCTTCTACCTCTAAACTGCCTATTTGAGAAGTAAGTTCATGTTGGGCAGGATAGCATGGTGAACCGTGAAGATGTATGTCGACGCCTTCAAATTCAACCAGTTCAGAAACACGGAGACCAAAGGTTAGTTTGAGAATGCCAAACAAAAGTGCGCCACAGGCAAAAGCCCAGGCAATAGCAGTGGCAGCGCCAATAATCTGAGATTGAAGCTGACCAATTGAGCCTGTGATGCAGCCACTCACTCCTCCGTACGTTCCATCCGCAAAAATTCCAATTGCAAGCATTCCCCATATACCGTTGGCACCGTGTACAGCAACCGCGCCAAGTGGATCATCAATCTTCAGTTTTGATTCAACAAATATCACAGTACCCCACATTATTGCTCCGGCCAGTATGCCGATTGTTACAGCAGCCCATGGAGGCACATATGCACAAGGCCCGGTTATGGCAACTAATCCACCAAGTGCACCGTTACAAGCCATGCCGATATCAACGAATCCAAAAGCAATCCATGAGACGAATATTACGAGAGCTGCGCCGCCGGCTGCTCCTAAAAATGTATTAGTCGCCACGACAGAAATCCTTAAGTCCGTTGCACCGAGTGTGCTTCCTGCATTGAATCCGAACCATCCGAACCCCAGAAGCAGGGTCCCGAAGACTACCAGCGTCAGGTTGTGACCGGGTATTGCATTAGCCGTTCCATCAGGGTTGAATTTATTCTTTCTAGGTCCCAGAAAAAAGGCTCCAGTCAGGGCAAGCATTCCACCTATAGTATGCACAACTCCTGATCCTGCAAAATCAACACAGCCGGCACCATATGGTAAACTGCTTAACCAGCCGCCACCCCACATCCAGTGTCCATATATAGGATAAATAATAGCGCATACAAAACAACTGTAAATCATGTATGGCGCAAACTTCATTCGTTCCGCAACAGCACCTGCAATGATGGTAACTGCCTTGGTACAAAATACCATCTGGAAAAGCCAGAGCATGATAGTCTGAACATCATAACTCCCCCCGGCAAGGAAAAAGCCACTCCAACCCATGAACCAATTACCAGACTCCAGACCCGGTGCGGCTGCAGAGCCACCAAACATAACGGCAAAACCACACATCCAGAAAAGAAGCGCGCCCACAAATCCGTCTACGACACAGTGTGCCATATAACCAAGCATATTCTTGGCTTGCAGGAACCCTCCAAGCAATACAAAACCCCCTTGCATCGAAAATACCAGGAATGCGGCAACAAGGGTCCATGTGAAATTAATGGAATATTTTAATCCGTCAATGCTGTCGGAATAAGTATTCTCACCACTCGGGTCTCCGGCAAACAAAAGCTTAGAACTAAAATAAACCAGGCATGATACACTTATAATGAAAAAGACTACGTTCAACCACTTCCAATTACTATCCGACTTTCTATACAACAAGTTCATTTCCCCCTCCTTCAAATAAGATAAAAAGTACTCACGAAATAAAAATATCGAATAAGCTATAAAGCGCAGATTATACGATAGATAAACATTTATGATAACAAAAAAATTACAATTTTTGAGAAATCTATCTAATAGTAATATTGCCACATAAATTGTAAATTATTTGTTAACCAATTACACTTCAGCTTACAGAATAGTTAAATTATAATTTTTTACATCTTGCATCTTATTGATTATTATTGTATTAACAAAATAATCAATATTCTGAATTAATTAATCAATGCGATGTATAAGATAAAAGATTACGAATTTGACTCTTTCAAAACAGTTGCAGACATGCATAAGTCTAATTATGCTAAATTAAAGGACAATGCGGCTTTAGAAATAAAAAATATGGGTGTTAAGTATTGCCCCCACCTGAGCTTTGAAGATGAATATTATATTTTACAGCAATTAGACCATAAGCAAATTCCCAAGGCTTACGATTTTGGTCAGGAGATTTTGTACAAAGATTCAAAGGTTGTGCTGAAACAACACTTTATTGTTCTCGATCATACGAGCAATACCGACCTTGTCAGTCATTATAAGATGAAAACAGGGTATTTCCCTCCGATAGATGAAGTTGTAAAATGCTTCATCAGTACTTGTGACCCACTTGATTATTTACATTCAAAAAACTTCGTTCACTGTGATATCAAGCCCGGTCACATGTTGCTGGATCCAGACACAGGCACAGTTTATTTGATTGATTTCGAACTTGCAATAAAAATATCAGGTGTATTAAAAGGGATTAGCATGGATTATGCTTCTCCTGAGCAACACACCCTGGTTGAACAGCTAAGAGGTACGCCGGAAAATGTTCCACTGGAAGCAATTTCATTTTTTCTGTCCATCGATGGCAAGGCAGATATATATTCAACGGGTGCAATTTTCTATGAAATCCTGACTGGCCAGAAATGGCACGAAAAAAAGTGTTCTCCAGGTGAGTTTAATAAATCAATCCCTCCAAAACTGGAAGAGATTGTTATGGCAACATTGGAGGAAAATCCGGCGAATAGAATAGCTACGGCAAAGCAATTAAAACAATCATTAGAAGGGTTAATCTAAAGGTAGAATAATGAAATTCTTAATCATATCGGACATTCACAGTAACCTTGAAGCGCTGGTCTCCGTTTTCTCTGATCTCCATAGTAATAACGAAAAGATCGATAGAATATTGATACCAGGTGACATTGTCGGATACGGTCCAAACCCTAATGAATGTTGCACAATCGTAAGGTTTTTAAAGAACGGTAAACCGTCTTTAAAAAAAGAGATTCAAGCGATCATACAAGAAATAGACCTTGATGATACTGACAAGAATAACATTACAGATTATATTTTTTCAATGAGCAAAAAAGCTAATGTAGTAGCAGGCAATCATGACAGGGAGGTCATTGGCCAGCCTTCGCTATGTAGTATAATGGCTGCCTCAGCAGGTAATGCCGCAAGGTGGACAACCAAGGTCCTTCAGAAGGCTAATGCCCGGTTCCTTGAGTCCCTATGGTATAGAAAAAAAATAAGGCAATTTGGTATAGAGTTGGTCCACAGTACACCGACCTACCCTCAAGGTTATCAATATGTAAAGAATGCAGCAACTTTGAGCTACGATTTACTATATTCAGGAATAACAATTTCCGGTCATACGCACAGACCGTCCGCATATTTATACACAAAACAAAAAAGAAATATTTCTGCTTCAGTCTTCATCCCAACAGATCAATTCGATAACAGGCTTATGCTGGTTGAAAGAGAATCAATGGAGAGGCTGGAAACATTCGATGTTTCATTGAAACCCGGTCAACGTTACTACATAAACCCAGGTTCGGTTGGCCAGCCAAGAGACGGTACGCCGAAAGCCTCTTACATGATTTACGATACCGTGGCAAAACAAGCCTCTCTGAAAAAAGCAGCGTATAATACAGAGGTAGTAAAGAAAAAAGTCCTTAAAGCTACCCTTCCATTTGATCTTGCAGAACGCATAATAAAAGGAGTTTAATTGTGTATGCTTAAACATGATCTATTCCGCAATAACTGATTAATACCTTAACGACAACTCTTGAAGGTTTTTAAGATCAATGGGTTAAAGTTGTATAGCGTCTGAAACAATATAGCTGTAGGGTGCGCAATGCCCACCTTTTCGTTTCCAATTGCAGAATGTTTTCGGTGGGCAATACTCACCCTACACAAATATCTGCAAAGTTAGCCAAGGGCACTGACTTGTAAACTTTATTAAAATATAAAAGAATGCGATTCCTTATTATTGCAGATATACACAGTAACCTGGAAGCTCTGGTCGCAGTTTTTTCAGAACTTCACGGGCAAAATGAACGCATAGACCAAGTCTTAATGCTTGGTGATATTGTTGGCTACGGTGTAAACCCCAATGAGTGTTGTACTATCATTAAATTTTTAAAGAGCGGTAAACCTGCTTTGAAAAAAGAAATTCAAACAATTATTCAAAGCATTGATATTGATGCCGCTGATAAAGAGAATATAATTAACTATATTTTCTCTCTAGGCAAAAAAGCCACCGTTATCGCAGGCAACCATGATCAGCGGGTCATTGGTCAGCTAAATACCGTAATGGCTTCATCTGCCGGTATATCTATTAACTGGACAAAAAAAGTAATCCACGATGATAATGTTCGTTTTCTTAAATCACTGTCACTTATAGAAAAGCTATTGGAATTTAAGATTGAATTAGTTCACAGCACATCAAATCGTCCTCACGATTATGTGTATGTGATGAATTCAATCTTATTAAATTACAACTTATTACATTCAAAGATAACATTTGCCGGACATACTCATAAGCCCGCGGCGTATTTATATACCAAACACAAAAGAGACGTACATGCTTCTGTCTTTGTTCCTGCAGACAAATTCGACAAAAACCTTATGTTGGCCGAAAGAGAGTCGTCGGAGAGACTGGAAACTTTTGATGTTTCTATTAAGTCAGGCCAACGATACTATATAAATCCAGGTTCTGTTGGTCAGCCACGAGATGGAATTCCTATGGCCTCTTACAAGATTTATGATACAGAAACAAATAAAATTTATATGGAGAAAGCAGAGTACGACAGAGAAGGCGTCAGGAAAAAAATTCTAGAAGCCGGACTCCCTTTCGATCTCGCCAATCGCATATTAACAGGAATTTAAGTATTAAAAACTAGAAAATAAGCGAAATCTGTGCCAAATACACGGTTGCACAGTGTTGTAACATGCGGAGAAACATTATATTCTTTACTTGTGATTCATTTATCATCTTTGAGAATATGACTGGATTATTCATAAGACCTATCTGTCAATAAACTTGTGCTTTCGATCAGGAAGCTTACTCTATTATAGTATTTGTTTGAATTCAATTGCAGAATCATATAATTTGG
>PVMK01166170.1_pt1 | contig 10728 bp, 5 predicted proteins | sample 1853481 | NCBI WGS metagenome assembly PVMK01 (sample SAMN08533507, study PRJNA380276) | Marine sediment metagenome, whole genome shotgun sequencing project. | reverse complement strand
GCTGTGTGAAAACTCCTGGGTCGTTCAACGGCTGAGATCATATTCAAACACCCAATGACATGGCGTTGATGGGCTGCTTGTCACGTAACGAAACCCAAGCAATCCTCTGCCCTCAACTGAAAAACCGGGCAGCCTAAAATCAATCTCAGGAGGTCATTTTCGAGTTTTCACACAGCCTGGACCCAAAGCGGTCCCTGAGCCATCCTGTGCGGAAACTTGATTTACACCCGAGCTGAAGTGCCGATTTCGGCCAGAAAGGGACTAAATAAGCAAATGTATCCCACCCCTTTCTTATTGAATAGTAGTCCGTTTCAAACGCATGGGTGGCAATTTGCCGTAAGTCATCGACCGCCACAGCCATTCGCACGGGCCGAAACGAAATCTAATAATCCACCAACGGCTTGCGACCACCTGTAACGAGTAAACGAGCAGAACGATGATGAGTGCCTCGAATGGCATGAGTATGCTGTAGAGCCCGAATCCCCAGGGCCAAAAGACCAGCGCGTATACAAAGCAGGTAATCAAATAGTTTGTCAACGCCAATCGGCCAACGGCAGCAAACGGAGCAAGCAATCGCTGCCAAACTTGTCGCTGCATAAGCAAGGTGATCGTGGCAGCATAAGCAAGCCCCAAGCCAACCGCCCCGAACGGCCAATTTGCCACGTCCAGAAACATCTCGTGGGCAAATTCACTTGGAGCGCCAAACCTAAAGTATTGCATGAGAACGAAAATCAGGGCCCCGGCTAGTCCAGCCCCCAACAATAACGGCAGGGCCTTTTTTGCAATATGATTGCGCGCTCCGGCATCCCTGATTGCACCGCGTCTGCCCAGGTATATCCCGAGCAGCATGTATCCCAGCAGTCCCACATTATCGAGGTAGTATCGCCAATCGCTGAATGCTTCCCAAACGTTAGAAAGATTTAATCGTGAGAGTTCGAGAAATGTACCGCTCGTCCGGATACGATCTCTTTCCAGCTTCTGCGCCACATCTTCGGGGCTTGCTGGTGCCAGGACTTCAACAATCGGCACCCCTTGATCCGCTGCGAGCGCTTCCAGGTCAAGGTGTTCCTGATAGAACGAATTAGATCCAAGCAATCTGGCAAGCAAAATCAAAACAACCGCCGCCGTCAGGATTGTTTTAGGTGAGCGGTTGCAGAACAACAGCATCAACAAACCTAAAACCGCGTAGTCCAGCAATATCCACGCCGGCAAGGTGAGTGCCATTGCGCTAAGGCCGATTAGCAGCAGCCCTAGAGCACGACGGATATAGGAAGGTGCGAAGCCTGCGCCAAGTGCCTTCGCGCGTTCGTATAGCATGTAGAAACCAACACCGAACAAAAAGGAAAAAATCATAATGAATTTGCCACTGGCGAACATGTCGACAAGTACCACCGACATAAAGTCTGCAAAAACTAAATCCATTTCGCGGAGCGGGCTTACGCGATCGGCGTCCACGGTCATATTGACGCTGAACATACCCAGGATCGCAAATCCCCGAAGCACATCCAAAAACTGGATGCGTTCTTGAGGTGCAGTCGGTTCCATGTGCATGATGTTTAGCTTTCTGTTTTCACCACTCAAAGTATAGGAAATCCTACAAATTTTTTATTTGTACTAGGCCGATGTTACGAAACCTAACCGAGTGAGTAACTCATCAACCGTGACTTTTTAAATACCGTTTTAGGTTTAGAGATCAGATTTAGAGTTTATTCGAGGGCTCACACCAAAATCCCGATGGACCGCTCTTGGCCGTTAGGAGAACTCCCATCCTCGGAAATCAATGCCTGGTTTTCTTCTGCTATCCGCTCAGAAGCAGAACTCAACCTGCCTGAACCACTGACTTCCGAGATCGACCCGTAACGGAACTTATCGACGTTCGGGCGTTTATCTCCGTCATCGGCCAGTAGCAAAACTGGTTATTCAGACCCGACCCCTGTTATGCGGCCACTCTCTGCCGCAATATCGGCGGAGGTCGGCCGTAAGTCCAGCACCGCCACAGCCACTCGAACGGGCCGAATGCGAAGTTAGTCAGCCACCAGCGGCTTGCCAGCACCTGCAAAGGCAGACACCCAACCACCACCAACAATCCAACGAACGGGTAGACCTCTCCGTACAAGCCCAGCCCCCATTGATAGCTGATAAATGCGAGCACGAAGCCGGTAAATAGGTAGTTGGTTAGCACCATTCGTCCAATCGGCGCGAAAATCGCGAGCCGGCGGCGCCACCGGTCATGGCTCATTAGCAGGGCAATCACGGCAGCATAACCCAGGCCCAGGACCGACGTTGCAAAGGGCCAGACCAGAACTCTTCTGAAGGCCCTGAGGTGTTTCGCTGGATCATCACCGATTCCCAGCTTGGTCATCACGACCCAGGTCACTGCGCTGGCAAAACCGATTCCGAGCAGCCACCACACCGTCTTTTTCGCCAGCTCCAGCCTGACGCCCTCGTTCCAAACCGCACCGAGGCGCGCGACGTACAGGCCCAGCAACATGATGACGAAAAGGTCGAGTTCCAACAGGTAATAGCGCCACACGACCATCTCCTCCCACATGTGTAGCAGGTCGGACCCGGATATTTCGAGGAATCCGCCGTTTTGTCCAACAAAATCATGAGATTCGTGAATCGCATCGAGAATCGGGGAAACGATGGGTGCGCCGGTATCAGGGGCCGGCCAGTAGACCGGAACCATGACGTCGACAATCCTCTCGACCACCAGGAAGCCGATGACGGAGATCAGTATCCAGCGCGGCGGCAAGCGGTAGAACAGCAACAGCCCGAGCCCGAACAATGAGTAATCAACCAGTATCCAAGCCGGTATCGTCAAGGCGTTGGCGACCAGGCCAATCATGAGCAAGCCGGAAAGGCGCCGCAGCCAGAACGCCGGCACGCTTTGGCCTGCCGCCATTCGACGCTCTGCCTGAACGTAAAAGCCAATACCAAACAGAAAAGAAAAAATTGTAATGAATTTGCCGTTGGTGAACAGGTTGACAAGGACAAGCGAAATGTAATTTGCAGAACCAGGAGACAATTCGCTGAGCGAATCCGACCAAAACACGTCGGCCGTCATATTGACGGTAAACATGCCGAATATCGCCACGCCGCGTAGGACGTCGAGCATTTCGACACGTTGAGATACCGGCGCGATGTACATAACACATTAAGTGTAGTCAACGATCACGACATCTGCACCGGGTAGGACCTGGAAACCCAACCACGTGGATGGGAAAGATTGGGAAACCCGCCAAATGAGGCGTGGGTGTCCCAACCTTTCAGTGCTGCTCGCAACTCAAGTTAGTTCGCTATTGGCCGATTGCAGAGATCGTTGATGCTGCAATCCAGGCTCATTTGAGGTCCGCTTTCAAGCGCACAGCGGAACTAAGTCCTGGATGTGACGGCGCAGCTTCATTCTTAAACGAATTGATTAGCTGATCGCTTTAACCAAAGCCTCGGCAACAGCTTCGGACGAACCCGGGTTTTGCCCCGTGATGATCAAACCATCGACAATAGCCAGAGGGTGCCAGTCTTCAACTTTCCGGTAAGCGCCGCCCTTTGAGATCAATTCATCTTCGAGCAGGTAAGGCACGACATCCGTCAATCCAACCGCCGCCTCCTCGGTATTACTGAAACCCGTTACCTGTTTGCCCTTGACCAGCGGCTCGCCATTCTGATCCCTGGCTCTCAATAACACCGCAGGCGCATGGCATACCGCCGCTACCGGCTTGCCGGCAGCGATGAATTCTTCGATAAGGGCAATGGAATCACTGTTGTCATACAGGTCCCACAATGGGCCATGACCGCCGGGATAGAATACCGCGTCAAAATCTTCCGTCTTCACTTCGGCTAATTTTACCGTGTTGGCCAGTTCATCCTGGGCCGCTGGGTCATTGTCAAAGCGTCGCGTGCTGTCCGTTTGAAAATCAGGTTCTGAACTTTTCGGGTCCAGCGGGGGCTGGCCGCCACGCGGTGAAGTCAGGGTAACTTGCGCGCCTGAGTCTTTCAGGCAGTAGTAAGGGCTGGCAAATTCCTCGAGCCAAAAGCCCGTTTTTTCGCCGGTGTCACCCAGTCGATCATGCGAGGTCAAGACTATAAGTACGTTCATTAATCAGCTCCGGGAGGGTTTATTTTCAGTTGCAGCAAGTCTAACGGGTATTTAGCCCCGACATAAGATGGCACTGCGATGATCCAGGTGAATATACTTGGCCTGCTCCTGGCCGACTGCAGAGAAAAGCGGTGCTAATATTTGCACCTGTTGTATAGTCGCTTAATGGCCATAACCGGGCATTCATCCCATGAAGCCGTCTTTATTCCCTTTCGGGAAATTCACCTGTTTGGATCGCAAAATTTGAAAAGAAGAAATTGATCGAATCACAGTCGGGTTCGTCCCAGGGATGGTTGAAGTCCATGATGGTTTCAGTACCATCAGCGATGTATCATTTCACTGCGAGTTCGGAATTAAATCAGGTGGTTCTAATACTCTAATGCCGCCAGGCAAACTGGCTGGTTGATGTCTCTATCAACCTCGGGCATAAATCGAAATCTATACCCTGAATTAGTGAATTCTGTCAAAAGCCTGTGTGGCTGTGTACACTGGACTGCTTCTACGTTGGCATATCCAGGTGGGGCTTCAAACCAGGGGGTAATTCACAGTTGAAACCCTAATTTCGCTGAGAGGCGATGATACGGATGTCGACGTGAAAATCGTCTGGTCAGTCGAGGTAGTCAGCGTATGCGTTTCCCCAGCCATAATTCACCAAAAGCACTGCTACTTCTGCTGCTCGGGCTGTTCAGCTGGCCTTCCCTGGGTATTGCACAAGACGAAATGTACATGGCTCCCGTGAGCTACACTGAAGCCCGGCAACACACTATCCATCCTTCTATAAAGTTGCCGGGCACCATTCAATCCCGTCATCGCAGTATTATTGGCAGCGAATCCGAAGGCATCGTAGTGGCCTTGTATGTACGCGAAGGCGAGTCAGTCTCACGAGGAGCACCGATTGCCCAATTACGCACTGATTCATTGCAACAACTACTGAAAGCAGCCCGTTCTGAGTTGGACGCCACCAAGGCTGCTCGTGAATTGGCCAAGCGTAGTCTCGACCGGGCTCGGCCATTGTTTGACAAGAAGTCCATGTCAGAGCAGCAGGTGGATGAACTGGAGTCCGAACTGCTGAGGTGGCAGGCAGATGCACAGAGACTTGAGGCCGAAATTGCCCGTATTGAGCTTTTAATCGATCATAGCCATATCCGCGCCCCTTTTGATGGGGTCATCGTGGCACGACTTACAGATATTGGTGAATGGCGCGATGCAGGTGACCCGGTTGTGGAGATAATATCCATCAACGACCTGGAAATAGATGTGGCAGTTCCGGTGGTCTATTTCGATGACATTGATACCGGCGTACCAGCCGGGGTTTCCTTTCCATCCATATCTGAGAAACGCTTTGAAATGGCCATCACTGCCGTGGTACCGGTGGCGAATTCAGATTCCCGAGCCTTTATTGTAAAGCTGCGTCTGGCCAGTGACCCACAACAGCCCCGGGTCGCAGTCGGCATGCTGGCGAATGTCTGGCTGAGTATTGGACAGTCTGATTCGGCCATCATAGTTCCTAAAGACGCCATCGTGCGACGCCAGCAGGAACGACTGCTGGTGGTACTCAGCGAAGACAATCTGACCCGGTTCGTGGCTGTTCAGACCGGAAATTCCATTGGTGACTGGATCGAAATACACAGTGGTGTGTCCGCCGGTGACCGCGTAGTCGTTCGTGGTAACGAACGCCTGGAGCCCGATACTTTAGTAGACCCCAAAGTCCTCGACTACCCCCTGCCATGAACCTTATCCAGTACTGCATCCGCTACCCGGTTACGACCGCCGTGGGCGTAATGATGCTGTTGTTGTTTGGTGGCATTGCATTATTCCAACTACCAATCCAACTGTTACCCAACATTAACCAGCCAGTGATAACGGTCACTACCATCTGGCCCGGTGCCAGCCCCAATGAGGTAGAACGCGAAATTGTCGCTGAACAGGAGGAGGAGCTGAAAACTATTGAAGGGCTGGTCAGTATGCACAGTGAGAGCTACGATAGCATGGGCAAAGTTATTCTTCGATTTCAGCTCAGCACCAACAAAGACAGCGCCATGATCAAGATTGCCAACCGCCTGGCCCAGGTCGAGGACTACCCTTTTGAGGTACAGCAGCCGGTCATCAGCGGCGAAGATGAAATCAATTCGGCCTCTGCTTGGTTCTGGATAAGTCCAACCGAGACAAACGGCTTCAGTGGTGATATTTCGACCCTGCTGGACTTTGCAGAAGACTTCGTAAAACCGGAATTGGAACGTGTACCCGGCGTCTCAATGGTCAATGTTCTTGGTGGCCGCAAACATGAAATTCACGTGATATTTGACCCGGTAAAACTTGCGCTACGCGGTATTACCCTAAGGGAATTGGCTGATGCTGTTGATAATGAGAACCGCAATTTCAGTGGCGGCAGTTTTGATGAGGGCAAGCGCCGCTACATTGTTCGCACCGTGGGTGAATACAAGTCCGTGGAAGACCTCGAAAATATCGTTATCACCCATCGTGACGGTATACCAGTTTATCTTCGTGATGTCGCCCATGCAGAGTTGAACTATAGCAAAATCAGTACCATGGCCTTTCGCCTTACCCAGCAAATACTGCCGATAGCAGTGCTGAACTCACCGGAATCCAATGTACTTGAAATCGTGAAAGAATTGAACATTCGCCGGGAGCGCCTGAATACACAGGTGCTGAATCCCATAGGCCTACAACTGGTTCGTGGCTGGGATGAGTCCCGGTTTATTCGCAGTGCCATCCAGTTGGTTCGCAACAGTCTGATGATTGGCGGTGTATTGGCCATCATGGTGCTGTGGGCATTTCTGCGTAGTTACCGCAGTACCCTCATCATCGCCCTGTGTATTCCCATCAGTATTATCGGCACCTTGCTTGTCATGATGATTCTGGGCCGTTCGATCAACCTGATCAGTCTTGCCGGATTGGCTTTCGCCACCGGTATGGTGCTGGATAATGCCATTGTGGTGCTGGAGAATATTTACCGTCACAGGCAATTGGGCAAACCCGCCGCAGAAGCCGCCCTGCAAGGCACCCGGGAAGTCTGGGGGGCTATACTGGCCAGCACACTGACCACTGTGGCCGTATTTTTGCCGGTCACCTTTGTGCACGATGAATTGGGTCAGCTACTGGCAGATATTGCCATCGCTGTCTGTTGCGCCGTGACTTTGAGCCTGTTGATAGCCGTCACCGTGGTGCCCAGCCTGGCAGCCAGGATGCTGAACAAGACGGAAAAACATCAGCGGACAGCAGCAAAGGCGACCAGGCTTGCAGACCGCATTATCGTCATGGTGGAGTGGATCAATCTCTCGCTGATAAGAAAGCTGGGTGTTGTGGCAGGCTGTCTGGTCGGTGCGATTGTCCTGGGCTGGATACTGATGCCCGAAACCGAGTATCTTCCAAGGTCTAAAACCGACTGGGTCGATGCCTACCTTTCTCCTCCACCTGGATACAGCATTGAAGAACTCACCAAGATCAATGAGATCTTTTCAGCGGAGCTCAGTAGTCTCACACTGTCTTCTGATGAGCAAAATAAGGACGCCCCCGGTGGCGGGATTGGTGATTACTTTTTCGTGTTGAATCAAGGCCTGGTCTACTTTGGGTTGAGCTCACGCACACTGACCGGTGCGGGTGAGTTCATCCCGGAAATGGACCGTCTGGCAGCAATGATTCCCGGCACCATCCATTTTGTTGAACAATGGAATATCTTCGCCGGTGTGGGCTCTGAAGCGGCTAACATTGACCTTGAGATACTGGGGCCCGACCTCAAACAGCAGGTTGCGCTGGCGGGTGCAGTGCTTGATCGGGTCTACGAAGTGATACCCGAAGGCCAGGCTTACCCTCTGCCGAGCCTGGATCTCGGTAATCCGGAACTGCAAATACTCATCGATCGCCGCAGCGCCAGTGAACTGGGTATTTCCAACCGGGACCTTGGTTTCTCGGTGAGCGCACTGGTGGACGGTGCAGAGGCCAGCACCTACCGATACGAGGGCAACGAAATCGACATCATGCTCATCGCACAGAAAGGTTTTGGCCATCGCACCCACGAACTTGAACAGATGCCTATTGCGACAGCCGGCGGCCAATGGGTCACGCTGGGCAGTGTCGCTACACTGTCCCTGCAGGACGGCCCGGCGCAGATCAATCACAAGGAACAACAACGCACGATTACCATTCGCATGTCTCCCCCTGCCAACATGTCTACTGAGGCCGTCATGCGTATAGTGGAAAAAGAAATACTGGTGCCCATGCGCGCCAGCGGTGAGATCTCCGCGCCCTACAGTGTTGAGATGGCTGGCAGTGCTGACGGACTGACCAAGGCTACCAAAACTCTTAGAGGCACCTTTGTGTTGGCCCTGCTGATCAGCTTCCTGCTGATGGCTGCCCTGTTTGAGAGCTTTCTTTACCCACTGGTCATTATGATCAGCGTACCGCTGGCAGCCTTTGGGGGCATGCTCGGTCTGGCAGTGCTAAATTGGCTGGGTATATATCAACCGCTGGACACCCTTACCATGTTGGGCTTCATCATCCTGGTCGGCACCGTGGTGAACAGTGCCATCCTGATCGTACACAAATCATTGCGACAGATACGGGCGCACGGTTTGACGCCGGATGAAGCCATACTGGCAGCAGTAAAAACTCGCATACGACCCATCTTCATGACCGTAGGCACCTCCTCACTGGCGGTGCTGCCGTTGATACTTGTTCCGGGTGCCGGCGCAGAAGTGTATCGTGGTCTCGGCACTGTAGTTATTGGCGGACTGCTGGTCTCGACGGTGTTTACGCTATTGCTGGTACCGGCTCTGCTGAGTCTTGTCATGGCTGGACGCAGGGCCTTTGCGGGTCGCTGGCAAGATAAAAGGGATTCTTAACGCCAGGCCACGCTCGACAGGACTGGTCTTATCCCCACCGCCATACAGTCTGGTCTCCTACGGGATTCTCTGTCGGAGATTGAAATTGTTCAAATAATTCAGATAGATACAGTGCTATTATTTGTTAATAAGCGAAGCAATTCCTCTTGATTTTACCCAATTTTACCTCATATAGCACTCCAGTCTCATTTGACGAAATCAGAGGTTCGATTTTAACAAACCCTTATTGAAACAACGAGTTGTATCTCGATTATCAATTTTAAATCACTGAACTCGGCGACCACCCGCTTACAGAAGGTGTCTGGTTATGACAAAACCTCGACCCCATTCGGCAGCCTGTCGAGAGCAACATCACCCTTATCACTGGCGCTACCGGAATGCTTTACTAAAAGGCAGAATTCGGGGCTTTGTAATACCGTGCGTGATGAGTACATAATATCGCAGCAAGTGGGAGTACAAGTGGCACAGGATGCACCCCGAATAACAACACCCACGCGCTGGGCTTACGGCACCGGCGGCGCCGGGTACGGTGTGCTATACAACGCCCACTACTTCGTCCTGATCTACTACAGCCAGGTGCTGGGGCTGGACCCGGGCCTGGCCGGCCCTGGCGGTCGGTATCGGTTTGGTGTTCGATGCCATCACCGATCCGCTGATCGGCTACCTGTCCGACAGCACCCGCTCAAGGTGGGGCCGGCGCCACCCCTGGCTGTCTGCTTCGATTCTGCCATTGGGGGCTTCGTTCTATTTTCTCTGGAACCCGCCGGGCTTTGTCGCGGGCGACACGCTGCTGTTCGCCTGGCTGGTGGTGTGCAATGTTTCGATGCGCACCGCGCTCACCATGTTCCTGGTGCCGGCTTATGCCATCGTGGCCGAACTCACCTCGGACTACGACGAACGCACGCGACTGCTGACCGTCTTCCATGTCTTCTACGCGGTGTTTGGCAACGGCATGTCGGTGCTTATGTATGCCGTCTTCCTGGTACCCACCGAAGGAATTTCCGATGGTGTGATGAACCCGGAGGGATACCAGAACGGGGGCCTGTTCGGCTCCGTCATCATCGTTGTTTCTGTCCTGGTTTTCACCATCGGGCTGCGGCGGTTCATTCCCCGGCTCAGGCAATCCCAGGTCGACAAGTCGCCCAGCTTGAGCCAGTTTTTCCGGCAGGTGGCCGACGTGTTCAGAAGCGCATCCGCGCGCGTCGTTCTCGTGGGTGGTGTGTTGTATTACGCTGGCACCGGCACCTACGTCGTGCTGTGGGTGTACATCTACAGCTATTTCTGGGAGTTCACGAGCGAGCAGGTTTCCATAATCGTCATTCCCATGGCGCTGGCGGCCCTGCTCCTGCCTCCGGTCATGGCGCGCTGGGCGGCTAGGCACGAGAAGAAGACCGTTGCCATCACCGGCCTGCTGGGCGCCATGGTCATCAACGTGGCTCCCATCAGTCTCCGCCTGCTCGACTTCTTCCCCGAAAACGGTAGTGAGGCCCTTTTCCGGATCATGCTGGTGGCCGGCTTCTTCGAGACCATTCTGTTCCTGGTGTTCGACATCTGCTGGCGTTCCATGATCGCCGACCTGACCGAGCTAATAGAACTGGAATCCGGGCGTCGCAACGAAGGAGTGATCTCCTCGACGATTACCTTCACCACCAAGTGTGCCGACGCCCTGGGTACGCTGATTGCCGGTATCCTGCTGTCGCTGATCGCGTTCCCCACCGGGACCGCTGTCGGCGACGTGCCGCCCGTACCCTTCTTACGACTAGATCA
>PVMK01119047.1_pt1 | contig 10730 bp, 8 predicted proteins | sample 1853481 | NCBI WGS metagenome assembly PVMK01 (sample SAMN08533507, study PRJNA380276) | Marine sediment metagenome, whole genome shotgun sequencing project. | reverse complement strand
ACGAGGAACGCAACGGCCGCGACTATATACGCCTCGCTACGACCGGTGGCGTTCAGCTGCCTGAGCACGGCCGGTCGGCAGATCACGTGACACTCGTGACGGTTGATGATCAGGGTGCGGATATCGCGAATCTGCTGATGTCCGGCATTCTCGACAAGACCGGGCATATACCGCTCGAGGGTGATGACGTGTGTTTTGAATCGACTGCTTGTCGTGACAGTCAGTAGCGAGCGATCCGCATAATCATTACGGGCCGTGAGATTTACAAGAAACAATCTGTGATCGCCGATAGCTCTGCTAATATTCGGATTCCGCTTCAAAAACAGCGGATTTACCTACTCGCCGATTGAGTCGGGCACTTCGCATAAAAGAATATTGCAATGATTAGAACTGTATTCATCGTGGCCGGATGCGCGTCAATGGTGCTCTTGTCGCTTAATCCGGCTATTGCGCAGGAGGCGGGTGAAGGACCGGAACTGCAGCCATTGTCAGAACAGGTCACAGCACGTTTCGATCAGATGCTGGCCGATATCGAAGATCAGAAGGAAGATATTGAGAGCACCGAAGCGCGGCTTGGTGATTTCGAAGGCGCGCCAGCCGATATTCTCAGCGCACGTCGAGACAGAGTGTGGACATCGATGTTTCACAAGTCTCTGCAACTCGCGCGTGATGTAGCTGCACAGCAGGACAGTGGCAAAGACGTCTCTGCCTATCGCGATCATCTCATTAGCGAATTAAGTGAATTGCCCGATGAAGCGTACGGTACGCTGCGGCACTTGCGAGACCGGGTCGAATTTCCGTCACCTGACCTGCCGCCGGAGAAGTTCGTGGTTGCTGATCAGAAACTTTTCAAACGGTTGCGGGACGTGGATGAAGTTTTCCGTGCGCTGATCGCATACGTCCAGGTCTCTGAAAAGTTTGGTCTGAATGCGTCCGATGAAAGGGCGTTTTTGGAACAGGAACTGACCGATGCCGCGGCGAATCGGTCGATATTCCTCGAACTGGCGCTGGACGACGTAGCAATGTTGCGCTCGGCGATTGCAACGCTTCCCGGGAACGAAAATCTGACTAGTTGGTTGAACGCGGCTCAGACACGAGTCCAGATGACCGCGAAAGCAATGCAGGGCTTGATCGCATCGATGAAAGCGCTCGGGCTGGAAACCCGACAATATCGTCAGCAGATACTCACGGCGACCGGAGAAATTACAACCGATGTGCTGGATGTCGGCATCGTCGGCAACCTCGTATCGCAGTGGGGCAAGGCATCCGTTGACCTGCTGACCAGTGAAGGACCCAGACTGGTATTCCGGCTATTGCTGGTGATGTTCATATTGTTCGCTTTTTTTCAGTTCGCCAAGCTTGTCCAGAAGGGTGTTGATCGTGCATTGGGCTCGGCGCGGGTGCACATATCGCACTTGTTGCGCCGCATGATTGTATCGGCCGTTCGAAATCTGATTGTCATTGTCGGTGTTCTGATTGCGATCTCGCAGTTAGGCATTTCACTTGGGCCGTTACTGGCAGGACTCGGTATCGCCGGATTTATTCTTGGTTTTGCGCTGCAAGACTCACTCGCGAATTTTGCATCGGGAATGATGATTCTCATGTACAGGCCTTTCGACGTTGGAGATACCGTTGAGGCTGGCGGCATCAGAGGTAAAGTCAGTCATATGAGCCTGGTTAATACGACGTTCATGACGTTCGATAACCAAAAGCTGGTTGTACCTAACAACCTGATCTGGCAAACGGTCATCACAAACGTTACCGCGCAACGTTCCAGGCGAGTCGACCTCATGTTCGGAATATCCTACGCAGACGATATTGAGAAAGCGGAGAGAGTCTTGCGGGAGATTGTTGAGGAGCACGATGCCGTACTCGACAACCCGGAGCCAATGATCAAAGTCCATGAACTCGGCGAGTCATCAGTAAACATCATTGTCCGTCCGTGGGTTAAGACGAGTGACTACTGGGATACTTACTGGGATCTGACGAAGGCGGTCAAACTCAGGTTCGATAAGGAAGGAATCTCCATACCATTCCCGCAACGGGACGTTCATGTCATAAAGTAAAAATCGGGGACAGTTTACTTATTTTGCCAATTGCCCTATCGCATAGAATCGATGTAAGGCAGGCCGCAAGGCGAAATAAGTAAACTGTCCCCGATATTTACAGCTGGCCCCTGATCGGCAGAATTCGCATGAATCCGGCAGAGAACCTCTGTGACCAGGTGGTCTGGGGTTCTTTGTCAAAGATTACTTCCTGGCCATTTTCCAGCCCCCGCCAGCGCAACTTGCCTTTTTCATTAAGAAAGACTTCGTAGGTCTGCTCGGCGAGCGCCACATTGATGAGTTTTGCGGTCCGATCGGCCATTTCCGGCGATCGGATGATAACGCCCAGTTCCGTGTTGATATTCGCGGAGCGCGGATCGAAATTGAATGAGCCGATGAACATCTCACGGCGATCAACAATGAAGGCCTTTGTGTGCAGCGTTGCTTTAGCGCCGCTGGCAGCGACGATTTCGGAACCCGAGATATCGGCGTCAGCACGAACTTCGAATATCTTGACGCCGCTTTTCAACAGTGGCTTGCGGGACGGGGCGTATCCGCCATGTACGCTTGACTGATTATTGGCAGCGAGAGAATTGGTGATGACGGTGACGTCAACGCCGCTACGCTGAAGTTCAGCAATTGCCTCGATGCCCGCTTTTAGTGGCACGAAATACGGAGAAATAATGATTACCTCGTTGGTCGCAGATAACAGTGACTCCCGAAGCGGTGTCTTTATAGAATCAGCCTCGGCAGCCTTGGATTTGAAAGCTTTGTCGGGCGAATCAACCGCTAATGTATAAGGAGCCCAGATAAACGGGCTGGCGTCAGTCTCCACATATTCGAGGACCTTGTCCCTGACAGCCTCTGCGTATTTGCTTGTGATGATACGCTCGCGGGACTGCTCGAGCTCAGCCCTGAGACGTACTAATTCGGCAGCCGGATCGTCCGGCATGTCGGCGAAGGCTTCAATGGGTGCGGCCCGTTCATGATTCCAGTAGCTGTCGAACATATTTGACACGTCGTTGACGATGGGCCCCATACCCATAACGTCCAGATCGCCGAATTTGGCGTCTTCCCTTGCGCCGAAGTACTCGTCGGCGATATTGCGCCCACCAATGATTGTTACCTGGTTGTCAACGGTAAATGACTTGTTATGCATGCGCCGATTGATGCGGCTGAAACTGGTAACTCCGTCCATGAACCGCGCGGAACGACGTGCAAAAGGATTGAATATTCGAATTTCGAAATTCGGATGTGAGTCGAGACCGGCCATGCCGGCGTCGTAGCCGCCCGTAAAAATATCATCCAGCAGAAGTCGAACACGCACACCGCGATCGGCTGCCCGTAGCAGGGCATGGACGAACGCAGCGCCGGTAATGTCACTTTTGATCAAATAGTACTGCGCATCGAGAGTCTGCTCTGCTCTCTCTGCCAGTAGCAGGCGGGCAGCGAGCGCATCGATACCATCGGACAGGGGGTAGAAGCCCGCTTCACCCGGATGCTGATCCGCCAGGCCCTCGAGCTGTTTGCCGAGATAGGTATCGCCGGTGTCGGTCAGAGCATTAGTCACCGGTTTCGGATAGTCGAAATCGACGGTTGCGCAGCCACACAGAAGTGCGAACACTGTAATCAGGCACGAATGTCGCAACAGTCTCGCCATTTGGATCAATCTCCGGGCAGAGGTCTGGAATCGTTCACCGATGCCGATAGATAGCATGTAATGGCGTGGGCGACAATAGCCTGGTTGGCGTCGTAATCTGTCATTGCCCGGATCTGCAGAAATCGGCTACTATTCTGTCTGACACAGAATATGTCCGGCTCGTGAGCAGGACCAAGAAGAGAAAAGAAAAGGGGAAATCAATGCGTAAGACTATTATTGCTGGTGTAGTGCTGGCGATTGTCGGCTGGACAGGATCCAGCTGGGCCTGGGATCCGGATGAGGTAGAAAAACTCGAGCCGAAAGTGGCGGAGGTCGTTGCCAAGCTCCTGGAGAAAGATTCAGGCATGCAATCATTTTTTGACAAGGCAACCGGTTACGCCGTTTTTCCGAACGTGGGCAAGGGCGGTTTCGGCATAGGTGGCGCTCGCGGTACGGGATTGCTGAAAGTGGGCGGAGAGACAGTCGCTGTCGTTACTTTGACCCAGCTGACTTTCGGCTTTCAGGCAGGCGGACAGGCGTACAGCGAGTTTATCTTTTTCGAAGATGACCTGGCATTGGGGAATTTCCAACGCGGTAACTACGAACTGGGTGCGCAGGTCTCGGCAGTTGCGATAACAGCCGGTGCATCCGCTGATGCTGAATCCAATGAAGGTATCGCGATATTTACGCAAGCCAAAGGCGGCCTGATGTACGAGGCTACTGTCGGCGGACAGAAGTTCAAAATCGAAGCAAAAGAGTAACGTTTGAGTGTCAGGCCGGTGCCGTTCGATGAGCGGCTACCGGTCTTCCTCGAGCATGCGCACAGGCACAGCAAAGCGCGTGCCTGATTTTGCGACGATCTCGATTATCGCCAGGTTCAGTTCTTCGGCGATCTCGAGAAACTCCGCGTAATCTGAGGTCCTGGCGTAGGCATAAACGTCGAGTTCGAACCCTTCTTTGCCGAAACCGGTAAGGCGCACACGCAGCGGATCATCCAGCACTTTTTCATGCGCAGCTAACAGGTCGCGGGTTGCAGCAAGCACTTCGTTCAGTTGCTTTGGTGTGCTGTCATATCGAAGCGTCAATTTCGGGTGATACCAGATGCGCTTTCGCACGGAGTAGTTATCCAGCAAATCCCCGGCAATTTTCGCGTTGGGTATCGCCACCACCGTATTGCCCAGGGTGCGAATTCGGGTTGTACGAAGACCGATCTCTTCGATAGTGCCCGTGACATTGCCGAATTTACAGAAATCGCCGACTTTGGCGGGTTGTTGCGTATACATACTGACCGCCCCGAGGACATCCTCGAGAGGCTTCTGTAATGCGAGCGCAATCGCGATGCCACCGACGCCGAGGCCCGCCAGCAAGGCCGTAATATTGAAACCGAGATTATTGAGCCATAGCAAGGCGGCGAACAGGACGATCAAGATCTTGATCGCATTGCCAATCGGGCCCAAAAGGACGATGGCACCGTCTTTGCCTTTTCGCTCCAGGCGAATCCGATAAATAGCTCGAAAAAGATTCGTCGCAGAAAGCAGGGCCCATGTGACGATGACGATATTCAAGGTCTGAGCGCGAGCGATCCGCTGCGCTTCGATGCCGATTCCCAGCCCGTAAATCACCTGATTCAAGATGATTATGATCAATAGCCACAGGAACGGCTTTGTAAGAAACTGCCTGACAAGGTGGTGCACCGGCGATGACGGTTTCACAATCAATCCTGACAGGATGCGCAGCAGTACCAGCAATACCGGATAAGCAATCAGTGCTACGCCGATAATGATGACCCACTTGAAAAGCTCGATTTTAAGAAATGTGACGTCGGGCAGCATCTCAAACAGTTTCTCTTCAATGCGGCCGTACCCGAACTCGTCATACAATTCTGGAATTTCGCCTACGGTTTTGTTGGAGATTTTCCAGATGAAATCGCCGTCCCCTCTCGGGACCCGCTGTAGCAACAGGTTGATGACTTCGTCGTGCGACTCAATTTCGGCAAACTTGTCCCGATAGCTCGGCAAGCCGTCGCCACTTGTACCCTTTGGGTCATCGCTGATCCCGGCAAAATCGATCCAGAGTTCTCGGTCGATAACGATGGAAAGGCCATGTGCGAGCGTGGGGCCGTCCATGGGTTCCATATGCGATGGAAGATTGCGCAGGTCGAGATATTCGGCCGCGGTCTCGAAGTCGCGGTTCTGAGTAGCCGTCAGGAAGCCGCGCAGACTCCGCCGAGGGGTACCGCGATCCATCTCATCTACAGGTATATCGGCTTCCGCCGTGTTTTGTTCACCCTGAGCAGGTGAGGAGTCCTGCGCGTGGCTACCAGGGGCGAGCAAAGCAAATACCAGCATCACTGCTGGTACTTGCATCACTTTCCTTATTGACTTGAGCGGCCGCAAGATTGCGAACCTCCGGGATATTAGCCGATTGCTCTTATTCTGCAGTTACGGGGATCGGATCGCCGGCCTGGAACGGATAAAGCGAAAAGAACCTGGGCACACCGTTCTTGACCCCTTCCTCAAGGTTCGCAAGCAACTTTTCCGTAACCTTACCGACGCCGACTGCCTCCCAAACAAGCTGGTGTTTCCTGGCGTCCACAATATCGATGTTGAATGTGCCTTCTGTATATTGCGACACGTGGGTTTGTGTCCCATAACCGTAGCCACCCCAGGCGCCGTAGGATGCGCCTCGATATCCGTAATAGCCGCCGTGCATGGGAGGAGGTGATGATGAAGTCCTAACCTTGGTCTTGTCCTCGAGGACGGCGTTGAAGTTCAGCAGCAAATCCGGGTCATCCGACTTCGTGTAGCCGCGATTTTCCATCTCAATCGTGATCGCCTCGACCATGTATTGGGAGAAGAAGCTCTGATAGCTACTGTTTTCCGGGCCTGCACCTTCCATGAAGTTGTAGGTCTTGTACGAACCAAATGGAGCGTCGTGATCGTAATCCGACATGATACTGGCGCCGGAGGAAGCACAGCCGGCCACTGTGTAGCCCATTATCAGGAGAATTAATAAATCAATAATTCTTGGTCGTTGTTGAGATTGCATCGTTTCGCTCCGTTGATCACATGTCACCGGTCCGTCGGGGCCGGTCGAAAAGGGCGTACATACTACTATCATGCGAGACCGAGTCCAATAGCAGGCACAAATCACTGATATTCAATGCCTTAGTGCAATGCTCGCCCACATCCTGCCAGACGTCGTTCTCCTAATCTGACGGTGACCGTCACCGCAAATCGCTCGCCGCTCATTACGTCCTGGCAATCTTTTCCCTCGATAAGCACTTCGACGTCACCATTACCAGTTACGAATCGGGTTCGGCGATGCTCCTGATCGACCTCCGGTTCTACGTATGGATAGGCCGTTCTCGTCTCGCCGTAATCAGTTACCAGCAATATCTCCGTACCGGTTGTGATCTCTAGCAACCAACCCGGCTCCTGACCAATCGCACGGAAAGACACGCCGCGAAGCTTGGCCTTGTGCCAGACATTGTTTATCGACGATTCATCAAAAGCCGGGGAGGGGCTTTCAACATGCTCAGGTGGCGTGCAACCGGCAACGGCGAACGCCGCCAACAAGAGAGATATTTTGTGTCTCATGCGACGCTATAAATTAATCCATTTTTAGTTGGATAAAACGACGCCAACGTCACTGGCGTAATGGTCCCAAGCGGCCCGCAATTCGCTGAGGGTGTCCGGCTGCTCTTCAGAAAGGTCGCGGGTCTCTCCCGGGTCGTTCACGACGTCATAGAGTTGCCAGGTTCCCAACCCATAGGGCGGCGAAACCGAAACCGCTTTGTAGGGCCCTCGCCGTATCCACTTGCCGTCCTGCATCTCGCCACCGACAAATTCATCGTCGTCGTAGACCGCTTCCGTCGATCCTGCCAGCACGCCTGTCAGCGACCGGCCTCGCATACGCTCTACTTCGCGGCCTCGAAATTCTCCGGGGTGCGCAATACCGGCATAGTCGAGAATGGTCGGCATTAGATCCCAAACATAGGCAAACGCGTCAACCTGGCGACCGCCTCTCACGTTGGGACCTGCGATCAGCAGTGGCGTGCGGATTCCACCTTCGCCAACGGTCATTTTGAATAGATCCAGCGGCCCTGCGCTGGCGGACCCCCAGCCCATGCCGTACGCGTAGTGCGACATCGGCTGTCCGAGGTTGTCGATCGAGTTATCGAACTGCGCGAACCACTCGCTGCCGAGGTTGCCGGGATAGTCTTCGCTGTACCAGGGGTTCGGACCGTTATCCGACAGGAAAACTACGATCGTGTCGTCGTATTCACCAACGTCTTTGAGGAATTTCACAACCCGGCCGAAATGATAATCCATGTTTTCTACCATGCCCGCGTAGACCTCCATTCCCCGCGCCCCGAGCGCTTGTTGCTCTTCACTCAGCGAGTCCCATGCCTTGAGCATCTGATATCGGGCTGGAGTGCGAGCGTCGTCAGGAATCAACCCTAACTCTTTGGCCTTCACCGCGCGCCGCTCTTTGAGCGCCTCGTAGCCATCGTCGTATTTACCGCGATACTTGCTGAGCCACGGTTCAGGGACGTGCATAGGGTCATGTGGAGCCGTGAAAGCCAGATAGGCGAGGAACGGCTTGCCGTCGCCACGGTTTTCGCGGATCGCATCCATCACGAAGTCCGCATAGCTTCGCGTAGCGTAAAAGTCTCTGGGCAGTTCCTCGAGTCTTGTATCGTCTATTACATACTCGGCAATTGGCTCCTGCTCAGCCAACATTCCGAACATGTCACTCCAGTAACTGGCGCCGCCAAGAAGCATGCTGAATGAGCGCTCGAAACCGCGCGCATATGGAAAGAACTCGGGCTCGTGTCCGAGGTGCCATTTGCCGGCCATGTAAGTGTGGTAACCGTTATCGCGAAGCACTTCGGCGAGTGACGCCACGCGAATGTTCAGGTGGCCCTCGTAACCGGGTTTTCCAATCTGCTCAGGTAAGAGCATTTCGCCCATATTGCCCAGACCTGCGATGTGGTTGTCTGTCCCGGTCAACAGCATCGAACGAGTCGGAGAACAACTTACCGACGCATAGAAACCGGAAAATTTGACGCCCTGCCGGGCAAGCGCATCGAGGTTCGGTGTATCTATCTCGCTCCCATAACTACCGAGGTCGGTCCATCCCATGTCGTCGGCCATAACGAGCAGGATGTTTGGCCTTTTCTGAGAAGTATCGGTAACGAATGAATCATTCGCCGGTCGCGACGTTTCAGGTGGTTCCGCTTTCTGGCAGGCCACCAGGAACGACATGGTGACTATCAGCGTAAAAGCTCTAATGATCATGGACTCGTCCCTTTGTTACAGTACTTGGCTGGTTGCTAATCGACAATTTCTGCTTTCGGCGCCGCCCACTGTGAGAAACGCTCAAGGTCGGGTGCATAGATGCGCATGATTACGTCTATGCCGTAGTCGCCTCTGACAAGCGGTAGCCAGTTTTCAGCAGGCACGCCTTCCGGTTGCTCTGCAGCGATGAAGATGGCGATGCCGCCGTCAGCATCCAGCTTCATGCCGGCATTTTCGCCGACGCTGTATTTCCTCCCATCGTTGGGCATGAAGAACCCGTTGGCGCTGTCATACAACGTGGCTGACCAGAAAGCCGTCGCCGGGGGCATCTCGTCGGCTGCCATTCGAATGACGTAGTCGTGCTTCGCGTTCATCGGCGCGCCGTCCGCGGTCGAAATGGCCGGATAGACGGCTTCGGCCGCTGGTAGGCCGATCGGTCCGATAATCGACTGAATCAGCAACCGCTCGAGGGTCATGGAACCTTTCGGCTGGAATAGTCCGAGTACGTTTTCCGCCATAAACTCCGCGTCGGTGGCTTTGGCCAGCTCCTGAGGCGCAATGCGTTCTGCCGCCGCCCGAATCCTTGCGCCGTCGATCTCCACAACGCGCAAGGAATCGTATGCGCGCCCCGGCACGACTCCCAGCGGCTCATATGCCGCGAGAAGTTTCTGGTCGATCTCGTCGTTGGGATCGAAGGTCGTGTGGTTGAACACGAACTGCATTACTTCGAGCAGGTTGTTCTCGAAGATATCGAAATCGGTCTTGCCGAAAGCAGGGAATTCGGACATGTCACCAGCTTGTGAAGCAAATCCTGAACGGTATTCCGACAGCGTCATGACTTTAATGTTTTGCATTGCGTCGAGGTTGGTTCGCAGGCGCTCCGGCTCGTTGGCGTGCGGCATAATGCGATAGACGGCGCTGACGAAGTCACCTGACATCTCAGCGACCTTATCGACGCCGTCGACAGCCTCACCGTCATAATCCGGTGTCCTCTCGGAATAGAAGAGGATCCGGGACGGCTCCGAGAAATCGCCCTGCCGCGTTGACATCGGAACGTTTACGTAGTGATCGTAGCCAGTGACCATCAGCGACACGTAAGTCGAATCGAATGCAGGCGATTCCAGGATGACCGGCTCTTCACGCAGCTCGAGCATCGCAGCGGCATACAGCGTGTCGTTGTTCGGTCGGGCGATTACCTTCATCGTATGGTCGGCGAGTGTTGGATTCGCTTTTACGATATTCCAGCCGCCGGTGCCGAGCGGATTGGACGGATCCATCACCATTTTGTTGTTGACGTTGTACATGGCTACGAACTGGTAGGAGCGCCGGACGATGTCGTCCACCTGCGCGTCGGTGAGTTCGGCCGTCGGGGTCGCCGGTTCGGAAGTAACAGCATCGCCGCCCGCCGTCGGGGTGTCCTGACTCTGCCCGCAGCCCCCCAAAGCGAGCAGACCGGTGAAAAAGAGTGTTGTTAATAGCGTTTTAGTTTCGTGTTTGTTGTTCATGGTCGCTCTCTGTTTTGCATGGAGAAAAAATTCTGTGGCTAATACCGTAATAATAGTCGTCAAAAGCGGAAATTGAACCCCGCCATCGGCCCGTTGTAGGCGAATTCCGTGATCAGATCACCGTCCCTGAATTCCGCTTCTTTGTATTGATAGCCGAAAACGATGCGGTGTCGAGCACCGTAGTCTTGTTGTTGGAATCGATGACAAGAAGGGGTCGCTGCGTAGTATCGGAAGTCTC
>PVMK01116301.1_pt1 | contig 10730 bp, 8 predicted proteins | sample 1853481 | NCBI WGS metagenome assembly PVMK01 (sample SAMN08533507, study PRJNA380276) | Marine sediment metagenome, whole genome shotgun sequencing project. | reverse complement strand
AATATCCTTCAAGAACGTCCCCATCTGTCCGATCAATGAAAATATCAACGATCCGGCCTGGAGCTATTCTCTCATCGGCGTTTTTTACGGCTACTCTCAGATAGTTATCAGACAAACCGACCAGGCGCCCCGAATCGTCCATTTTGCTTTCAATGGCTGTACTCAGTACATCCCCGACAAATGAGCTGGCAAATAGCTGTCTGTTGGTCTCAGCCAGCTTTCGGAGCAGCGAAACCCTCTCTTTTTTTACCTGATGGGGGACATCATCGATCATGTCAGCGGCTTTGGTGCCTGGCCTGGGTGAAAAGGGAAAAGCGTGCAAAAAGGGGATCTGAAACTTATCAATAAGATCACGGGTCTGGTTAAAGTCCTCTTCCGATTCGCCCGGGAACCCGCAAATGACATCACACCCAATCCCGATGCCCGGGACCGATTTTCTCAAAAGCCGGACCGCTGCGGTAAAATGGACGCCTTGATATGGCCTGCCCATGGCCCGGAGGACCTTGTCGCTACCGCTTTGAAGTGGAATGTGAATGTGTCTGCAGAGGCGTCCATCAGCGATGGCCATAGTCTCTACCAACCGGGGGGTGATCTCCATGGGTTCAATGCTGCTCAACCGGAGTCTTCCAGGCAAGTCGCCTTCAAGGAGCATGACCAGGAGGTCTTCCAGACCAGACGTCGGTTCAAGATCACCCCCATACTGACCGAGATGAATCCCGGAGAGCACGACCTCTGACGCTCCGCGATCCATGAGCCGACGAACAGCGCCAAGTACTATTTCAGGCTCAAGGCTTCTCGATCTTCCCCGTACTATGGGAACGATACAATAGGTGCAGCCGGCGTCACACCCATCCTGAACTTTCAGAAAACCGCGGTCCCTGCCACCCAGGTCCACTGCCGGATCCTCGGGCCAATCGGTCCATCCACCGGGAGAGTTTATCCCCAGCAGTCCGGGCAGCATCCCTTTTTCTGAAGGCTCTATGACAAGATCCACCTCTTCCATGATCTCGATCTGTTTTCGAGATCCCGCTGACATGCATCCAGAAACAACCAGCTTCGCCCCCGTATTGGCCCTCCTGGCCTGCCGTATCGCCTTCCGACACTGGGCTTCGGTGGGACCGGTGACCATACAGGTGTTGATAACTATCACCTGCGCATCATCAACGGATCCCCTCACATACCCGGCATCCTCAAGATCGGCCGCCATGGCAGCCGAATCATACTGATTGCTCTTGCAACCAAGTGTTATGAAGGAAAAAAGGCCAGGCCCGGACAGGCTCGGATTATCAATGGTAGACATGCGGCTAATTTAACGAATTGATCCGGAAAGGGGAAGGGATTGTAATCGGTAATCGGTAATCGGTAATCGGTAATCAGTAACTTCAAGCTTCAGTTCTAGCATTTCGCATTACAAAATCATAAATTCCACTTAATTATTTCACACCCTTGATAAACATAACCCAGGTTTTACGCTTTCACCGATCACCGATCACCGATCACCGATCACCGATTACTCTGGGTCAGTGCCCCAGTGATCCATCCACCGCCCAGAACAATGTCTCCGTCGTATACAACCACCGCCTGGCCCGGCGCCACACCGTGCTGGGGCTCCTTGAAGTCCGCGGTAATACTCCCGTCACTCTGGACTGTTATGACCGATGACACCGGTGTATGTCTGTGGCGGATCTGGACCTGAGCCTTGAACCTGCTGCCTGGAGGTTCACCACCTACCCAGCTTACCCCGGCCGCCGAGAGCCCTTCAAAAGAAGAGGCGTCACGGGACCCCATGACGACCGTGTTGGTGACCGCGTCTATCCTAACCACGTAAAGCGGCTCAGCGGAGGCGATCCCCAGTCCCTTCCGCTGTCCTACAGTGTAGAAACAAGCTCCATCGTGCCTGCCGATCACGTTCCCCTCAAGGTCCACAACTTCACCCGGGCCGGGAAGTTCCGGCGCGTTTTCACTGATGAAATCACGAAGGCCCCCCGGCGGCACAAAGCAGATCTCCTGGCTCTCAGGCTTTTCGTGAACGGGAAGATCCAGACTACGGGCCTTGGTCCGGACCTCCTCCTTGGACATTTCCCCCAGGGGAAAGAGAAGTCGTGACATTTCCTCCTGGTTGAGTGTGAACAGGAAATAGGTCTGGTCTTTAGAGATATCTACGCCTCTTGCAAGCTGTAACTGACCCTTCCCCAGGATCCTGGCATAGTGTCCGGTGGCCATGAGGTCGGCTCCGATCCCCGTCGCCTTGCGCAGCAGATGACTGAACTTCAGATGCTCATTGCACGAGATACACGGGTTGGGCGTACGGCCGTCAAGATAGGTCGCAACGAAAGGGTGGACAACGTCTGAGAGAAACTCTTTCTGAAGGTCCAGCGTGTAGTGAGGAATTCCGAGCCGATGGCAAACCTCCCTGGCGTCGTTGAGGTGCACCGTACCGCAGCACCCCTCCTCGGCGCCGGGAACATCCTCCGGCCATAAAAGCATGGTGACACCAAAGACGCGGTAGCCCTGTTCCAGAAGGACGCCAGCCGCCACAGAGGAATCTACTCCACCGCTCATAGCAACCAGGACGGTAATGTCCTGGGGTTTCGGGTTTCGGGTTCCGGGGTTCGGGTTAGTCATGAACAATCAGATAGCAGAATGGGAAAGATAAGTGAACGGTGAACAGTGAACGGCGATCGGCTAAAATAAATAACCACAAACGCGGAAACCCGGGGGAAACCCGGTATCAGGGCACTTTCCCCGAATTTCTTTCAAGATAACAGATAACGCGTTGGGCCGGTGAATTAGCGTTAATAGCTAACCTGGTGCTGTTTTCTTTAAGTCCTTTAAGATCGACGACTCGGATCACATCCGCGAGGTCTGCCCATTCAGGGAACAATTCCGCCAAGCGATTGGGTAATTCCTCAAAAAACAGGGTGTCCATGTAGTTTTCTTCCTGGTCGGGGAAGTGTGCAAGATAGAGGATGTTCTGTTCTACAAGTTCGTGAAAGAAGTGGGTTCCAAGAGAAACATCCGGAACAATCCCCTCCCTCATGGCAACTATCTCGCAAAGTATGGAGATACTTCTAATCTCCGAGAAGGACACTGGAACACCTAGGAACGGCGTAGAGGTTCCCCATCGACCAGGTCCAAGAAGCATGACTCTCTTCCAGTCCTTCGTTTCGCCGTAGCGGGTTATCTGGCCAATGACGCGGGCCACCTCGTAACGTTCCTGTAGTGGGAGTTCCCCGTAAACTGAGGGTACGACGTAAATGATATGATCGATGGTCTCAAGACGACTCTGCCCAATAACAGCGCCATGGGTCTCCAATACAAGGTCCCCTGAAGGGATGAAAGGCGGTTCGGAGATCTCACCACCTCCCTTGACCTGAAAAGGACGGCATTGGACGATGTTCATCTGGTAACCTCTATCATCCTGAAAATTGGTGGTGAATTCCATTTCCACCGGGTATTCGTAGGCTTCTTCGATGGTCGCCAAGACAGTGCGCATGGTTTGGACAAAATCCGTCTCATTGATCAGCTTGTCAAAAGTAAGGAACCAGGAGGGGTTCTTCTCTCGGCCTCTTTGTTCAGCAAAACGTTCCATGTCCATATCCCTTGAAGCGAACATCTCAAGCGATGATCCCTCGTCCTTCCTCACAATATCGGAAAAACTTCGGGAAGCGAACTGGTTGGTACTCAAATCAATGATGTCTACCCGTCTTTGCGTGTACCGCCGAACACTGTCGAAATTTGATTCAACCCGGCGTTCGGGTGCGTTCAGGGCAATGACCCGTGTGTAGTCGTCGTCTGAACGATCCACGGCACGGGTCCCGAGACCGAAGACAAGTCTCAGCGCTCCGGCGTCGGGATCGATCTCCTTACTCCACACGTAAGGATTGTAAGACAACCCGACACCTGCCACCTGGGGATAGAAAAAGTCACCGTGCATTCCCCCCGAGACCCTCTGAACGAGAAGCGCCATCTGCTCGTCCCCCTCCAGGAGATCTCGGTTAGCTCTGTATGTCAAAGCCTCATCGCTCATGGTACTGGCATAGATCGTCCGGACCGCCAGTAGAAACTCGTCAAGGCGCTGTTGGCGTGTACCCTGGTTGGCGCAGAAGATCGAATCGTACTTGCCGGCGAAACTGTTTCCGAAATTATCTTCGAGAAGGCTGGATGAACGGACAATGATTGGAGATTGTCCATAGTAGTCCAACATGGCCGAGAACTTCCGCAATATGTTATCTGGAAAAACTCCCGACAGCATCTTACGTCGGGCTTTCTCAGCGTCCTCGAGTAACGTTTCCTTATTTTTCTGCCGTTCCCTGATCCACCACAGACCATTGCGTACAACGAAGGTGTAGAAAACATCGCTGCCCACGAAGAATGAGTCGTGAGGTTCAAGCATTCCTGTAAGGGAAGCTTTGTTCTTCCTGATAATAGCTCGGGCAAGCAGCATGCCCAGGGACTTGCCTCCAATGAGCCCCGTACCGATGATCCGTTTTTCCATACTGATGATGTCCTGAAAGCAAAGATATTTCACTGCCAGGCGCAGGACTCTCTCGTCCCGGGAGATTACCAGGCGCAGCAGCTTGGCAAAGAACTCCTGGTGATAGTCAGACAGTTGTTTTTCTGGATCCAGGTCCTCAAACAGTTCATGGGCTTCGGCGAAGGTGCTGTTCCAGAGCCCAAGGTGCGCTTCACCCTCGAAGGCCGACCACGGCACAGCGGTCATGATCTTGGAAATCGTGGCGCTCAGGGTCACAGGGAGAAACTCCACGCCGTGCCAGACATGAAGCATGAACATGGTGCGGGAATGTCGTTCATGGACCTTAAGCAGGTGAATGAAGATTTGTTGGTCATATAGGAAAACGTTGATCACGATCTGGGCGGTTTCCAGGATAGTGGTCGTGACTTCAGTGGAATGGTTTTGGCGAAGGAGGGCAAAATAGGCTATAGCGCCAACGTCCAGGATATATGGACAAGTGAGCAAAAAGAAGTTACCGAGCATCTGATCACTGTGCCAGTAGATAGTGAGGTCGGAGAGAAGATCGAAAACGTACAAAGCGTTACTGTCCCTGTCTATTATGGAATGGATCTCCGAGATAAAGGTCTCAAACCCCTCCTCAGGTTTCAGTTCACACACTTCTACACCTGGAGAGGCCTTAATCAGAGGGGGGTGGTTCGCAAACCGAAGGTAGACGATCTTTCTTCCGTTGCCGATGGCAGCTTCACAGGCGGGACCTACAAAGAGGAGATATTCGTCCACAGAGTTTACGTGCCAGACAATATTGTCACCAGGGATGAGGCCGGTGAGGAGTCGATCCAGGCCGTTCAATCCTGTACTAAGGTCGCTGTTGATCCGGGGCATAGAATTCCTTTCAGAAGATGGATCCAGAAGGTATCGCATTAAATTGCTAAGATATGCGCTTCTCGTTAAGCTTCACGGTTCACTGTTCACAGGCCCCCCGGGCTGCCGTGAGTTTTTCTACTGGCTACTGGCTCCTGAAAAAACCGCCCATTCGGGCGGCTTTAAAGTCCTTACTGTTCACCGTTCACAATTCACGGTTCACAGTTCACTTTCCATGCTTTTCCCGATAATCCTTTATGGCACCGTGTAGAGCGTCCGCGGCCAGGTTGGAGCAGTGCATCTTGGTGGGCGGAAGCCCGTCCAGGGCTTCAGCAACAGCTTTGTTGGTGACATTCTCGGCTTCCTCGAGGGTCTTGCCCATGACCATCTCGGTGATCATGCTGCTCGTGGCGATGGCGCTACCGCAGCCGAAGGTCTGGAACTTGACGTCTTCGATGATATCGTTCTCGACCTTGAGATAGATCTTCATGATATCCCCGCACGAGGCGTTGCCCACCTCGCCGATGCCGTCAGCGTCTTCTATTTCGCCAACATTGCGGGGATTGCGGAAGTGGTCCATTACTTTTTCACTGTACATGCTCATTGAAAACCTCCGGTTTTCAATTCAGGTTTCGGGTTTCGGGTTTCGGGTTAAAGCAAAATCAAGCTTAACCATTCTCCTGCACCTTGAAAACCAAGTAGTTACTCTTTATGGGCTTTTATTCCATTCCTCTGGACTTTGGACCCTGGACACTGGACTCTCTCAACAAGCTTTGCTTGCTGACAACGGCGACATCCTTCTCAGCTTGTCAACAATTGGCGGGAACACCTCCAGCAGGTGGTCGATCTGGGCTTCTGTTGTGCCACGCCCCATAGAAAACCTCAGCGTCCCCTGGGCCAGCACTGTGTCGATCCCCATGGCCATAAGGACGTGGGACGGTTCAAGAGATCCCGACGAACATGCTGACCCGGTAGACACCGCTATGCCCTCCATATCCAGTGAAAGCAGCAACGACTCACCCTCAACATGGCTGACGCTGGCGCTGACAGTGGACGGGAAAATTCTTGAAGGATCCCCATTGATGATGATCTCAGGGATCTGATCCGTGAGTCCCTTGACAAGCTTTGCCCGGAGACCGGCCAGGCGACTGTAAACCTGCTCCCTTTCCGCTTCGGCCTGGACCACGGCCTCCCCGAAACCCACTACGCCCGCAATGTTCTCGGTGCCGCTGCGGCGTCTCTTTTCCTGGGCTCCTCCGATAATAAGGGGATCGATGCGTGTCCCCTTCCTGATATAGAGAGCTCCAACTCCCTTGGGCCCGTAGATCTTGTGAGCGGCGACGGAGAGGAGGTCTACACCCAGATCGTCCACCTTCGTTGGAAGCTTGCCGAAACTTTGTACCGCGTCGGCATGGAAGTAGACCCCCGCCTCCTTCGTAATGGCAGCGATCTCCTCAACCGGCTGGACTGTGCCGATCTCGTTGTTGAGGTGCATGATGGAAACAAGGATCGTATCGGGACGGAGGGCCTTCTTCACATCTTCCGGATCGACAACTCCAGAAGAATCCACAGGGACATAACTGGCTTCGAAACCCTTTTTGGCCAGCCAGGACACTGTCTGGAGAACGGCGGGATGTTCAGTCAGAGCGGTGATGATGTGCCCCTTCCCTGCCGCGAAAGCTGTTCCCTTGATGGCATAGTTGTCGCTTTCAGTACCACCGCTGGTGAAAACGATCTGGGCCGGGGAAGCCCCCAGTTGGTCGGCTAACCGCTGCCGCGCTTCTTCGAACTGGACCTTAACCTCCTGGCCGAAGGAGTGGGCAGAGGACGGATTCCCGAATAGCTCACCGAAGAACGGAAGCATCCTGTCCCTTACCTCGGGTCTGACAGGGGTTGTTGCGTTATGATCAAGATAGATGCGATCCATGGATGTTTTCCTCACTTTTCGGGAGATACCGCACCCTTGAGCAGATCCTCAAGGGTGATGGAATTAAGGTAGTCGTTGAAACTGGCAGAAAGCTTTTCCCACAGGAGATGGGTCGTGCAACCCGGGTACCGTTGACAGTTTTCCCCATCGCTATGATCTTCGGTGCACAGGAAAAGTTTCTCCTGACCTTCTACAGCGTTGATAACTTCACCCATCCGGATCTGATCAGGGTTTTTGGCCAGGACATACCCTCCACCCGGACCTTTTCTACCCCTCACCACCTCAACCTTCTTCAGGCGGTTGAAAAGCTGCTCCAGGTACGCATGGGAGATCCCTTCTCTCTGGGAAATGTCAGACAGACGCACCGGCCGGCCATCGATGGAGTTTTGTGCCAGGTCCAGAAGAGCTCTGACGGTATAACTGGAGCGGGTTGTTATTTTCATTTGGATACCTCCTCTGCAGCTTCTTTCTTAACACCGTCTCCCCGGACGGCATCTTCGATGGTTTTTTGAACAATATCGTCAAGCCTGCACCGCAGCGACTCGAACTCTTTCTCGTCCTGACCATTTTTTTCGGTCTCACTGAGGTAATTGATGCGTTTATGCATCAGCTGCAGGTGCTCCATCATGCAGTTAAAGGCCTTTGCGACCGGATCCGGCATGACCTGGTGATCGAGGTCAAACTCATCGACTTTCCTGCCTTCCTTTAACACTATACGGCCCGGGATCCCCACCACTGTGGAGTTGGGCGGGACAGCCTTCACAACGACGGAATTGGATCCAATACGGCTGTTCTCCCCCACCTCGAAGGGTCCGAGAACCTTGGCTCCGGCTCCGACAACAACATTATCCCTGAGGGTCGGGTGCCTTTTTTCCTTTTTCAGGCTCACACCGCCAAGGGTCACACCCTGGTAAAGGGTCACATTTTCACCGATCTCGGTGGTTTCACCGATTACAACGCCCATCCCGTGGTCGATGAACAATCCTTTGCCAGCTATGACCGCCGGATGTATCTCGATCCCCGTTAACATCCGCGAGATATGGGAGATAAAACGCGCGAGGGACTTGAATCCGGCTCCCCATACCCTGTGGGCGATACGGTGAAAAAACAGGGCATGAAACCCCGGGTAGCTGAGGATAACATCAAGAGATCTCCGGCATGCGGGATCCCTTTCCTTAACAGCTGCTATGTCCGATCTGATGTTTTTAAACATGATTTCAATTCCCGACTTGAGAGTTTGGTTTTTAGTATATTTAACTTGTCTTACGTATCTTGTCAACTAATCAGGACCATTTAATGGCGAAAAAATACTATTAAATGTTCCTGAAATTCCGGGTTTCGGGTTTCGGGTTTCGAGTAAAAGGTATGGAAGTGGTTTTGACGTTTGAGTAATGATGTTGAGGCGTGAGCCCAGTGGATTTAACCCGGAACACGGAACTCGGAACCCGGAACTTTCTTTTACGGTACTTCCAGTTCCTTTTCCAGGACCTTCAGCCTTCCCGGCCCCACACCAGGTACTTCGAGCAGATCAGAAATCGAGTCGAGAGGCCCCCGATTCTGCACAAATTGGTGTATTTTCCCTGCCAGGGATGGTCCGATCCCTTTGATGCGCTGGAGATCATGCGGTTTGCAGTCGTAAAGGTCCATGGGGATACGCCAAACCCAGCGTTCTCGCTGGGTCATTGGGCGGACGGACCAGCCGGTCAGCCGCCGGTACAGAACGCTTGCCTTGGGAAGATAGAAACCGGAACCGAGAGGATCCGATTCCAGACCCAGCGCGGAAATAGCCACATATATGGTCGTTCCCGGTGGGAAAACCTCCAGAGCCCTGTTTTTAAGTGCCGTGACATCAACGAGATGGCCGTCCGGCGGCCAATTTTCCTGGGATTGCCTCAAATCCGGGTACACCGGTCGCGTCAGGTAGGCCTTCATCTGCCCAGCGGCGAAGATGAGGAGGAAGAGAGAAGAGTGTATCGGGCCTGACGAGGGGACCATTGCATGGCAGGAAAGGTGCAAGATCGTTGCCAGAAGGCACGACTGAGCGACTGAGCGAGTAAACGAGTAAACAGCGGATATGCCTATTAAAACACAGAGTGTGCAGAGTGATTCAAGGAAATTCTTGGATCTTGGATTTCTTGTCCGCCGACTTATCCTCCATAGCTTTATGCGAAGGGGGAAGCTGTTCGAAAGGCGGTAGCGAAGGTAGATGGTTCTTAGATCAATTTGCTCTTTGTTCTGACAACAGTATTTGATCTAACGTTTTTTTCGCCCAGTCGCTCAGTCGTGCTGCCTGCCCTGAGCCTGTCGAAGGGTCGTCCTGTCGAACGGTTTCTTGGCACTTCCCCTATTTGCTCTGACATCGGGAATGAGATTCTCGCGATGGCAAAAGTGGATTTTAGCGATTTCCCTCCGATTCCCCGATACCCCGATTCCCCGGTTCGTTCCGAAGGACCAAGATTTTCTCCTGCGTTCTACATTCTGTGTTCTACATTCTGTTTTCCCCCTGCTCCCGGGCCATTTTATGAACGATCCTCGTCAGCTCTTCTACTATGAGTTTAGTCGCCGGAAGAAAGGTTCTGTCTCGCAGATAGGAGATACTTGTATAATGTTTAGTATCAGGTAAAGAGACTGGTAATCTTACAAATAAACCGTCATTCAAATAAGGGGCCATGGTCGACTCCGGAAGTCCACCAACACAATTGCTGATTTCCACAAGCTTCCTTATTTGGGAATAACTGTCGAACTCTATATCTATCAAAGGTCGGTCTTCACCGGTAAGCTCATATCTTAAGTGATTAACGTTCGCCAGAACTTCCTTGGGAGCAATAGGACCAACAAAGGGATATTTGAGCACAACCGCCAGAGCAGGATGGGATATATTCAAAAGGGGATGACTCTGTCGGCAGAATATAGTGATAGGACCAGTTTCGAACTTATCCACTATAATCTCCTCGCTCTTCAAAGTTCCATCGATCATTCCGAGAAAGATATCAACCTCATGATTAAGGAGCATATTTTCCGCGTTTATCCCTGTATCCTTAATTACCCTGATGCTCAAATGAGGGTATCTCTCCAAGAACTTGCCCAAAGCTACTGACAGGATGTTGTCCATGAAATAGCTGCCTGTTCCTATTACAAGTGTACCTGTGGATGCTTCACTTAAAAGATGGACATACCTTTTAATGTTCAGGGAAGATTCTACAGTCTCCTCCGCCCATTCCATTACCGACTTCCCGTAATACGTGAGGGCCACTCCGCTCGCCAACCTGTCGAAAAGGGGGACGTTGAAATACTGCTCGAGGTTCTGGATGCTTCTGGTAAGGGCCGGCTGGCTGATCCCCAATTCCTTGCTCGCTTTCCGGAAATTTCCCTTTTGGGCGACAGCTATAAATTGTTGAAGTTGTTCTATACGCATGATGCAATATTTCTATCACAATGATGTAATCAATGCAATTTACAAAGTAT
>PVMK01119363.1_pt1 | contig 10732 bp, 11 predicted proteins | sample 1853481 | NCBI WGS metagenome assembly PVMK01 (sample SAMN08533507, study PRJNA380276) | Marine sediment metagenome, whole genome shotgun sequencing project. | reverse complement strand
GGTGGTTTTCTGGCGGAGGCGGTAATGAATAACTGTTTGAATCATCTCGAAAATTACGAGTCCGTCATGCACAGGGTAGTTTTTTTATACTTTCCTCAAAAGGCTGATCGGTAGCAGCTTCAGAAACCGCCCCACTAGTGCCCAGGGCCAGCCTGGTACGTAGCGAAAGCTGACCTGTTTTTCAATCAGGTCGGCAATAATTCTGGTACCTTTATCCGTGCTTACCACAAACGGTCGGCTTTTCAGCGAGCGGTTGAGTTCGGTATCGATGTACCCCGGCGCCAATTCAGTAATGACCAGCGGCTCGTGGTAGGTTTCGCAGCGCAGCGCTTCGAGGTATATACTGAACCCGGCCTTACTGGCGCAATAGGCACCTGTACCCTGGGTTCCCCGAGTAGCAGAGACAGAACTGATGCCAACAAGCTGGCCTCGCCCCTGTTCCCGAAATATTGCTACCGCCGCTCTTGAGGTGGCGATGGCCCCGGTGAGGTTGACGTCTATCGTGGCGCGTACCTGCTCGAATTCACTCTCGCCAAAAAAGGCGACCCCAGCGTTTACTATCACGATGTCGAGGCCGTTCAGTTCATCAGCGCATTCGCGTAGTACGCCCTCCACGGTGTCGAATTCGGCCACATCCAAAGTTCGGATGCACACCTGTGGCGCCAGGCCTTGCAATTCTACCCTGAGTTTCTCCAATTCCTCGTATTTACGGCCAGTAAGAGCCAGATTGTATCCGCGCGCTGCAAACTGTCGGGCAATCCCGGCGCCCAAACCCCGGGAGGCTCCAGTTATCAATACTGATTTAGTCATGATAATTCTCTCATATTCCTGTTGTTGATTGTCAGTGCAGGCCTTCGGCCCGCTGCTTGAGTTCGCTGTTCATCGCCTCATAGAGCGAGGACGCATTGTTCAAGATTGGTTTTAACAAGGGGAGCAACAGGCCCTTGAAGTGCTCTCCATGGTGAAAGCGACAGCGCTGCTCATCCAAAGGCTCTATGCGAAAGTAGTGTTGGCCGGTAATTAGTGGACTCATGCCGCCGCGCCATGCCAGCTCTGCTGCGGTCTGCAGCACATTGATATTGGCTTTGAGCCGCAACGGCCTGGCTCCCTCGCGCAGTGCCACCTCAAAGCGTACCTCGGCACCCGGCTCGAGATGAGTGCGCACGTTGATTAGCATCGGATTCCACTGGGGATAGGACTCGAAATCGGCCAGTACCTGCCAGATGCGCTCTGCTGTCGTGTCGATGTCAATAGTCGTCTGGATATCTAGAGTAAACATTATCAATTCAGCCTGTCATTTGGTGTTGATCGAAAGGCGCTTCTTGTGGGAACGCTGGGCTTTCCATTCGAGAAATTTATTGATTACCCGGTCCAGGACCCGTGGAGGAGTAAAACCGTAGAGCCCCCACAGTTTGCTAGCCATGAAGATCATCTCTACGGAAAAGCCCTGTCGGTCATTGTTATAGGCTACTGACGCGTCATTGCCGATGATCAGTGGTTCACTATTAGTTCTCATACCCATTTGTTGGGTGAGCTGGTAGCAGGATTGGAAGTCCGCCTGGTCAGGGAAACACACTGCAAAATTCATGATCCCCATGTCAGAGAGCTGATGCCTACTGGTCTCATGTACGTACCTTCCTCGGCGTTTTCTGTAGTCGTTCAATGCCATCAAAACTAGCCTCGCGTCGTATCGGCCTTACCCTGGTTCTCATGTAAAGTTTTAGCAGATCGGGCTCCCGGCTTTGCATGGCATGTCCCACTCCCGTGGTAGGGTGGAATAAAATTCAGCGATTTCGGGTATATTAACTAAGGCAATGTTTCTGCAATGTTCATATCACGACAGGTACAATGCATTTCGCGGAAGCGCGTAGATTATTTACCGGCTTGTCGCGATTTGATCATTTCGTGGATTTGTGCTTATATAGCCGGGTGGCGATAGAGACGGCGTGTGGGCCTGAAGGCGGTTCGGCTATGAGTACAGATAATAATCCTGCGCAAATGGTCCGGGTGGGTGTTCTGCAGAACCTTGACACCGTCTTGCAGCAGTTTGGCCTGAACCCGGAGACAGAGTTGGCCGAGTTGGATCTACACCGCAGTATGATCCAGGATGGTGATCTCCTGATACATGTCGGCATTGTCGGTGCGGTACTTGAACACTGTGCCAGAGTCACCGATTGTCCGGACTTTTCGCTTCGATTGGCGGAGGTCCAGGATTTGTCCATGGCCGGGGCTCTAGGCCTTTTCGTGAAGACAGCCAAGACCCTGGGTGAAGCCCTTAAGGCTATGTGCCAATACCAACATGTGCATCATGCCCCGCCGGTGACCTGGCATCTGGAGGACCTGGGAAATGTAGTCACTTTCGATTTTTTCCTCGATGCCCCGGAGTTGTCGCCACCGCAGCGCCGGCTGGTGGTAGACCTCATTCTTGGCCATGGCTTTCGTGTAATCAAGGTATTATCCCAGGGCCGTATTGTTCTCAATCGTGTTATGTTCCGCGGCGACCGTAGCGAAGACAAGCAAAGCTACCAGCGCTTTTTTCAGGCTCCGATCGAATTCAACGCCGAAGCGGATGGGCTGATATTACCTGCCGGCTCTCTCGATGTACCGCTTGTCCATCCAGACGCGCAGTTGCATGAGGCCTTGCGCCAGCAGATCTCCCCCATCAGGGCCCATGGAGAAGGGACATCACTGGAGCAGGAGGTGAAGATAATCATTCGCTCTCTGTTGCCGACCGGAGATTCCAGCCTGGAGCGAGTAGCCCGGTTCTATGCCTGTGACAAGCGTACACTCCAGCGTTACCTGCGCCAGGAAGCAAACATCAGCTACCAGGCCCTGCTGGATGACGTGCGTTTCGATGTCGTACAACATTATCTACGGGATTCGAATATGCCGATGACTCAGTTAGCCTATGTGACCGGATTTTCAAATCCCAGTAATTTTGCCCGCGCATTTCGCAAGCGTTTCGGCATGAACCCGAAACAGTGGCGAGAGCAAGATATGGGTGGCCATCCCTCGGCGCGCACTCGACGCCTCAGATTGCGCGGCAACGTGAGGTGATGGACAGCACGTCCTGCTAGCACACTGCGTCTTCATTTATTGCACCCCCTCGCTTTCAGGTGGTCTGCGAAATCAATCATAAGCGCATTTAGCGCCATTAGGGCTTTTCCATGAGTCGCAGATTGGTCTATCGGCTGTAAATCAACCCCGACAGCCTGCAGTCTTACCGAGTCATGTACTTCAATACATTGAGCCCAATACGGACGATTTTGAACGTCGTTGCGATCTAAGGGGTCGTCATACCCTGGGCAGACGGGAACAGGATTTTTCATCTATCGAGGCGAAGCCCGGCTGGTGCTATTTGCATTCGCTCTATGGTGCCAACAGCCTGGCTGGAAGCAAGCGAATAATTCGCGCAACCAGTGCCCACGGCCAGGCGGGGACATAGCTAAAGCTGACATTGCGCTCAATTTTATCGGCCATAATACGTCCAGTTTGTCGACTCGACGAGCGGTGAGCGCCAAACGATAACCCCGACGTGCAAATTCGCGCGCCATGCCTTCACCTAATCCGGATGAGGCTCCGGTGATCAATATTGAGTTAGTCATATAGATGCCTTAAATATTTTGTTGAAAGTAAAAGTGAAATCAGAAAGGCCCCTTTTTTCGATCATATTTTATCAAAGGAGTTGAGGATCGTGCTCAGCGCGTGCTGGTTGCCCTCCACCTTCGCATTCCCCTCGGCAATTTCATTTTCGATAGTGGTTTCCTTAAGCACCAGTCTGGCCCACACCGAGCGCGGCATCTCGACAGCAATATCGACTTGTTCGGGAATGAAGTCGGAAACCTCAGCCACTCCACGACGAACATGCAGGGCCCAGGACTTGTCGTGGTCAGAGAAGGTCACCTTGACAACCTGATCGATCGATGCACTCGCCTCGGGGTCGATTCTGCTTTCGAGAAGTTCAATACTGTATCCAGGAGGGCTTCTCAGAATACTGTCCACCGAAGGGCTGCCGAAAAGCAGCATCTGGGGTGGTTTGTTCCAGTCCTGCTTGCCTTCCAGGTGACGAGCATGAGTCAGCAGGAAATTCCGGGTCTGTACCCCTGAGCGGGTGGTCTGGGCCATCGCTCGCAGCGCATCTGCTTTCAATTGGCGTGCAGCCTTGTTCTCCGGTTCAACCGCCAGCACATAGGAGAGCAGTTTGGCGCTAAGATTGTATTTCTTTTCTGCAAATGCCTGTTTGGCGCTGCCGATTACTTGGGCTGAGCCACCGAAACCTTCTACCATGACGCTCCCCAGTTCCAGCGTTGTAGGTGGGTGTAAATCCGCCGTATCCTCCGCATACCAGCCCAAAATTCCACGGTATTGGCCGCGCACATTGTATTCGTTGTCCACGTATGCCGGGTAAAGCCAGGGATTATCTCTCAGGTGTTTGGGCAAACGAACAGTCTGTACCAGTTGTTCTGGATTCATACCCTTGTTGATACCGCGAACCGACTGGTTGTATACAAAAGCGTATGCGTCGCGATGGGCCGTTGCGACATCACGGGCTTGCTCGCGGTCTGTTAAAGGGTAACCGTGAGCACCCACCACGTATTTCGCATCAAGTTGGCGCAATGTGTCGATACTCTGGATCATGTCCACAGGATCCCGGTAGTAATCACCGCGCAGCGTGTATTGAGAAAACAGCATGGGTGTAACAGCCGTGTTATGTAGAACAAGGTCCAGGTCCGGGAAATGGACGATCAGGCTGTCCGGAGTGTCTGAAACCGCGTAATAGAACACGGCCTTGAGCCCATCAATGATCAGTTCTTCACCATCGTTCACCGGATGGCTCACCGGCAGATGTCCGTGTGCGTTCAGGGCAGGATCGTCGAAGTGTGGTTCTGCAGGGGCGAGGGCTGCATCGGGGCCGGTGGGAGGCAGGTACAGGCCCAACTGTATGCCAGCCCTGCGATTTTGCATTGGCCCGAACAAACCGGAGGATACCCCCAGGTTCTTATCGATATCGGGATGGCCATAGACCACCACTTGCTCACTGCCTGCCGCCTCTGCATAAGCAATCGCACCGCCGGTATAGTGATGATGCGAGTAGATGATAGCGACTATCGGCTTGTCGGTGACTTTGCTGATCATCTTGAGCGCTTCTCTTCCCATGCCGATATTACTGCCAGTATCAAAGGCTATCAGCCCGGTCTCACCCTCGATAAAGGTATAATTGGAGAGGCTGTACCCGGTGATGGTATGAACCCCGTCGCGGACCTCGAACATTTGTGTACTGCCAAATACACCGTCGACAAGGAATTTTTTGTAGTCTTCATTTACAATAGCGCCATTGGGAGCCTGGGCCTTACTGCCGTCCAACTCACCGCGGTAGAAGAGCTTCTCCGCCGCGGCGGACACATGACTAACTGCGCCCAAACCGATAACAGTTGCTGTCAGGTAACTTAGGACGGTCTTGATATATGTTGATTTCATAGTGCTAATGCTCCAGTGTTCCGGCGGTTGGTTGCCGGATCGCTTGTCTTTAAGCCGGCTCTTGAACAGGCATCACTACCGGCCTGTGTGTCGAGAAAATTTAAAATAAGCTCCGCCACGGCTTCCGGCTCATCCAATGGGATCCAGTGACCACAGTTATCTATCTGTTCATATCGAAAGCTGTTGTCAACTAACTCGCCGCTGTTGAGCATCTGATCCTTGGCCAGGGCCAGGTCATCTGAAGACCATACACCCATTACCGGAATGCCCACGCGAGCAAAATCGGCCGCATAAAGCTTTAAGAGGTTGGCCCGATACCAATTGAGTGCAGCGGTAAACCGACCCGGGCGGGACAGATCTTCAATCCAGTGCTCAGTCTCCGGATGGTGACGAACGAATCTGCGGAATACAGCCCAGTTCCGCATTTGAAAGATAACTTCCACAACGCCCCGCAGCTGGAAGAATACCGTATACCAGGCCTTGCGTTTTTGCTCCCAGCCCGCCTTGACATAAGCCGCGGGGTGACCTACGGACAGGGCTGTATAACTAAAAAAGCGATCGCCGTGTCGACCGGCCAAATCCCAGCCAATAATGGCACCCCAGTCATGGGCCACCAGGTGCGCCTTGGGTATATCGAACATATCGAGCAGGGCTATCGCGTCATTGGCGATGGTTTCTATGCGGTAATTTTTCACCCCGTCAGGTGCATACGATTTACCAAAACCACGCTGGTCTGGCGCAATAACCTGATAACCCGCGCCCACCAGCGCGGGTATCACTCCTCGCCACAGGGCATTGGAGTCCGGGAATCCGTGAAGAAGCAATACCACGGGACCTTCGCCCTCAATATGCACATTGAGGTCAATACCGTTAATGTGCAGCGTTTTACCTTTGATACTCATACGCTACCCATGTTGCAATTCGCCATTGGATCCGGGAACAACCATCACCTTGCAATGGGTATTGGGCTTTTGCAGTTCACTGAACATCACGGGCAGTTGATCGAGTGATATCGTCGCGGTAACCAGATCTGTGACATCGATATCCCGCGAGGCAATTCTATCGAGCACAAAGCGGGCATCATCCATGGTCCAGCCAAAGGCAAAAGTCAGTGACAACTGTTTCATTGCGGCCGTAACCACTGTCACCTCTTCGGGTGCCATACCGGTACCCACAGCGACCAGGCGGGTACCACGGGTAGCCATATCAATCATGTTCTGCAGTATTCCAGGGCGGCCCACACATTCGAAAATGACGCTCGGGACTGTGCCTGTCTGGCGTTGAAATTCTTCTACCGGATTATCACACTCGGTTGGGTTGATAAGCACATTGGCACCTGCGTCACCGGCTCGCTGCCTGCGCACGGGTTCAGGCTCACTAACGGCGACATTGGTCACACCAAAGTAACGCGCCCATTTGATAAGGGCTATGCCTATCGGCCCTCCACCAAGCACCAGTATGTCATCTCCTATGGCAACTGCACCATTGCGGAAAGCTGACAAACCAACACAGAGAGGTTCATAGGTGGCTGCATCCCGCCAGCTAATTTCAGGTAGCCCATCCCGCTCCGGCAGCCGTATGGCACACTCTGCAGATACCCGTACAACTTCGGCGTAGGCTCCCGTCACTGTCCCATCCAGACCTACCAGCACGGCGTCACGACAATTCAGCATATCTCCGTCCAGACATTCGGGGCATTCGCCACAAGGGATGAGAGGCGCAGCAATCGCCCTGTCGCCCACTTGCCATTGATCCTTCACATTCGCGCCCACGGCTATAACCTCACCAGAAAACTCATGACCCATAACAGTGCCTGAAGGGACAAACCCTGCTTGAACTGCATGGAGGTCAGATCCACAAATGCCACAAGCACCGACTTTCAGCAGCAGCTCATTGGCGGCGGGCTGGGGTATCTCAATTTCTCGAATTTCTAGTGGTTCGGATTTACCAACAAACACTGCGGCTTTAGCTTGCATAAAAATTTCCTCAAAATTATTCGCTCGTATCTGAACGAAGGTTCAACGATCTACGGGGGAGAATGATTCCATGGCCCACACATGGGCGCCATTCATTTCACGACACACAACAGTTATATTGCGCCCGGTTGTGAAAAAATGTTGTCGTGTTTATTTAGGCTACGGCCTTATTGACAGGGACCTGGGGATTCATTTTTCCAAGAGCCCTGAGTTCGCGAACAAAAAGGACGGCAAAGATAAGATCTCCGGTTCCAGCTAAAGCCAGGGGGAGCATGGTCGGATCTGAAAGATAATGGTTAATAAAGACGACAAAAGTCCCAACTTTTCCAACTACCCCCAGCCAGCAAAGAGCCTGATACCGCTCAATACTTATAGAAACGAGGTAATAGCCAACGCCAAACAATGCGATGGACATCCCCGCCAATTGTGCGCAAGCTACATAAACCGGATCTGCAGTAATATCTACACCCAGATAGGCAAAAATGTAGCTGTGAGCAAAGAGAATTGCCAGGCCCCAGCCAAAATTCCAATAGGCTGATATTTTAAAAAAAATGGTTTGATAGCGTGTGTTCATTGTAATTCCTTCATAAAGTTGATTTAAAAAATACATAGAGAAAATAAACGACTCTTCTTCAATTAGCCCACATCAATGCCCATCCCATCACCACCACGATCTGATCATCGTGAGGAGGCGCAGGAGGTTGCTGCTGGGGATGGGCAGGGAAGGCGTATGACCTGCCGTCGCAGACGGAGCTTCCAGAATGGTGGCGTAGTGCATTTCCAAAGTAATTCTCCTTCATCTCTAAAGATATCCGATTTTCCGTGCTTCGCTCCGCAGCAGAGAGCGGAAGAGCGGACGCGGCATAATACGTTTCAAAAGAGGTGCCACTGTTGTACCTGGCCCGACAAAAATATTGCCCTTTTTCTTTTTTACGCCTTTGAGGATGGCATCCGCCACCACCGTTGGGGCAGCCCCCTTGTCTACATAGTGACGCTGTATTCGTTCGACCTGCTCCGCGGGAATGGCCATCCTGTCATCGTGGTGCAAGATAGCCGTATTGATTACGCCAGGATGGACGCAACTCACGTGAATGTTACTGTCTGCCAGTTCCATGGCGATGACTTCACATAGCCCTTCCACTGCGTACTTGCTCGCCGCGTAGGCCGCCATATTGGGTACCGGGGTAACTGATGCGCCGGAGGCGACATTGACCAGGTGACCGGGCTTACCCGCCTGTAGCCATAGTTTGGTAAAGATGCGGCTTCCGTTGGCCACGCCTAGCACATTGATGTCCAGCGTGCGGCGCCACTGCTCGGCGCTTGTGTTCGCGAAGCTGTCCAGATAGGCGATACCGGCGTTGTTGACTACGATGTCGGGTAGTGCATTCTCGGCATCGAGTCCATCGGCCAGCCCCTGAAACGCATGTTCATCGGCGACGTCGAGGATTTCCAGGCGGCACTTCACTCCCTGGTTCTCTACCTCCGGGTGGAGTCGATCCAGCCCCTCCCGGTTCACGTCTGTAGCAATGATGTCAGCACCTTCGTTAGCGAAAGCCAGTGCTATCGCATATCCAATGCCCGAGCCCGCGCCAGTAACGAAAACGGACTGTCCTTCGAAATTGTAATTTGACATGATTTTCCTCCATTAGCGGAATGTCCTTCGACCCGTTTGCAAAGCTCAACTGGGTGTCGGACATATTGACCCGCTCTTCACGTTTGTAATAGGGCGTATCCTAGGCTTTGAATCGGGCCATAGCTATTCAAATTGCGACAGAGAAAGATGATATTGCGTCTTGGAGGGTACTAATGTAATGAACCATCCCCATCCATGCCGCTAGCCCGGAGTCTCATCCGCCATCCCCATATCTGAATACAACTGATCCAAATCCTTCACCGTCTCACAAGCCGCATAAAGCTCATACCCAGTATCCGCAATCAGCACAGCTACACCAATCAATGGAATCGATTCAGCCGGAATAGCCGCAATACTCTTCGCAGCTACTCGCTTTATTCTGCTGGCCAGGCGGGTGCCGAATTTCCTGGTGGCTGCTTTGCGCCTGGTGGCGGTGGCTTTGTGCTTCTTGATGGCCTTGTCCTGGCCGGCGAGCTTGGTTTGCATCATGCTGGATACGGTGCGGATGCCCAGGGCAGTACCGACCAGGCCGGAGAGTGTCGCATTGAAGGCTTTACTGGTGAGGGTGAGTATGTTGGTGGCGATCAGTGCCAGGAAGGTGAGGGTGAGTATTCTTAGGCGTCTTGACGCTTTTCGAATCAGAGGAAGAACTGGGCGACAGAATGAATGGCTTCAGCACATAGCGCCAGAGCAGGTTCTCGATATTGCCGTGGGTGCCATTAGAGAATCTGGCGTCGAGTTTGAGTTGCTAATTTAGTACAATGCAAGTCAGCTCAACTACCGGGCGGGGATACCGACAAGCTGCGCAGTTATGGTGTTGCGTACAGGGAAGTTCTTTCTGAGGCGATCCACGATACTACCCAGTATGCAAACAATCGGGCAGAACAAACCCATGAATTGACCAGATTTCGAGAGCGAGGAATGAGACGGTTCAAGTCAGTGACGCAGGCCCAGAGATTTTTGGGTGCCCATGCTGCCGCCTACAATCTATTCAACTTGGGTAGACATCTGGTGGCTGCACATCACTATCGAAATCTGAGGAAAAGTGCGTTTACAGAATGGGGGAGGGCAGTGGCGTGAGCCCGAAAGCGCCATTTTCCAGATCCGGGCAAGTTAATTTGTCAGAACCCACTATCGAGATCTTAGGGAAAGTGCGTTTGCAGATTGGAGTAGGGCAGTAGCCTGAATCTGGAAACCCTCTTTTCCAGATCCAGAGAAGTTAGTTTGTCGATACCGCCTCGTTAAATTGACTTCCGTACCAGTGTTCTGCAGCGAATTACGCCCCAAGTTAACAGGAACGCTATCATCAAGGCCTGTAATGGATGAGAGATGACCAGAATCACCGGTATCACCGCACCACGTACCAGTGTTCGCAACCAGTCCCGTTTGGCAATGTACTTCGCGATAGGCGGAGAGGGTCTGTACTAGCACTCTATGAATTATCTGCCCCACCGGCTTTGCAGTAAATGGCGATCACGGAAATCTCTGAGAGTCTGTACCTGGGGGCTCAGGCGAGATCCATAGGCAGCTGTTGCAATAAAACAACCAGCAGCCCGGCTCCCCATAATTGGACCGCTGAAAAGGGGCTGCTGGTGGTTTCATGGCAACAGCTGCCTATGGAGCTCGCCTGAGCCCCCACGTACAG
>PVMK01119000.1_pt1 | contig 10733 bp, 9 predicted proteins | sample 1853481 | NCBI WGS metagenome assembly PVMK01 (sample SAMN08533507, study PRJNA380276) | Marine sediment metagenome, whole genome shotgun sequencing project. | reverse complement strand
ATGGAAGGCATACATGCGACGCCAGACCACGACGATCAACTGGGGCGACGACCTTCCGCTCGCCCAGGGAATCGAGTTCGGCTAGTTGGAGTCCGGAAGCTGGGACGAGCGGTACAGGGCCACCGAGCGACTGTGGTCGACCACGCCGAATCTCTTCATAGCCGACCGCCTTGGCCCTGAGGAGCCTGGAGTCGGGCTGGATCTGGCTTCGGGCGAAGGGCGCAACGCCATCTGGCTGAGCGAGCTTGGCTGGGCCATGACGGCGGTGGACTTTTCTGAGGTAGCTGTGGAGAGAGGCCGGGCTGTCTCCGACGCCGTGGACTTCGTCGTTGCTGACGTTCTCGCGTGGGAGCCCTCTGTCGCCTTTGACTTGGTTCTCATCGCCTATCTTCACCTTCCCGAGAACCAGTTTGGACCGTTGGTCAAGAGAGCCGCCGGCTGGCTGAAACCGGATGGTGAGATCTTCCTGATCGGGCACGATCGGTCCAACATTGAAGATGGTCATGGCGGTCCGCAGATTCCCGAGATCTTGTGGGATGTCGGGTCGATCAGGGCGTGGCTGAGCGATCTGACTGTGATCGAGGCGCAGGTCGTGCGTCGCCCGATAGACACTGACGACGGTGTCGTGTTCGCCCGTGACACCCTGGTCAGGGCCCGGGCGACCCCTCAAACGGCACCCGTCTGAATTCGACACAAGGTTGTTCGTCGGCCAGGCCACAGATTCGGTACGTGTCGTTGGGAGCGTCGAATGGCATTCTGACCAGATAGTTCTGTTTGAGGACCGGAGCACATGCTGGGCTGTCGGATGTCTTGTGCCACGTCCCGGTTTGGATGTCGGAGACGGTGTGAGTCTGGCCAACGACTCTCCAACCGAATAGATCCCACCGATCGAGTTGAAGACAAACACCCCCGATACGTTGGATCGATCCTGATATCTGGGTTTCCGGGCGAGGGCCCGTTGTGGCGAGGACAACCAGCAGAGCGACGACGAGGGCCGTACCTGCCAGAGCTCTCTTGAGCCAGGGGCTCAACCGCACCCTCAGATTCGGCGGAGGGCGGAGTCCAGATCCTCGATGAGGTCTTCGACGTCCTCGAGACCTACCGAAAGACGGACCAGCCCGTCCGTGATCCCTGCTGCCACCCGCTCATCGCGAGGGACGGCGGCGTGGGTCATGGTGACTGGATGTGTGATCAGGGACTCAACCGACCCGAGGTTCTCAGCGAGGCTCCACAGCCCAACCGCGTTCATCAACTTCTTGCCGGCCTCTGCACCACCGTGGACTTCGAAGCCGACCATTGCACCAAAGCCGCTCGCCTGAGTTTGGGACAACTCGTGTTGGGGGTGTTCGGGGAGACCGGGATAGTTGACATAGTCAACAGCGTCGTGCCCCTGGAGAAACTCGGCGACGGTCATAGCGCTTGCCGACTGGCTGTCCATGCGCACGCTGAGGGTCTTGATGCCTTGGAGCGTGAGCCAGGCGACCATCGGTGACATCACGAGCCCGGCGGCGATCCGTGCGAAGGCGATCTTCTCCTGGTGCTCTGCGTCCTTGACGACAACAGCCCCTCCGATGGTGGCGTTGTGCCCCTCGAGAAACTTGGTTGTCGAATGGATGACGATATCGGCCCCGAGCTCGAACGGCCGCTGGAAGTAAGGGGTCAGGAAGGTGTTGTCGGAGACGTGGAGGACCCCGGCCTCCAGACAGATGTTGGAGATGGCAGCAAGATCGGTGACCTTCAGAGTGGGGTTGGCCGGAGTCTCCGTGAACACCATCGCGGTGTTGGGCCTGATGGCCGACCGGACGGCATCGATGTTGGCGGCGTCTACGAAATCGACCTCGACTCTGAATTTGGTCAGAAACTGGTCGGCGAACCGGTAGGTCCCCCCGTAGACCACGTCGGCGATGACCACATGATCGCCCGCTTCGAGAAGACCGAGAAAAACTGCAACCGTCGCGGCCATCCCCGAGGAGTATGCGGTGGCGTCGAGGCCACCTTCGAGTGCGGTGAGTTTCACCTCCAGTGCCCGTACCGTCGGGTTGCCTGCCCGGGAGTAGGAGTACCCCTTTCCCATATAGCTGTCGACCGACTCCTGGACGAAGGTGGTCGACTGGTAGATCGGGGTCAGAATCGCCCCGGTGGTCGGATCAGGCTCGACCCCGGCGTGTACTTGTTTGGTTCGAAATCCCATCGCGCTGATTGTGCCATGAAGCGTGTGCACAAACCGCTACCCCATCGCTTGCCTGCATGCGCTTGTTTACCCGAAGCGGTACCCGACCGATCGGACCGTGGTGATCCAGGAGGCGCGCTCCTCACCGAGTTTGGCGCGGAGACGTCGGACGTGGACGTCAACCGTGCGGGCGCCGCCGTAGTAGTCGTAGCCCCACACTTTCGACAGAAGCTGTGCCCTGGACCAAACCCGTACCTGGTTCCCCACCAGGAAGCGAAGCAACTCGTACTCCATGAAGGTCAGGTCCATTGGCTCGTCCGCCAGAGCCGCCTGGTAGTTGAGAGGATTGAGGGCGAGATCCTTGAACCGCAAAACCTCGTCCGATGAGGTCCTCAGACCAGCCTTCCGGGAACACCGCTGCTATCACAGGATCGGCAGATAGGTGTCGAGCTCGAATCCTGAGACGTGGTGCTGATACCGGTCCCACTCGGCTCTCTTGTTGCGGAGAAACCAATCAAAAACGTGTTCACCGAGCGCCTCGGCGACGAGGTCGGATTGTTCGAGAAGGTCGAGTGCCTCGGACAGAGTCTCCGGCAGTCTTCTGGCACCGGCTGCCGCCCGCTCGGCTGCAGTGAGACGTTTGACGTCGGCCGCTACCTCGGGGGGAAGTTCGTAACCCTCCCGAATGCCCGCAAGGCCGGCAGCGAGGATCACGGAAAGCGCTAGGTAGGGATTACACGCGGCGTCGGCTGCCCGGTACTCGACTCTCACCGAAGACGGCTTCCCCTTCTTGACCGATGGCACCCTGACCAGGGAGGACTGGTTGTTTCGTGCCCACGAAATGTAAATCGGTGCGTCGAAGCCTGCCACGAGGCGCTTGTACGAGTTGACCCACTGGTTCGTCACGGCAGTCAACTCTGCTGCATGACGGAGCAGGCCTGCGATGAATGCTTGGCCCACCTTTGACAGGGCGCCCTGGGTTCCCGGCTCATGAAAGGCGTTCACGTCGCCTTCGAACAACGAGACGTGGAGGTGCATACCTGAGCCGTCGAAATCCTCGAGTGGCTTGGGCATGAACGTCGCGTAAATACCGCTCTGAAGGGCCACCTCCTTCACCGTCAGTCGAGAAGTCATGATGTTGTCGGCCATGGTCAGCCCATCGGTGTAGCGCGCGATGATCTCGTGCTGGCTTGGAGCCACTTCGTGGTGGGAATGTTCGATCGGGATACCCAATTGCTCCAGGGCGTTGATCGTCTTTCTTCGGTACTCCTGGGCAACGTCGAGCGGCGTCAGGTCGAAATAGCCGCCGCGATCCAGCACCTGGGGATTGGGCCCATCATCTTCGAAATAGAAGAACTCGAGTTCGGGAGCCGTGTAGAAGGTGTAACCCATCTCCGATGCGCGTTCCAGGTTTCGCTTGAGGACGATGCGCGGATCTCCAGAGAACGGCTCGCCGTCGGGTGTGTAGATGTCGCAAAACATGCGGGCGACCTGCTGCTCCGATCGCCATGGCAACACGGCGAAGGTCGACGGATCGGGCTGGGCGAGCATGTCAGCTTCCTGTATCCGTGCGTACCCGTCGATTGACGACCCATCGAAGGTCATTCCCTCCTCGAAGGCAACCTCGAGCTCGGTCGGACTGATGGAGACGGACTTGAGAAACCCCTGAACGTCGGTGAACCAGAGCCTGACAAAGCGGATACCCCGCTCCTCGACAGTTCTCAACACGTATTCGGCCTGTTTGCTCATCGCTCTCGCGTTCCGCTGGCCGCTAAGCGCTGCGACGTCGGGCAGCAAGCCACTTGCGACGAAGGGACTTGCGCTCGTCTTCGGTGGTGCCGGCCCAGATACCGGAACGTTGGTTGGATTCGAAGGCGTACTCGAGACAATTCTCGGCGACCCGGCAGACCCCGCAGACTGCTCGGGCACGTTCCACCGCTCTCGATGGTGCCTCCGGGCCAGGGAAGAAGAGGGCGTTGGGGTATCCCCCGCAGGCCGCTTGGTCCTTCCAATCGGCGACGAGGTCTTGGGCGAGACTCAGAGGACCTTGGGTCACACCTCGATTGTCGCGGTATGACCCGGTCCTGACAAAACGAGCTAGGCCAGATCATCCCTTTCGGGGAGATCCTCGGCGCCTGGCTCGTGGCTTTCCACGGTGTCGCTCTCGTCGTCGTCCTCGCTCGAAACCCCCACAGCGGCAGCAGCGCCAGCCACCCCCGCAGCGGTAGCAGCGTCAGAACCCTCGCCACCGGCAGTGTCGACTGGCACCTCTACGGGCCGAGTGCGTCCGGTGAAGGCGATGATCAGCAGAAGGATCGTCAAAAGCGCAGCCAGTCCAGCGGCGATCTTGGCGATGATGGTTTCCAAGGGCTCGGCGATCAGCTTGACGAAGCCGAATCCATCGCAGGTGTCGGCGGCGTCACCGCCGACCTTGTACACACCCCGCAACTGCGATATGTCGATGCCACGTGACTCGGCGTACTCAGTGACGTTGCCCACATCGCCGTTGTTGATCTGGCTACCACCGTCGTTGTCCTCGGAGGTCTCCGAGTCGAGTGTGATCTGTGCTCCTCCGATCTCGACCCAGATCGTCCACGGGTAGTCATCGAAAACGACCGGTGAGGTGGCTGCCCATTGCAGGCTGCCGTGGGGGTCGATCAAGAACGGGTCCTGCTTGCTGGTGTCGGTGACATTGGTGGCATCCGGGGCCGACGTTTGTGCCTGGACCTCGCACCCGCCGTTGAGTTGGCCGACCTCATTGATAGTGCCGAGCCCGGTCGCACCCCAGGCGGCCATCGGGATGAGGATGATGAAAGCAACGATCATCGGCCCTGGTGCGCCTACGCGCTTGACACTCAGCAGTACCAGTCCAATGACCCCGATCACCGCCGGCATCAAGAACACGGTGATCTTGTCCAGTGGCCAGAATCCTTGCTGCTGAAGCAGGACCGCCGCGGCAAGTCCGATGAGGGTGCCGAGGATTGCTCCGGTTAGAGGTCGCCCTCTGGCGACTCGAACCTGGACTTCGGTGGGTTCTGTTTGTTCTTCGGTCATCAATACCTCCTGGAGGGATAAGTCAAGCGTGTTTACCGACGAAGTGTCGGGAATACAATGACCGGTCAAGCCGGATAGCCTTCCTATATGCCCCGCATCCGAGCCGCATCAATTGACGAGCACAAGGCGTTGACCCGAAATGCCTTGCTCCAGGCTGCGCGGGATCTGATCGACGACACCGGGTCGGCCGACATCTCGCTCGGGGAAGTTGCCCTGGCCGCCGGCGTTGGCCGAACCACCTTCTACGACTACTTCTCCGATAGAGACGATGTGATCGCCTCACTGGTGGAAGAGGAACTCCCCATTGTGCTGGCAGGTGTCATCGAATCTGTCCCCCACGACCTGTCGATTCCCGATCGCCTTGCCGAGTTGGCGGCGCGAACGGTGGAGTTCGTGGCGACCGACCGGGTATTCGGCGTGATCCTCCATCGTGACGCCGGCCGTATGAGCGTCGAGGCCCAGGAGCGGATCGGGGCTTCTCACGGCGAGCTCTCGTCGGAGATGGCGAATCTCTACAGGCAGGGTGTCAGTCGGGGGCTCTTCAACGCCATGTCACCGGCGTTGGCCGGCCAGTTGATCCAGGACACGATCATGGCTGGAGCGCGCGTGTTGATAGCGGCCGAGCCTTACGACGAGAAGAGCCTCTCCGAAGTCACGCGTGGAGTGCGGACCTTCCTTCTTGGAGGACTCGGGTACTCGAGTCCCTAGTGGTCTGTCGCCCAAATAGCTACGCGGTCTCACCGGCCCTCGACACCCCTGGCGGCGTCCTCCGCCTAGACGCAGCTACGGCTGCGCCTTCGTTGTGCGTCCTGGCCAGATGACGCCGATGACTCGGTGACACCGCGGCATCAGTTGAGCGACAGACCACGCGGAGTCTGTTGGTGGTGAAGATCTGATCGGCAACTACCCTGTTGTCCCACTGTGTCTTCAACCATGCTCGAGTCAATCTCACAACCTTCAGACCTTCAAGACCTCACCGGGGACCAGCTCGACGAGTTGTGCGAGGAGATCAGGGCTTTCATCCTCGAGAAGGTTTCGAGGACCGGCGGCCACCTCTCCCCCAATCTGGGTGTCGTTGAGTTGACCATCGCCCTTCACCGGGTCTTTGATTCACCCCGCGACCGTCTCATTTGGGATGTGGGGCACCAGGCATACGTACACAAGCTTCTCACCGGTCGCGCCGATCGCTTCGATACGCTGCGCCACACCGGTGGTCTTTCCGGCTATCCGAGTCCGGACGAGTCCGAACACGATTTCGTGGAGAACAGCCATGCATCGACATCTCTTTCCTATGCGCTTGGCCATGCTCTTGCCGGTTATGACGGATGGACCGTGGCCATCATCGGCGACGGAGCTTTCACCGGGGGGATGGCCTACGAGGCTCTCAATCACATCGCGGTGACCAGGCCTGAACGGCTGATCATCGTTCTCAACGACAATGGACGCTCCTACGCCCCCACAGTCGGGGGGCTCGCGGCGCTGGCCAATCTTGCTCACTTCCGGATTGATCCCCGTTATGAGAAAGCGAAACGGACCATCTCCAAGTTGCTTCGCGGCCTGCCACTGGTCGGTGAAACCGCCGACGAGCTGGCCGGACGCGTCAAGGACGCCGTCAAGCAGATTCTGGAGCCGGCAACCGTGTTCGATGCTCTCAACCTCAAGTACAGCGGTCGGATCGATGGCCACGACATCGCCTTGTTGGAGGAGACGCTGGAAGTCGCCAAGAGTCTCGGCGAGCCCGTCGTGGTCCATGTCGTCACCGAGAAAGGCAATGGCTATAAGCCTGCCATCCAAGACGAGGAGGAGAAGCTCCATGGTGTTGGCTCGTTCGACATCGAGACGGGCCGCGCCTTGAAGTCTGAGCTCAAACTGACCGATGTGGCAGGACGTGCTCTCGTCGACGCTGCTGCGCGGCACCCGGAGATGATGGGAGTGTCCGCCGCAATGATCTCGACAGCCGGACTCAAGCAGATGGCGCAGCGATTCCCCGATCGTGTCGTCGACACGGGGATCGCCGAGCAACATGCGGTCACGTTGGCGGCCGGTATGGCGATGGCCGGGAAGAAGCCTGTAGTGGCCGTTTACTCCGCTTTCCTGCAACGGGCGTTCGACCAGATAGTTGCTGACGTCGCGCTACATGATCTTCCTGTCACCTTCCTCATCGACCGGGCCGGCATCACCGGTCCGGACGGACCATCTCACCACGGGGTCTTCGATATTTCGTATCTGAGGATGATCCCAAATCTCGTCGTCGGTGCGCCGGCGGATGCGACCGAACTCTGCGCCATGATCGAAACAGCTGCGGATCACGATGGTCCCATCGCCATCCGTTATCCGAAAGCCGGGGCGGTGTCGGTGCCATCGATACCGGTCGACCCGGTGACAATCGGTGAGGCGGAGCGACTGAGTGATGGTGACGAGGTTCTGTTGATAGCGGTGGGGCGAATGGTGGAGATCGCGGAGAAGGTGGCGGTCGACCTGGGCGAGAAAGGCGTAAGTGCCGGCGTGGTCAATGCCCGTTGGGTGAAGCCTCTCGACCCGAGGATCGTCGAATGGGCCGGCGCGGCCGACCGCGTGGTCACCCTCGAAGACGGTGTGGTCGCTGGTGGTTTTGGGGCGGCCGTCATGGAGATGCTGTCTGACGCGGGGGTCACGAAGGACATCACTTGTATCGGAGTCCCCGACCAGTTCCTCCCATTCGGCTCCGCCGGCGACGTCATGGAGTCGGTCGGGATGGACACCGACTCGGTGGTCCAGCGGATTCTGGTGACCCTGGGTGGCATTACCTCCGGTAGTTAGACCCGCATATGGGCCTAACTACCGGAGGTTTCCAGACCCGCGTGGTGTTTAGTAGCCGGGGATGGCCACCCGGCGTTCGTACCAGCGGAGCATCAGGCTGAGTCCGAGGGTCAGCACTACATAGATCACCATCAAGACGAAGAACGACTCGCGGAATCGGAAACTGGATCCCGAGTAGAGCCTGGCCATCTGGGTCAACTCGCGAACCGCGAGAACCGAGACAAGAGACGTGTCTTTCATCAAGGCGATCAGATCGTTCCCTAGAGCAGGCAACATGTTTCGCACTGCTTGAGGCAAGACGATTTTTCTCATCACCTGGCCTTCGGTCAGGCCGAGGGCCCTCCCTGCCTGGGACTGGTCGCCCGACACCGACTGGATCCCGGCGCGGAACACTTCTGCGATGAACGCCGCATAGAAGAGAGAGAGCGCCACTCCGCCTCTCACCGCCATGGGGATGGCGCGACTCGGCTGGTCGATGAGATCAGCGAAGTCCGGAACCAGCACCAGCGCCACCGCGAAGATGAAGACCAACATCGGGATGCCCCGGATGAACTCGATGTAGAGGGCGGCCAGATTGCTCAGAGCGGTGTTCTTGCTGACGCGTGCCAATCCGATGAAAAGCCCCATGAATGTGGCCACAAAGAATGACCCGAGAGTCAGATAGAAGGTCATCGCGATGCCCTGCATGAGGCTGAGAGGCACCGGGAAGATCTGGGTGAAGGCTTCCCGGTACTCGTCGCTGAAGAGAATGGCGACGACCATTGCGCCGATGATCGCCAGCAGGCCGGCCAGCCACCATGGAAACTCACGGCTATCGAACTTGTAGGCCCCGCCGGGGTGGGGAGCTATCAGATCGGCTTCTTGGTCAGCTAGTGAGCTCATATAAAAGGGTGCGTCAGATCGATGATCTGACGCACCCTATCGAGTCGAAGTGAGGCTTACCCGCCGACGATGTCGCCGTATTCCAGATCGAAGTCCTCTCCGAAGTACCTCACACCGAGAGCATCGAAGACGCCATTGACCTTGAGTTCTGCGATGGCCTGGTTGACCGGACCCACCAGATCCGAGCCCTGAGGAAAGATGAACCCGAGTGGATCGGACTGCAGACCGTCGTCGATCGTCTTGATCTTGTCGGCGTTCGCTCCGATGTAGCCGAGACCGGCGGCGTCGTCGATCATCACCACATCAACGTCCCCGGCGATCAACGCCTGGATGACCAGTGGAAACTGGTCGAATGCCTGAATCCGGTCGGCGCCAACGAGACTCTCGGCCAACTCATAGTTGGTTGTACCCACCTGGGTGCCGACTACGGCGTCGGAGTCGATGACGTCCTGAGCGGTTGCATAGCGATCGTCATCCTTTTGGACGATGAACTTCTGCTGGACGACCATGTAGGCGTCCGAGTAGTCGACGACCTCCTTGCGCTCGTCAGTTATCGAGATACCGTCTGCCGCGGTGTCCAGATCACCCTGGGCGACCTGGTCGATAACTGCGGGCCAGCCGGCTTCTACAAACTCGGGCGTGCAGTTGAGGAGCTTGCAGATCTCCGTCCAGGCGTCGTAGTCCCATCCCTCACCCTCGGTTTCTCCGATCGGGATGTAGTTGAAGGGGAGATATAGGTTCTCGACACCGACCGTCACCGTGCGACCTTCAAGGTCGGTGAATCCCTCTGCGGCGGTCCCGCCGGAGCTACCGCCGTCATCGCCGCAGGCGGCGACGATCAGGGCGAAGACGGCCAGAATCGCTAGTAAACGTGTTTTGTTCTTCATTGGTTTATTGATCCTCCTGTGAACCGAACGGCAAGCGTATCAAGGCTGGCTCGCCACTGGCGAACCGAACGGGTTTGGCTGGGTGAAGCGGTTGCGCGTCGCACCGTGCTGAGAATCGGATTAGTGTCGCTCGCTGAGCGTGTGGACCCGGCTTCACGCGCCTTTCGATATACGGAGGAAAGATGAAAATTACTAAGCTCTTGGCGGCATTCGTCGCCCTGATGCTGATACTGGCTGCATGTAGCTCTGACGATGACGCTGCTGCGACGACCGAGGCGGCTGCTGACGACAACGGCGGCGACGACGGTGGAACCACTGGCGGCAAACTCGCTGCGGTTATTGCTGCGGACAAGATCGTTTGCGGTGTAAACGATGGCCTGCCCGGATTCGGTGTCGTAGACGACGCCGGCGTGTACAACGGTTTCGACGTCGACTTCTGTCGAGTTGTTGCTGCTGGCATCCTCGGTGATGCAGACAAGGTCGAGTACAAGCCTCTGACCGCTGATGTGCGTTTCACTGCGCTTCAGTCAGGTGACATTGACCTACTCATTCGGAATACCACCTGGACCGCCACCCGTGACGGTCAAGAGGGTGCCACCTTCCTGTTCACCGTCTTTTTCGACGGTCAGGGAATGATGGTCCCGGCTTCGACTGGATTCACCACTCTGGAGGACCTTGCGGATGCAAACATTTGTGTTCTCTCGGGTACGACCACTGAGTTGAACCTGGCCGCGGTCTTCGGTGCCCGAGGCATTCCGTTCAACAGCGTCGTGTTCGAGGACAACGCCCAGCTCAACCCGGCCTACCTAGAGGGCCAGTGTGAAGGTTGGACTTCAGACGCTTCCCAGCTCGCGGCTTTCAAGTCCGCAATCGAGGGCGAGGGTGGCGAAGAGCAGTTCATCATGGCTGAGATCATCTCGAAGGAGCCCCTGGGCCCAGTC
>PVMK01186724.1_pt1 | contig 10734 bp, 6 predicted proteins | sample 1853481 | NCBI WGS metagenome assembly PVMK01 (sample SAMN08533507, study PRJNA380276) | Marine sediment metagenome, whole genome shotgun sequencing project. | reverse complement strand
GGCCCCTGTCGAGGTCGTAGTAGCGGGTCAAAATATTGATGATGGTACTTTTACCCGCGCCCGTCGGACCACAGATGCCAATGGACTCGCCCGGGGCGACATCGAAGTTGTTGTCCCTCAAGATCAGGCGACCTGGAACGTAACCAAAGTCGACATCTTTGAACTCAATGCGCCCGCCCTTGAATTCATACTCGACGGCATCGGGCGCATCGAAAACTGTTGCCTTTTCGTCGACGATGGCATAAACCCGCTCGCCGCCGGCCGCGGCATTGAGCGCTGTGGAAACCAGGTTGGAGATTTGGGACAGCGGCGAGGCCATCAGGGCCACGTAGCCGGCAAAAGCGGTTACTGTACCCAGAGTTGTTTCTCCGCCGATGACCATCAGGGAGCCGACGACATAGACCATGACAATCTGAATATAGGTCAGGGTTTGGGTTAAGGGAAACTGCATGAGCGAGGTCAAGAAAGCCTTATTGCCCACATCGAAGACATCGGCGGCATTGGCCTCGTTCATTTCGTTGGCCCAGGATTGGCGTCGCTTGCTAATGATCACCTTGTGCCCGGCCAGTGTCTCCTCCTGGAAGCCACTGGTTTCCCCCAACTGTTCCTGCATCTTAGCAAAGGCCGGGGTGGCGATCCTGGTAATGATAAGCATCGAGGCCACCATCACAGGCACGATGAGCAGGGCGACCAGCGTTAACTTCACATTGATGACCAGCATCACCACGATGATCATGATGATGAACATAGTCGCCCGAATGAGTTGGGCGACACCCTGCTCATAGAACTGGGCCACGACTTCAGCATCGTTGGTCATTCGGCTTAAAAGCTCGCCCACTGGCGTCCTGTAGAAGAAGCCCATGGAAAGGGTCTGTAGATTCTTGAACAAATCCGTTTGAAGTTTATAGAGCGCCTTCGTGGCCAGGCTGGCGAAGGTGCGATCGGCCAGAAAACTCAGTATCAGGAAGATCACCACGGCAATGACGCCATAGATGACCCATTGCAGCAATTCTTCAGTAGTGCCACCTTCGTTGATGACATTCATGGCCTGGCCGGTGATGAAGGGCAGCGTGACCAGCGCAGTCAGGGCCACCAGGCGAAGGATGATACCCAATACAAACTTGCCTGTGTTTTCGCCGCTGGCCATGTTGCTCGTCAAACGTTTCAGTGTCGCCCCGGTCGTGCTCTTTTTGTCGATGGCTTTTTTTGCTTTTCTCTTTTCTCTTTTCGTTGCTGTACTCTTGGCTGTTGTAGCTGCGGTCACGATATCACCTCCTCCAATTCGAGCCCGGCCGTAACGCCGCCGCCAAGCTGTGATTCATAGATTTCCTGATATAAGGGGCTGCTTTCCATCAGTTGTGTATGGTTGCCCATGGCCACGATCTCGCCGTTTTGCAGGAGGACGGTATTGTCCAGTTCTATGACGGCGCTAATGCGCTGGGCCACATAGAGCGTTGTTATGCCATGGGTGAATTCCGGAATGGCCGCCTGCACCCGACCCTCGGTGGAGGCATCCAGCGCGCTGGTGCTGTCGTCCAGGACGAGGATCTTCGGTTCTTGAGCCAGGGCGCGATTGATGGATAGGCGCTGGCGTTGACCGCCAGAGAAATTGTAACCGCGCCGGGCAACGGGAGCCTCCCACTTCTGTGGCAGGCCGTTGATAAAGCCCCAGGAATCGGCCGCCTTGGCCGCTCCAAACATGACAACGTCTTCCGCCTCCGGTTGGGCGAACTTGAGGTTGAATCGTAAATCGCCCTTAAATAACACCGCTTCCTGCAGGGCAATGCCCACGATCTGCTGCAAGTTATCCTGGGGAATGTCGCGCACATCAACGCCGTCGATGGTGATGCGGCCTTCGATCACGTCGTAAAAGCGGGGGATCAGGTTGACCAGGGCCGATTTACCGGCGCCGGTGGCCCCCAGGAAACCCACTTGCTGTCCGGGCTCGATGGTCAAGTTGATGTTCTTTAGGACCGGTGGATTCAACTCGCCATCCGGCCGCTGGAAGGCGAAGCTAACATTCTCAAAGACGATGCGACCCCCGATCTTTTCTAGAGCCAGAGATTGGCTCTCTTCCTTATCCTGTATCACCGGTTCATCGTCATATACTTTGAGGATACGTTCGGCCGAAGTGTCGCCACGCAAGACCATGGGGATGACGATAGCCATCAGCGCCAGAGGTGCGATGGTCAGGGAAAGATACTGGGTAAAGGCCACTACCTGGCCCACATCCAAACCGGCGTTGGTTAACACCTGGTATCCCCCTATGGCAATGCCCGTGACGATGGCTAATTGTCCAACGCCGACTAAGAGCGGGTTGAGGAAGGCTACCCGCCAGGCCGCTCCATAAGCTGGCTGGCGCATGGCCTCGGCTCGCCGGTTAAAGCGCTCGACTTCATAATCCTCGCGCGTGAAAGCCTTGACCACTTGAATACCGGTCACGTTCTCTTGCAGGGCATTGTTTAAGTCATCTAACCTGGCTTGCCGATCGTGGAAATTGCGAAAGACTGGCGGTATGAGTAAAACCATCAAAATCAAGACAACGGCAATGACCACTAACAAGACCCAAAGCAATTCTGGCGTATTTATAATCGTCAGCGCCAGGGTCGCCAGAATCATGAAGGGCGCATAAAGGCCCAGCAACAGCGCGTAAAGCATGCCATTTTGCACATTGAGCGCATCCGAGTTCAGGCGCACCATCATTTGACCAGTGGAATGTTTGTCGTAGTTGCCAAAGGAAAAGGTTTGGATCTTCTCGTAAAGATGGGAACGGATTACATAGCCTATCCCCTGCGAAAAGAAAACCGCTTGACTGGCTGCGATGGCCATACAAATTCCGGCAATCACGGCTAGCATCAACATCCAGAAACCGATACTTAGGACTGCCTCCGGGTCACCGGCTTGCATTCCCTGGTTGACCATTCCCTGAGTGAGAGTAGCGAAACCAACCGTTGCCAGGGCTGATATCAGCAATAGAAACTGGGAGCCTATCAGCCTGATCCGGTATCGTTTGGTTAAGCCGAACATACGTCTCATCGATCTGAGCATTTCTTTCTACCTCCTTGGAATAAATATGTGTTTAGCCAGAGAAAGTCTGACCTACAATGTCTTTGCTTCAGAGATGTCCCCAGACCGTGCATTATAAGCAGGTCACTCTGCTGGGTGGTCCTGTCTCTAATCTATGGGGGATAATAGCAACGGACGAAGCTTCTTTCTCTGAATCCCTGTTTTTACAGCCGTGTACAGGTCGCCGTCAGCGGTTTTTTATGCCTGGGCTGCCCAAACAAATGACCAACGAGTCTTCTGATTGCAGCCCTAAATCGTCTACGAAAACGCCTGGGCTGACGACCACTAGAGCATGCTGTTGAGTATGGGAAACGCCACAGCCATCAAGACTCATCTCGGGCGAGATTATACTTCTCATCTATCAGGATGGCATAGCTCAAATAGAAAAAGCGGTAGCTTCAACGATTTTTTGGAAGAGGCTATTTTATTTTGCAGACACAGGATCTAAAAAATGTACTTTACGGGGAATGTAGCAGTTTATTAAACTGAGGCGTTGTTGTTTCTTCCAGGCAACCTGATCCTGTCCAGCACTCTTCCGTCACGGCCGAGCTCCAAGAAGAATGGTACTGTCGACAAGATGAACACAGCAACCAGGACCAGGGACAGGTTCTCTCGAACAAGAGGTACATTACCAAGGAAGTAACCACCGAAGACGAAGAAGCTCACCCAAACCAGGGCGCCGATCAAGTTGTAGTGCAGAAAACGCCGGTACGACATTTGCGACATGCCGGCGACGAAGGGAGTGAGGGAGCGCACATAGGGGACGAAGCGAGCCAGCACAATGGCCAGGCGGCCACGATGAGTGAGATAGCGTTCGGTCCGCTCCAAATGCTCGACCTTGGTGAAAGGTAACCGGCCTAACAGTAAGCGCCGGCCAGCGCGATCGCCAATGAAATAATTCAACGAATCTGCCAGGACCGTCGCCACGATGGCCAAGGCTAAAAGCCAAATAAAATCTAGCGAACCTAATGCGGCCAATGTACCGGCCGTGAAAAGTAAGGATTCTCCGGGCAGGAGCGACATGACCATTAATGCCGTTTCAAAGAACACAATGGCGAACAGGATCAGATATAACCAGGTGCCCAACTGCGTAATACTCAGCAGGTGCTGGTCTAAATCTATGAAGCCTTGAACAAGTTCCCTGAAGGTTTCCATCTATTATTAATTTTGCATATTCTTCGGCCGATGGCAATAAAAATCATAGAGCATTAATATCAGATTCCCCGTTACTAAGATTATGATTGTAATTCGGAGATGCTCGATGCCTGGCCTATCGCCTCATCCATTTGGACTAGAAGGCCATCACTACATTCGCGCTGGCGAAATAATGAACATTGCTTTGACGCATGAATTATTTAATGCTATTCTTTCAATTCAAATAGAACTGTTTTCCTGCTCTCCAACATGTTCCATATCATGCTAACAAGTTAATCAACAGACCCCGACCATCGAGGCTCATGCTGAGACAGTAGATAACAGCATAGGATTCGCTGGGCAAGGTTCCAGCACTATCGTTTCCCAATTCCGGTTTTCGTTAAAATCGCACTGTCTGCAGTCACATATGATGGGTAAGCCATGCCAGGTAACCAGAATCAAACTCCTCCGAAAAACAGGATAAGCGCCGCAACCCTCACCCCTAGTCTGGTGGGTGGGCTGATTTCCGGCTTTTACGTGGCCATCTTCATGTTCGCTTACGCTTCCTTGATCTTCACCGGGGAGCTAACACCTTTCTTACCGAACGGCATCGGAGCGCTGTTGTTCGGAGCCATTGTCCTTGGCCTGGTCCTGGCCTTGACCAGCGCCATTCCGAGTCTCATCGCCTCACCAAATGACAATCCGGTGGCCATCTCGGCCATCCTGGCTTTGGCTGTAACTGAGAGCATGCCCAGCTCGGCCTCGCCAGAAGATACTTTCATAACGGTGATGGTCAGCATTGCCTTGGGCACCCTGCTGGTCGGCGTTACGTTTATCTTGATCGGTCGCTTTAAGCTGGCGAATTTGGTCCGTTTCATTCCCTATCCGGTGATCGGCGGTTTCCTGGCGGGAACGGGCTTAATCATTTTCCGGGGCGCTTTCACCGCCTCGTCCGGCGTGGCCATGAGCTTATCAACCCTGGATGAGCTTTTCCAGCCTGATATCTTAAAATTATGGGTTCCGGCCCTGATCTTCGGCCTTGTGATGATGGTGGTTTTGAATCGTTATAGTCATTTCTTAATCGTACCGGGCGTCATTCTGGGAGCGATAGCCATCTTCTATATCGGGCTGTTTATCAGCGGTTCTTCGGTTGAACAAGCCATCGCCGATGGTTGGCTCATAGCACCCCTGGATGAAGGGGGAATATGGCGGCCGATTCTTCCGGCAGACGTCATCGCGGCCGATTGGTCGGTTATCCTGGGCCAGATCGGTACGATCCTGTCGCTGGTCATCGTCAGTATCATCGCGGTTTTGCTCAATACGACCGCCCTTGAATCTTCTTTTCAACGGGACATCGACATGGGACATGAGATGCAGTGGGCTGGCGTTGCCAATGTCGTGGCAGCCTTCGGCGGCAGCGTCGCCGGTTATCATTACGTGGGTATGTCGGTGTTAATGGACAAAATGCGGGCCAGGCTACGTCTGGTCGGCGTGATCGTGGCCCTGGTGTGCGCGTTTGTGCTGATCTTCGGCTCGGCCTTTGTCTCGCTGGTACCCAAATATATTCTCGGTGGCCTAGCCTTCTTCATCGGCCTGGCCTTCCTTTATGACTGGATCTACATCAGTGCCAAAAAGCTGACCCGCCTAGATTTCGCCATCATCCTGGTCATCGCCTTCATTATGTTGCTCTTTGGCCCGCTGGAAGGTGTCGTCGCCGGCCTGCTTATTACGACCGGCCATTTCCTCGTCAACTACAGCCGCAAAGACGTCGTTCGCCACCGGCTGTCAGGCGACAGCTATCATAGTCACATCGATCGCCCCCAATCCCACCGCCGGGTGTTAAGTGAAAAAGGGGGCCAGATCCATATCTTGACCCTACAGGGTTTTGTCTTCTTCGGCTCCTCCAATTCGCTACTGCAAGGGATTCGGGAAATCATCACCGCGTCAGAGGAACCCGGTGGGTACTTGATCCTCGACTTCGAGAAGGTGCTCGGCCTGGATTCATCCGCCTTGCACAGTTTCGTCAAGATCCGCCACACGGCCTCCGAGCGAGGATTCACCGTGATCTACGCTCACTTCTCTGAAGAAGCGCAACGGGCCTTCGAGCAGGAAAGCTTCATCGATGGTTCGCCGCTGGTCTCTCACGTCTTCTCCGATCTGGACCATGCCCTGGAGTGGTGTGAGAACCAACTTCTGGCGGCCGAAGACATTGAGCCGGCCATTGAGTCCCATTCCTGGCAAGAGGAATTGGAGGAACTCTTCGACAACGACGAGTTGGCCGGGCGTTTCATGACCTATCTCGAGGAAGGGCAATCGGTGCCGGGCGAACACCTGGCCGTCCAGGGGGAGACGTGCGAGGCCATTCATTTCATCACCTCCGGCCAGGCGACCTTACAACTTGAATTAGAGACTGGCGAAATCGTGCGCTTGCGCACCATAGGACCCGGATCGGTGATTGGCGTCGAAGGCTTGGCGCACGGACACGTGCATCGCTATGCCGAATCGGTCGTGACCGAGGAGGCCAGCACCTATTATCGTTTATCAGCCGAGGCTCTAGCCCGATTGAAGGAAAAAGATGGTCCTGTGGCCGTCAAGTTTCAGGAGTTTCTCTTAGGCTACCTGGCCGATCAATACACAAGGAGCACCGAACTGATCAAAGATATATTAACTATCGAAGAATAACTTGCGAGCGTTTGAGGGCGATAAATCATCGTCCAGATCATTTATTGGCCAAAATATAAGAACGAGGAGATTGAAAATGACAAAGTATAAATTTGAGTACGTTTGGCTGGATGGGTACGAACCCATTCCCCATATCCGCAGTAAAACGACCATCAAAGAGATGGACTCTTTTGACGGGGATGTGGCCTCGTTGGGTGACTGGTCTTTTGACGGAAGTTCAACCAGGCAGGCCGAGGGACATTATTCTGATTGTATTCTGAAGCCGGTTCGAGTCTATCCGGATCCGGGCAGAAAAAATGGCTTCATCGTATTAAGCGAGGTTTATGCCGCCGATGGCACGCCTCATGAAACGAATACTCGCGTTCTTATCGATGAAAACGATCAGGATGACTATTGGTTCGGTTTTGAGCAAGAATACGTGCTCATGATGGATGACGGCCGTCCGATCGGTTTTCCGGCCGGTGGTTTTCCCGAACCCCAGGGACCGTACTACTGCGCCGTAGGCTATCACAATATCGCTGGCCGGCAGATCATTGAAGAACATCTGGATACTTGCCTTGAAGCCGGTCTGGGCATCACCGGGATTAATTCCGAAGTGATGCTCGGGCAATGGGAATTCCAGTGCTTTGGTAAGGGTGCTCGAAAGGCCTGCGATGACTTGATCGTAGCCCGCTATTTCCTCTTCCGGATTTCGGAAAAGTATAATGTCCTGGTCGAATTACATCCGAAACCGATTAAGGGCGATTGGAACGGCTCGGGTATGCACACCAACTTCTCCTACAGTTATCTGCGAGAGACCGGCGGAAAAGCCTATATCGAAGCGTTGCTGGCCCAGTTCGAGCCGCTGCATGCGGAGCACCTGGCCCAGTATGGCGATCATAATGAGGAACGTCTCACCGGCCGCCATGAAACGGCCTCCATTGAGAAGTTCAGCTTTGGCGTGAGCAATCGCGGCGCATCGCTTCGTATCCCGCTCTACACCGTCGAGCATAACTGGAAGGGATACTTGGAAGATAGGCGACCGGCCTCCAATGCCGATCCGTACCGGGTTGCCAACAGGATCATGAAGACTGTTTCGCTGGCACATGATGAAGCCGTAAGCAAAGCTTCCTAGCCAGCAATCTGATCGACCAACCGTGGTTGGAAGCTAAAAAGGCGGAGTCATGATAACATGGCTCCGCCTCCAATAGAAAAATAGGAAGAAGCGTATGACAAGGATTCTACTGGTAGAAGACAATGAGATGAACAGGGACATGCTATCGCGCCGCCTGAAAAAAAAGGGCTTCGATGTAGCCATCGCCGTAGATGGCCAGCAAGGTGTGGATATGGCCATGGCCGATAATTTCGATCTGATATTGCTGGATATGAGCTTACCAGTGATGGATGGTTGGACGGCGGCCGGGATCCTCAAAGGCGACGCGGCCACCAAAGATATCCCCATCATCGCCCTGACCGCCCACGCCATGGCTGGGGATCGCGAAAAAGCGCTGGAGGCCGGCGCCGACGACTACGATACTAAGCCGGTTGAATTCAAACGGTTGTTGGGCAAGATTAACGCGATGACCAACGCCTAAGATCAAAATCGATAGTTATTCAAGAACAGACAGTCAAGCAAACTGCATCTACGCACATAGCGAGGTTAGACAATATGACAGAAGAGACAAATCCAGAAGGGCACAACCCAAATCGTCGCGAAACCGCTTTTTCTCGATGGCACATCCGGGAATACAGGGTCTTGGATTTGCTGGCTGAACTCTTACATTGGGTTGAAGTTTTACTGGCCGGCTTAAGCGTTGCCTTCGTCGCAATTGGCATCTTGTACTTAATTGGCAAACTGCTTCATTTCCAAGATGGGATCGGTGAATTATCTCTGCACGTGTCTTTCGAGGAGTTACTTTCCGATGTCTTGTTGCTCGTGGTCGGTATCGAATTGGCCCTGATGCTTGTGCGCCGTACACCTGAGTCCCTGATCGAGGTTATGTACTTTGTGGTTGCCCGAAAAATGCTCATCAAAGCCGATACTTTCTGGGATTTGATCTTGGGGGTCGCCGCCCTGGCCGGGCTGTTCGCCATCCGCAAGTATCTTTCATATCTGCCAGAACGCAGTAAGAAGAAAAAACGTAAGAAAAAAGAAGAACCGGTACCGGCCGCCGATTGATCAGGGGCGAAGTGATCGATTATAGCCATCAATGAAAGCCCTACTTCACCCGCCAACAGTCCGCGAATAGTGATAACCGCATGTAATCGGCGACAGGGATGGCCGGTATTCTGAGGTTCACAAAGTCTGATGAGCAAATTGAAACTTTCGGGTAGAAGTATCAAGGCCAGATTGCTGCTGGTACTGCTTGGCTTGACTTCAGTATCTATCCTGGTTGTCGCGATTCTATCTGTCAACAGTATTATTCAGACTGGACAGAAGGCCAAGGAAGCGGCTAGTGATACTTTGCGTTTGCAGGCTGAGGATTTTTTACTAAATTTGATCGTTGCCTCGGCCGAAATAAGAGACTTGCAGTTGGAGCAGGTCCGCTCTGACGCCCAACACGTTGCCGGTTTTGCCTCAAATATTTACTCTCAGCCCGAGAACTATGTCAGAACAGCCTCTTGGCGGGCGGAAGATCATCTTTTTGAGGGGCCAGAAGGCCAGCTTATCAATGGGGAAGATGACATCAGTTCAGTATTTGTGCCCAACTTTGTTCAAGTAAATAAGGAAATTATCGCCGATCTAGATCGTATGGCTTACTTGGATCCGCTATTCGCCCCCGTCTATGAAAGTGATCCAAACACGGTGGCGATATATATGCTTACCACCTCAGATCTTACTCGCCTGCACCCCAACATCAATCTTGGAGCCATCTTGCCGCCCGACATTGCCGTTACCGAGGACATCTTCTTTGTTCCCGCTACACCGGAAAACAATCCTGGACGGGCGATTGTCTGGACGCCAGCCTATGATGATCCCGCCGGGCAGGGGCTCATGGTCAGTGCCATAGCACCAATTTATACAGAACAGGACGAATTTATCGGCGTCATTGGCATCGATCTTACGCTGGCTGAGCTAACCGCTAGCCTAGAAGCCGAAAGCCCAGTAGCCGGGGGGTACTTCTTTCTCGTCAATGCAGATGACCAGGCCCTGGCCCTTCCAGAGCAAGGATATAAAGATATCTTAGGCCGCTCACGCGAAGAAGGAGAGTTTGGCGCTGATTTAAGTAACTTGACCACAAACTTTTCCTCTGTCCTCTTCGACATGGGTTGGCGAAACACGGGATTCCAAAGTGTAACGGTAGACGACCGCGAACTGTTCGTAGCCTACGCACCAATGCTGAGCACCGGATGGGGTTTAGGATATGTCGTCGAAGCCGATAACGTTCTCCAGGTTGCAGCTGATTTGCAAACAGAACTTGACAGCTCAACTGAATCCCTCATTTGGCGCCAGATTGTGCCCGCCGGCATTCTGATCCTGGCGATTGCCCTCGTCATCGGCCTCTGGTTAACGGGTCGCTTGTTGGCCCCTATTCAGAAACTGGTCGTTGCCGCTCAAGGGTTAGGCGAAGGGCAATGGGACCAGGAGCTACCGGCTGCGGGCGACGATGAAGTGGGTATTCTTGCCGCAACCATTGGCAAAATGGCCGTCCAGATTCGAGGCTTGGTCGAAGATTTGGAGCAGCGGGTACAAGAGCGCACGGCTGAACTGAATCGAACCAACACAGAACTTGAGCAGGCCAAAATAGACGCCGAGGCCGCCAACCGGGCCAAAAGCACCTTCCTGGCCAACATGAGTCACGAGCTGCGCACGCCCATGAACGCTATCATCGGCTACAGTGAAATGCTGGCTGAGGATGCCGAAGACGAAGA
>PVMK01140873.1_pt1 | contig 10734 bp, 12 predicted proteins | sample 1853481 | NCBI WGS metagenome assembly PVMK01 (sample SAMN08533507, study PRJNA380276) | Marine sediment metagenome, whole genome shotgun sequencing project. | reverse complement strand
CTGCAGCCCTGCCATATTCTTCTATGATATACTCATGTGCCTCACATGGTTCCATCTGTGCAATTTTGAAGAACACTTTTTGTGAAAAATTTAGATTTTTTGGTTTGACTGAGTAAGTGAAACCCATGATTGCCATAAAATCCCTCAGTGTAAATTGAAAAAGATTATTATTTTTTCACAAATAGGGCAAAAAACATTCCAGTATTACCAAAGATCTATTCATAGATTCTCATTTGATGTATCCATCATTTTCTTGCCACAATATGGGCATGATCTTTTGAGATAATATTGCCAATTTTTATTAATCGCATTTTTTATCGTCATTTATGGTAGTTTGCTGTATTTGCAAGGTTGTTCAAGGTACTCTCAAAATTAAAGATGGTAATCCAAAATACAAAGGAAAACCAATTTGCAAAGAATGTGAAGGTTATCGTAAATTATTAGGAAACACTAAATAGATTATTCTTTAGTTTTATTTTTTGCAGCCCAGTCTTCATACATTTTGATTAACTCATCAACATCTTTTCCCGTCTTCAGAATAAGTTACTATCACTCCGAATTTTCCTTTAGTGTCATGTCCTCGTGCAAAGTATCCCCAAAAAGAGTCTGGCAATTTTATAAAATTATTTGAATCATGTGATACTCCCAATCAGATTATTTCCAATTACTTCGACTACTTTTTTGGCATCACTAGCTTCAATCATGGACTTAACCTGTCAGGATCTCGAGGATACAATACGACTTCACGAACATTATCCATACCAATTAAAGTAATCATTAGTCTGTCTAATCCCATTCCCCAACCCAGAGTGTGGTGGCATTCCCCAATCAAATGTTTTTAGATGGTCTGTAAACTGTGCAGGATCCAAACCTTGCTCTGCTAGTCTTTCCTTTAACAATTCTGAATCATGTAAACGAGTTCCACCAGAGGATAATTCTAAAAATCCATACTGCAAATCAAATGAACGAGATAGAGTTGAATCTTCATCTTTTTCTCTAATGTAAAATGGTTTTAGTTTCATTGGCCAGTCAATCAAAAAGTAAAATCCTGGATGATTTTTTCCAATAATTCTGAGATGTGAATCAAGCAAGTCATCACCAAATTCTATTTTTTCACCTTCTTTTTTTAGTTCTTCAATACAGTCTTTGTAGGTTATTCTCTCAAATGGAGATGATGGAACCTCTATTGTGTGGCCAATTACTTCTTGCTCTTTCTTACAGTTATCTGAGACAAACTTGTACACTTCGAGTACTAAATATTCTAAAACATCCATAACATCCTCATAGTCCATAAATGCTGCTTCAATGTCTATACTGGTAAATTCAGTCAAGTGGCGTCCTGTATGAGAATTCTCTGCACGATAAAAGTTTGAAATCTCAAATACTCGCTCTAACCCAATTGTCATTTGCTCTTTGTATAGTTGAGGGCTTTGTGCAAGATATGCTGTTTTTCCAAAATAATCAAGTGAGAACAAGTCTGCACCACCTTCACTTGCACTACCAATAATTTTTGGTGTAGTAATTTCCAAGAATTTTTTCTCTGATAGTGTTTTACGTAATGATTGCAATACGTGGTGTCGTAATTTGAAAATCGATGCAGTTTTTTGGTTTCGCATGTCTAGTGCTCGATGGTTTAGTCTTGTGTCAATGTTGCTTTCTAGTCTACCAATTGGATCAACTGGCAACGGATGGATTGCTTTACCTAAAACTTCAATCTCCTCTGCTTTTACCTCAAAGGAGAAATCTCTAGCTTTAGTTTCCTGTACTATTCCTTTTACTCTAACTACACTTTGGCGATTTATCTCACCTAGTGTATCATTTAATTCTCCTTTGACAATAACTTGTGAAATTCCTGATACATCACGTATAGTGATGAATGTCATCTTTCCTAATTTTCGAAGGTCTTCAATCCAGCCTCCCAATATCACTTGTTTTCCAATTAATTCTGTTGTTAATTCTGAAATGTCGTGAGTTTTTCCAAAAACCATATTCGTTATCTTTTATCCTCAAATTTAATCTACATGTCAATGTTTCGGGTATTTGGAGAAGGAGTCAATGCAGAAAATGAAACGTTTAGAATTACAGGTTATAACAACCAAGTATGTGTGCAAAATTAGTTTTTGATATAATAAATTCAAATTCTAGTTTGGATCAAAGATATCATGACTTTTCTTTCAGTAAAGGGATTATCTGCAAAATACAATTCATCAAAAGGTCCAGTTTACGCAGTTGATGATGTTGATTTCCAATTAGAAGATGGAGAATCAATAGGAATTGCAGGTGAGAGCGCATGTGGAAAAAGTACGCTGGGATTATCTCTAATTCGAATGCTTTCAGGCGGTCAAACTGATGGTGATATTGACTTTGATGGAGAATCCATCTTAGAAATGAAAGAATCTGATTTTGATGAAAAATATCGGTGGAAAAAAATCTCTATGGTATTTCAGGGTGCAATGAATTCCCTAGATCCTGTTTTTACAATTAATGAGCAATTCCTTGAAATTCTAAAACAACACAACTTTGGTGGTGATATGAAAAAAATAATCTCTGATGCAATCCATTCAGTCAGTCTTGATGAACCCGTTTTGAAAAAATATCCTCATGAACTTAGTGGAGGAATGAAACAAAGAGTAGTAATTGCAATGGCTCTACTTCTCAGACCCAAATTTGTAATTGCAGATGAACCAACTACTGCACTTGATGTGCTAATTCAAGCCCAGATTGTAAATTTATTAAAAAATCTAAAAAAAGATGGCATGTCATTTATGCTAATCACACATGATTTGGCAGTGTTGTCTGAAATTGCAGATAAGATTGGCATCATGTATGGTGGACATATGGTTGAGTTCGGCTCATCATATGAAATTTATAAAAATCCAAAGCATCCATACACTCAGGGACTCTTAGAATCAATTCCAACACTAAAAGGTGGCACTCCAAAATACATCAAAGGAATTCCTCCAAGTTTACTTGATGCACCAACTCAATGTAGATTTATAGATAGATGCCCTCTGGTAATTGAGAAATGCAAACAAGTTCCTCCAAAATTTAAAACCAAAACTGGATATGTTCGATGTTGGTTATATGAAGAAGAAAAATAATTCTATATAATCTACAATAAATTATTCAAGAATGTATTTTTACAACTGGTAAACATGAATCTATGATTCTTAGCATTTCAGTTCTTAGAACTTTTTTATCAACTGATATCCACACTCTAATTTTTTTTATTGCAAATGAAATGATCTGTACTTTACTTCGTTCCTCCCAAACAAATTCAATCTCTCCTAGATTTTTATCAAAGAACCCTTCAAGATCTGTCTTTATTGCAATATGTGAGAATTGATACTTTGTATTTTTAGCATCCAAAAGTGGTTCTAGGTCTTGTCTTCTTCTGTGGGCTAGTAACTCTCCACTCTCACCAACTACGCCTACAAATCTGATAAATGGACTAATGTTTGCTATGTTGCCACAAATTTTTTCAAAGTCATTGTTAGTCATTTAATTTAGTTGTAAAAATATGATATTTTAATGATTGTTTCAATATCTACGTGAACTATTTTCTGAAACAATTTTTGAAATTGACGGTAATCGTACAATCAATTAAATTTATCAAAAGACTAGTGCAAATCCAGACACTACAGTAATTGTCTTTACCATTTTACCTGAGATCATAAATGCCATGAACTTGCTAAACTTCATTTTCTTTGCACCCGCTGAAATTAAAATGAAATCTCCAATCACTGGAATCCATGATGCAAAAAATACTGCACCCCATCCAAATTTATCAAGTATCTTATTACCTTTCTTTTCACTACCCGCCTCTTCCCCATTTTTATTTTTTCGTAATTTATTGACTAGTTTGTTTCCTCCAAATCCAATAAAATAATTTAGTACACCCCCAATTATAGATCCTAAACCTAACACAAAACCAACAAGGAAAACATTTTCTCCCCCAATCAATAAAGCAGATGTCAGAATTTCAGTGGGTAATGGTATTGCAGTAGCTGATAACAATGAATTAAAAAATAGTCCAATTATTCCATAATCCTGAAATACATTATTGGCTAAAATGTCCTGTGCCATTTGATAATATTCCAAAATTAACTCATAACTCATTATTCATACCTCGTTTTATAAGACTCAAAATAAAACCATCTCTGATATTACTCATTTCAATTGTTTAAAGCCTTGAAAAATATTCGTTTTCAATAAATAATGCCTGAAAATAGTTTGAATATTGAATTTTTCTGATTTATTCCCATTTGCTGCAGGCGATGGTTATCTAATTTTGGCCTTTAGTCAATTTCTTTGGTTCCCTTATCCCGTTTGTACCATTACCTGGATTTTTGTTGCTTGCTACAATGTCTGTTGGCAATGAATATGATCTACATGTTTAGCATTGGTGTCTGCAATCACTGCTACTGTTGCAAAACAAATGATCTTTTTTGTTAGTTTTAGTGGCAGAAAAATCATGAATGAAAAAACTCGAAAAAGAATGCGTCCATTTGAAAGATTAGTAAAAAAATATGGTGCAGCTGCTGCATTTGTTGCTGCAGCAACCCCAATGCCTGATGATATAATATTCATTCCATTAGGATTGGCAAAGTATAATCCAAAAAGATTTTTTGTTGCAACCCTTACTGGAAAAATTGTTCTAAGTTACATCATTGTTTTTATTTCTCACTATATTGGATTGTCTTTCATAGAACCTTTCTTGGAAAACATTGATGATGCTACACCTGTTTACATTGGAATTATTGTTTTTGGAGCAATAATGACTGCAATTATAGTTCTACTTTTAAAATTAGATTGGCAAAGAATTATGGGGAAATTTGCTCCATGGACATTGGATGAAAATAATCCTGAAGAAGATTAAATTTTTATTTTAAAATTCCACAACTTCTCTTTTGCTTCTTTAATTCCTATTCTTGATGATGCAAAAATCTTTGTTGGCTTTTTTATTCCATCTGTGATGAATAATTTTGAATATTTTGTTAAATCTACACCATAATGCTCTTTAGTTATTTTCAAGGCCTGTGTTAGTTTTGCAGGCCCATTTGTGAGATTTACAAAATTCACTCCTTTCCTGTTTTCTTGAATTATTTTAATTCCTTTTTCGGGTTGGATTGCACGAATAAGAACCGCACCTGCTTTGATTTTTGGATTTTTTGCAACAACATTGAAACAATAATGCATTCCATAAGTAAAATAGACGTAAGCAATTCCTACATCTCCAAACATCACTTTGTTTCTTTCAGTAATTTTTCTAAATGCATGACTTGCAGGATCATCTTTGTGCCTGTATGCTTCAGTTTCTATAATTATTCCTGATATTTCGTGCCTGCCTATTTTTCTCACAATTCTCTTACCTAGAAGATTTTTTGCAACAGTTACTGTATTTTTTAAATAAAATTTCCTAGGAAGTGTATTCAATATCTATCATAACCTCTTTGTTATTTTTCAAATCTCTAATCAAATCAAATAGTTTTACAATATCGTTTTTTAGTACATCAATTAATTTTTGATTGTAAATTGTAGCTGCTGGATGAATAGTTAAAAAATATAGTAAATTGTCTTTTCGTACTACCTTACCTCTAAATTTTGTAATCTCTGAACCGCCTAAAATTGAATTAAATGCAGTATTTCCTAAAATACAAATAAAGTTTTGGTTTGATTATGGCAATTTCTTGTTTTAGATATTCTTTACAAGTATCTCGCTCATTTGTAGTTGGAACTCTGTTGTTTGGTGGTCTACACTTTACAATATTTGTAATGTACACATCATCTCTTGAAATTCCTGCCCCTTCAAGTGCAACTGAGAGTTTTTTTCCTGCAACTCCAATGAATGGCTCTCCCTTTTGATCCTCATTTTTTCCTGGTGCTTCCCCAACAAAGATCACATCTGATTGGAAATTTCCTTTACCTGGCACTGCATTGATTCGTGTTTTACATAAATCACACTTTGTACATTTTATGACATTTTCTTTTACATTCTGTAATTTTTGGTTCATTTTCTAATTTACACTCTTTACTGTTGCAATTCCTCTAATTGACGGTCCACCATTACCCATTATCATTGATTGCATAGGATCACCTTTTCCACAATTAGTTATTGGCCGTATGGTAAAATCATTTCCGCAAGCATCAATTGATTCAAAAAATTCTGGGGCTGTACCAATTACAATTACATCTCTTAGTAAATCCGTGATTTCACCATTCTCAATTTTTTGTGCATATTGGCATGAAATACTCCAGTTGTATCGTTTCATGTCAATTGATGGAATTTTCATATTTGATATGAAATAGCCATTTTTGACTCCTTTTATCATCTCATTTACATCCCAATCTCCATTTCCAATACACGTGCATGCCATGCGAATTAGAGGCATGAATCTGTAGTTTGTTGCCCTCATATTTCCAGTTGAGGGTGTACCAAAAATTTTTGCAGTTTCTCTATTTTGCATATGATTTTTTAAAATTCCGTTCTCAACTAGTGTTGTTTTTTTGGTTTTTACTCCTTCATCATCAAAATAATACCATCCTAAACTTTCTTTGATGGTAGGATCATCAAACACATTTAATTTATCTGAACCAATTTTCTCTCCAATCTTTCCTTTCCACCATGCACCTCCCGCCCATGCCATTTCTTTTCCCAAAACTCTGTCAGCTTCTGATGGATGACCTAATATTTCATGTGTCAGTAATGATACAAAATCTGGATTCATAACAACTGTTGCTTTTTCTTCCTTTGCAGGTTTTGCATCAATTAACTGTGATGCTTTAAGTGCAATCTCTTCTGCACTTTGCTGAATCATGTTATTATTGGTAATTTGCTCCATGCCTCCTCTTCCTCCTTCTGTGATGTTAATTGACTGTGTAAGCCCTGATTCGTGAGCAGTAGCTATCATGTCTATTACTACATCTGTAAAATTTTGTATAATTTCTGAGCCTTCACTGTTTACAAAATATTTTGAATTAATTGTATACCATGGGTTGACAACTGATCTGATTATTCTTGGTGTGTTTGAAATAATTTTATCACATTCAAAACCAATCTTCATTAATTCTTCAAGTTCAGGTTTTTTTAACACTGGATAATCTATCTTGGTTTTGTTAATTGAATTTGGATATAAATTAATTTTATTCTTTTTATTTTCTGTATGGTGCATTGAATTTTTTAGAGCATCATTTACTATCTCTTTTATCTGTTCTATGGATTTTGGATTTGTTATTGAGCAAAAACTCCAAACTCCTTCTTTTACTAGTCTAATTCCTATTCCTTCATCTTTATTGGTTCTAACATATTCTATTTCTCCGTTTTCTATGAGTGCTGATTTTCTTTCTTGTATTTCTGCCCGTACGTCACAATATTTTCCTCCACAATTCATTGCAGATCTGATTGTTTCATCAGCCAGATCATGTAGATGCGAATCCATGATTGATGAAATTTAGAGGGGTTCCTAAATCTTCTGTATTTCACTGATTTGAAATTGCAGGCATTGTAAAGTAATATTCGTCTTCAAATTCATAGTCTGATGTGCCTTTTTCACGCAGAAATTCAAAATATTCTGTACAATTTTTGTAAAATTCGCTATTTTTACTATGTATTTGTGCCATGCTTTCTTTCTCTAAATGTACATTTTTTCAAGAGAGTGAGTAATTTTAGTTCTGAGAGTTTGTTTTCTTTAAGCAGAATTTATTGATGGAGTTTCTTGCTAAGATGCTTTTGGAATTGTAAATGAAAATGTAGATCCTTGATTTGGAACACTCTCCATAGAAATATTTCCATTATGACTTTCAATAATTCCTTTACAAATTGCAAGACCTAGTCCACTCCCGCCTCTTTCTCTTGTAAGGGTAGCATCAACTTGGTAGAATTTTTTAAATAATTCTTTTTGTTTATCTAGTGGAATTCCTATCCCATTATCTTTTATGCTAATTTTTATCTCAGTGGGCATTTCTTCCATCATAATTTCAATTTCACCTGTATTGGGTTGTGTTGCCTCTAAACTGTTTTTGATTAGATTTGTCATGACTTGTCCTATTCTTTCTTGATCATGGTTTATTTTAAAATCTGCTACGCTGGAATTAATTTTAATATTCTTTTCTTCTGCTTCTGGCTTTAATGACTTAATTGCTTTATCAATTGTTTCTTTGATGTTAATGTTTTCTTGTTTCATACTTAGTTGACCTAATTCTAATTTTTGTGCATCAAGTAAATCTGAAATAATTGCTAACAGTGATTCAGAGCTGGATTTGATAATTTGTATTCTCTCTTTTTGTTTATCATTTAGTTTTCCTAAATGTTCCCCGAGTAAAATATCTGAATACCCTTGAATTGGTACTAGAGGTGTTTTTAATTCGTGAGTGATCATTGCAAGAAATTCATCTTTTGCAATATCTGTTTTCTTTGCCTCTTCTTCTTTTTCTTTGATTGTATTTGACATCATGTTGAAAGTTTGAACTAATTGTCCTACCTCGTCAGTTCCTGAATATTCAATTTTTTCACCATATTCTCCTTCTTTTACTCTAGATAGCGCCTGTGTAATTGTTGCAAGAGGGGATAATGATTTTCTAATGATGAATAATACCAAAAAGAATACTGCAATATCTATCACTAAAATTAACTGAATTATTGTTTCTTCTTCAGAACCCTGAGCTGTAATAATTAAATTCCAATTCTGTAAAAGTTTGTCAATGTCATTGTAAAGTAATTCTTTTTGTGCATTCATCTCATTTTTTGCAACATTAAACTCGGGTGATAGTAGTGCTCTTTCTTCAAGAATTGAAATTCTTACTTGCATTGATTCCCATAATGGATCTAATTGACGTAATGCATTGGAATTCTCTCTAGGTACTGGGATTAATTCCTCATGTTCTTTCCCTACACTTTCAACATCTAACCCTATAGTTGAGATCTGAAATAATTTTCTAATTCCTATTTCAAATTTTAATCTATTTTCTTTTAATTTATTTTGAGTGTCTTCTTCTTCCCCAATTGATATAAGCAAAGTTTGTTGTCCTATGACATTGACATTATCTGTCAAATCTTTGGCAATTTGTTTATGTTTGTTGTAATCTCTTCCTAGATTTTCAAATTCATTAACCATGTTATTACTAAGTAAAACTAACTCATTGTTTTTCTCTAAAATATAGTTCACAGCTTTAATTGCTTCTGGATCAAAAACTGATGTATTTTCTGCATGTTGTGCTTTAGATTTGTAAGACTCCCATGATGCTGCTACTTTATTATAATCCGAACTTAACGATGATGGAATTTTTTCTAATGATTGGCCTTTAATGGTTCCTCCATTTTTTATTACATCTACTATGTTTTCAACTTCTAGAATCTGTTTATCTAATTGTTCTTTGTCTTCATTGTTGCCGCTTGCTACTGATGTAGCTAATGATGAAATGGATTCGGCAGTAACTTTAACATCCCCCACTCTGATGATTGAGTATGATTGTGTAGTTTGTGAATTACTATCTTGATATAATAAGAATAAATTAATTATAGCAGCTAAAATCAAAATTGCTACCAATAAGTATGTCTTACTGATTAGTTTCACAATAAAACTCACTTAGCGTAGGGTATAAAAATAATAGGTGAATTTTCTTTATGCATACATCATGTCAGATGAATTCATTGAAATTGCTACACAGGAAATTAATGAAGAAATATCTGGGATGGGGCAATTATTATCTGCTTGTCAAAATGATGCTGATGTTTTTTCTGGTGCTGATGAATTTCAAAAACACACTCACAAAATAAAGGGATTAGCGCCAATGATGGGTAAAGAGGAACTCGGCAGTTTTTCTGTAATATTAGATTCAATTTTAAAGAAATTGATTGATGGTGTAACAATTGATGGCATTTTTAATGACATGACTGATTCTATCTCTTTAATGAAAAAATCAATGTCTGAGCCTGAATGTGATTTGACAGAAATTAAAAACAGAGTTTCCCAAATTCTAAACAACCTCAAATAGCTAATATTTTTAATTACCTTTTATCAAATTTGAGAATGGGAAAAATAATGATTGCAGATGATTCTGATGCAATCCGATTAGTACTCAAGGATATTTTGTCTATTGGTGAACATGAAATAACTTCAGAAGCAACTGATGGTGCAGAAGCAGTTGATTTTTACCGAAATAATGTTCCTGAAATCCTTTTGTTAGATTTGGCAATGCCAAAAAAAGATGGATTGACTGTAGTCAAAGAAATAATACAATTTGATCCTACTGCAAAAATTATTCTAATTACTGCAAGTGATGATCAAAAAGTAATCCAAGAATGTTTAGATTCTGGTGCAGTATCTTATATTTCAAAACCATTTGATTTTAAGGGCGTCTTAAAAGCAATTACTGAAATTTTAGCAAAGTAATTTAGGGAATAAATTTATCACAAAATAGATAGAAAATTTGTCGAAAATTGTTGCTGATACTAGTGTTATAATTAATGGTCAACTAATTGCGCAGATAGAATCAGGTTCAATTAGAAATACTGAAATTATTATTCCTCAAGCTGTTTTTGATGAATTACAATCGCAAGCGTCAAGTAAAAAGGAACAAGGTTTTGTAGGATTAGAAAAAATTCAAAAACTTAAAGAATTATCTGGCAGTTACGGGTTGAATATAGTTTTGAAGGGATCACATCCTTCCACAGATGATATTCGACTTGCAGACAGCGGTAGAATTGATGCCCTAATCACTGATATGGCAAAACAG
>PVMK01156176.1_pt1 | contig 10737 bp, 6 predicted proteins | sample 1853481 | NCBI WGS metagenome assembly PVMK01 (sample SAMN08533507, study PRJNA380276) | Marine sediment metagenome, whole genome shotgun sequencing project. | reverse complement strand
AGCGAAAAAACATGATGTGAAGTTGACTTTCATGGTTGATGTCGCCCATCAATTGACCATGACTAAGTACAAACACCAGCGCGGGGTTAAAATTCAAAAGGAGCTATGGGATCAGACCGTGAAACTAATGAAGGAACGCGGCTTCGATGTACAACTTCACCTTCATCCCCAGTGGCTAAACGCTGAATACAAAGATGGGTTTTTTTTTCTAAGCGACGATTGGAATTTGGGCTGTTATAGCGCCGAGCAACAAGAGTTGCTAATCTCCGCATCAACTAGGTATCTGAAGGATCTTTTACAGCCTGATTTCCCGGATTACGATATCTGTGCATTCAAAGCAGGCTCATGGGGTTTGCAGCCTTCATCAAACACGCTGCTGACTGCACTAAAAACGCACGGAATAAAGATCATTATGGGAGTCCGAGATGGACTAACGTTACCGGGGATCTCCGTTAATTATCAAAATCTGGAAGAAAAATACCTTCCTTACTATCCTGATCTCGACGACGTAACTAGGAAATCAACGTCGGAGACGGGTATTTTAATGCTTCCCCTTCAACCGTACGAGCCAAATCTCATTACATTTTCAAAGCTATTGTTGGATCGCGCCAAAAACAAGTTGCGAATCCCTGCAGCCATGAAGTACCAGTACGATAGCCCAGTTCCTGAGGCAATCTGTAAGCTCTCGCCACACACTGGAAAAAGCATGTTTCGTATTTCTCTACGACCGTACAGCACGCACCTGAAAATAGGAAATCAGCCTTTCTCATACTTAAAAGACTCATTTGACGCAGTCATAAACAGATTGCGGCCTTTTGAAGACGAGCGGATTCCAATTGTCATTGAGAGCCACACCAAGCAATACCACGGTTATTATGAGCACGTCGATCGATTCCTAGGTTACATAAACGAAAAATACAACGATGAAGTCGAGTTCGGCGACATGATCAGCTATTCAAAAGAACTTGGCGGTATTAAACATGCAAGGGATGCCATTGAAAATTGATAAGAAGGTATTGGTGGGCCACGAGTTGGAGATTGATGAACTTAGAGAGAAAATCGGTAAATTTTCGCTAAAAAATAATCCCAAGGTGCCGGAATACACACGGCTTGTTAGCAGCTCCGAAACGGACTGGGATTGGGATCAAGTAAAGACAATGCTTACGCAGGACCCCTCAGCCTTTGCCCCCCTTCTTTTCGCGCTTCACTTCAAACGGCGATATCCTTTCAGTTTTACGGCGAGAAATCGAATACTTGAATTTCTCTCAGCCGCGTATCAGATCACACGCGATGTACGCTACTTCAATGAATTTTTGTGGTTCTACAATGGGCACCAAGACTTTTTGGTATTGTGGTTACTAACTCTGGATAATTTTTTCAAGAACCTTCTGCCGGACAACCGACACCATTTTCCCATGTGTAACACAGAGCAGCTGGGTAAATTTCTTAAGGACGTGATGAGTAAAATGGAGCAAAGTCGAACAAAGAATATAGACACTAACATGCGCGTTGGACTAATAGGCAGTCCGACGTTTTTCCCCAAATTACGCGCAGAATTATTGCGAGACGGATTTTCTGTGAAATGCTATTTCATTCCTTATCATCCGAGAAGAATTATAAATGCGGTTCTGCGAAATAGACTTGCCTTCTTTCTATTACGCTTTTTGAAGAAAGCCATGTTTAGCTTTATTCGAATAGACTTGGACTATAAAGACTCAAAGATTGAAGAAATCTTGCAAAAAGATCAGCTTGATATCGGCTTCCATAAACTAGGTTTCATCATCAAGAATAATATTATCGCCGGTTTTAGGTTGGGATTACTTAACGATCACTGGGCTCTTTTGCCATTTATCCGAGGAAGATCGACGATTGAATACTCTATTCTGTTCGGAGCGCCCATGGTCACGACATCGCATTTAATTACAGAAGGCGTGGACGCTGGAGACATTGTCGCTGTGTATTCGTACTCAGATGCTGTAGACGGTTGTTCGACCGTTGGAGAGATTAGGAAAGTGATTCGGCGGGATAGAGATGCCAGGGCGATTGACTCGATTAGGCAATTTTCGAAGACGAAAGCAGCAATCGTTGAAAATGATGAGAGTCAGGGGATGACTTTTTTTTCGATTCACCCGTTACTGACCAACTTTATCGATACACGTATTTTGCAGTCTGCAACACGATAATGCCAAAGATTCGGTTAGGGAGTTGACGCGATTAGCTGTACGGCGCAGGATTATTACTGTCATCGCTCGAATCCGACATTCGTTGCCGACCATGCAACAAGGATTATCGATTCGATTAATCACAGCCGCCACCATTCTTCTACCGCTTGTTTAGCCAAGCTAAAATAGATAAAGTTAAACTATCTAAAATCGATTCATCTTACCCAGATAGCCAATCATCGTGCAGCAGGATTTTCAGTGGGACAAAAGCGAAAAAATTTATTGATTGTCGGGCCCTTACCTGAGCCAAAAGGCGGGGTTAGTATCCATATTGTCCGCCTTACGAACCTGATTCAGAGTCACTTCAATGTCCGTCACATTGATGAATCCCCGGATTTTAAATCCGGTATTTTCAATCTTCGTTCTGGGAATATTTTCGGTTATCTGCGCCTGTTACTGTGGGCTGATATTGTTCATATTCACAGTGGTGTCACACTTCTTCGCCTCACGCACATACTCGCTGCAGCACTATTATTTCGAAAGATTATAGTAACCATTCACGCCTTCCCGCACCAGAAAGGCCACCAGACACGCATTAATTCTCTGTTTCTGAGGCTTCCTAACAAAGTAATAGTAGTTAACGATGAAATACCCAAGCTATTGTATCTACACAATTTTCACATAAAACCGGCATTTATTCCACCAAATCTTGCAAGCGAACCAGATCTTCCTGCAAACGTTTCTGGATGGATATCCTCCCGCAAGAAAGCCGACAACACTATCCTTGCAGCGAATGCTTTCAGAATTGATTTTTACAACGGCAATGATTTGTATGGAATAGACTTGTGCATACAATCACTAAGAGAATTGGTTCATAACTACAATCGGAAAGTATCATTAATTTTTGTACTGTCATCCCTGTCCAAATCGAAAAAGTACTTCAATGAATATAAAGCACTGATAAGTAAATACGCCCTCACCGATCACATAATGCTCATACAAGCCGACCTTTCATTTGTAAAACTAATCGAAATAACAGACATGGTTCTTAGACCTACATGTACTGACGGCGATGCACTGACTGTAAGAGAAGCATTATTCTTGGGTAAACCTGTAATCGCATCTGATGTCGTTGCCAGGCCTGAAGGCACGATGCTTTTCAGAAACCGAGACTATAAAGATATGTCCTCAAAAATACTGGGAGTCCTTGACGGCCAGATACAAATACATAGCCATACTTTCACACCAATTAACTATAAAGATTATTATATAAACTTGTATCTAAACTAACTGGCAGCTTATTACTTGCTCACAAATCTGCGTATTCCCTGAACCAGAGCTCAATAGTGAGCAATTGGTATATTCTATATGCATTGTCAGCAATTCCGCTTCTGTCTTCCTCGACAAGTTTTCTAATATAACCGCAGTTAAACAACCCTCGTTTACTGATATTTTCTTCAGACAGCAAGTCATCCACCATCCCTTTAAGCTCCCCACTGATCCACGACCGGATTGGCGCCCCAAATGATGCTTTGGGTCTATAAATAATATCGTTTGGTAGATATTTCTCTGCCACTTTTTTCAAAATATACTTTGACTCACCTTTATGATATTTAAGACTCCCGCCCAGGCTCATTGCCGCACTCACAACTTCCTTATCTATAAACGGTACCCTAACCTCAACGGATGAAGCCATAGATGCCCGGTCTGTATAGGTTAAATTCAATCCAACCATAAACATCTGAATATCGGTGTTACACATCTGATTAATTGGGTCGTCTTGATATCTTTCATTAAAGATGGCGTCATGCCAAGTATACAAATTATCTACTTCTTGCTTATGTTTATGATTTAATAATTCGCACAGCTCATCCTTACTGTAATAGGAATAGCTCTGCATATAACTTTGACTGAGCGGTAAATCTGCAAAGCTTAAAAACTTCTTTGCCCACCTGACAAGACGGATACCTCTGCCATTAATCCTGACTGGTAAACGACCAACCACTCTGCTAATTAAGCTGCGTACAATCAACGGAAAATACTTGCGGTAACGTATCGCCATCAAGGTTGCCTTTTGGCGCCGATAGCCAAAAAATATCTCGTCCGCCCCCATTCCTGACAAAAGAACCTTAACACCCCTCTTATGAGCCTCATTGCAAATAAGAAACGTATTAATGGCTGCCGGGTCACCGATCGGCTCATCGAGCGTCTTCACCATTTCGGGCAACATCCTGACAATATTTGAATCAATTACTATTTCATTGTGGTTGAAGCCGAATTGCTTCGCTACCTTTCTCGCATAAACCTCGTCTTCAGGCATCTTTTCTATTTTTTTATCTTCAGGATTGGTCGCAATTGTGTAGGTGGACAGGTTATCCGTATGCTGCGCGGCCATTACTGATATCAGGGATGAATCAAGCCCACCACTCAGAAAGCTGCAAACCGGAACATCAGAAACCATGTGCCTGGACATTGATTCACCGATAACCTTATCCAGCATCTCAACTGCATCAGCTTCGCTGCAATATTTCACAGTATCGGCATCACTCGTATACTTCACAATTTGGATATTCAGCTCATGATCAACTGTCATATAATGGCCAGGTGACAGCTTCATTATCCCTTTGAACATTGTCTCGTCACCTGGCGGCCACAAGTAATTAAGACATGAAACTAATACTCTATTATTAATTTCGCCCCCAATCTCTTGAATACCTGCCAGTGTTTTCAATTCAGATGAAAAGCAAAACATTTGACCACTTCTAGCATAAAATAATGGTTTTATCCCGAAATGATCACGAGCAATGAATACGGTCTTCTTGTGAATGTCGTAGATTGCGAAGGCAAACATGCCTATAAATTTTTTGAGACAATCGGACCCATCTTTTCGATATGCCTCCAATACAACTTCCGTGTCTGATTCCGTCCGAAATGAAACATTATTCTTTACATGCAATTCCTTTTGAAGATCCTTGTAGTTATATATTTCCCCGTTAAATACAATTACAAGTCCGTCTTTCACAAGCGGCTGATTAGACCGCGAACTAAGATCAATGATTGATAATCTTTGGTGGGCCAGCGATATGTGATCATCGAACCATTTTCCCTGAAAATCCGGGCCACGGTGATGTTGAACAATATTTGCCATATCGGCAAGGTCATTATTTTCAGGAAATCCTATAAACCCGGCTACTCCACACATAGTAAATATTCTCGGCTGACACAGAAAGTAGTTATTTTACAATCCTAAATATTTCCAAACGACATTGATGATACTAACTCAATCCAGGCCTTGTTCGTTCATTCTCATAATATCGCGTCATTTTATCATGCGGCAAAGGCAATGCCCCGTCGGCTGAAAACCCAGCTTCAAAGATAGGTTTCGTAGCGTGAAGTAATTCTGCGCCATGCTCACACGCGCGCTTCACCCCCTCGCTTTTCATGTCGATAAATGCGCCACACCCCTCTGGATCATAGATTTGTCTGGCAACCTCACCTACCTGGCACCCAACTTGAAAATTCGCCGCGGTCGTAGCTGAATCTACGCGTAAGGTAGGACGATGAACTTCCAACCACAAACGTTTGGGACACTGACGCAAGGATAGGAGCTTAGATTTCGAGAACCCGCTTATTTTGTCTTGGTTGTAGGCTATTATAATTTGCTCTACTTTGAAACCTTTTCCTGATATTGTTATTTCTAGTTCTCTTTTTTCGAATGGTTAAGGATAGGATCTTTCTTAGTTTTTGTTACCAAAATCGGCAACAAGTCACTATCTAAATGGTATTGACTGCATACAGATTTTACATATACAGTTTTTTTACAGGTGATCATAAAATCTTAGAAAGAACAATGAAACCCCAGATTAAACTTTTCCTACAAATAGCGGCTTGCTTTCTTCTTTTGTTTTGCGTGATCGAAGTGCTAGCGCGGTTAGCTTATACGGTGCGCTCCGATGTAGAGCAACTCCGTGAACAAAAGCCCAATATCTGGTTCCGCTACTCTCCGATCGTGGGCTGGGAGGCAATTCCCGGATTCAAAGGCAAGATTGCTCCCTCCGGCTACCGAGAGTTCGACGACCGAGGCTTCTTGGGGTCTGGTCACGACAAGGCTTCGGAAAGGGCACCTAATACAGTTCTGTTCATTGGGGACTCTAATACCTTCGGATATGGGGTGCCGACCCTGTCCAGTTTTGCGGGAGTCACCGAGCAACTTCTACCGGACACGCGTACGGTAAATCTGGGAATCAACGGGTACACATCCTATCAGGGTAGAAAGATACTCGAAAAGTATCTGCCCCAAGTCCGCCCTGCAGCGGTGGTGGCATCGTTTAATTATAATGATCGAAGAGGCGTGAGACCTGGGGAGGAAGATAGTCCAGTTCACTTTCAAAAGGTTTATGATTCCGGGCAGAGCGGTATCCGACGTATCAATGAGGCTCTTAAATGGCTGTACATCTATCGGGGCATGGTCGTAATCATGCGAAGAGTTGGGCTGCTGGGCGACCAAGAGCCAATCGACAAACTAGTCCCGCGCGTGGACGAAAAACACTATCGCGAAAATCTTATTTCGATCGTGGAACAAACCAATCGGGCTGGGGTTCCCCTTATATTTATTTTGCTGCGTGACAACCCACTCGAAAGTGGCTACCTGAAAAGCGGCATCGAAAAACTAGAAAAGGGTGAGTATCAAGCCGCTATCGAATACTTCAACGTGGTGGTTCGTGCTAACTCGATGCACGCTGATCTGGGACGAGTCTATTTATCCCGTGCTTATCGGGCAATGGGAAAGGAAGGTGAGGCTACTGAAGCTGTTCGTGCTGGCGAGAGATTTGTCTCCCTGCACGGCGGGCGTCCGATTCGGCTGGACTGGAAGTACAACAACATTATGCGAGAGGTCGCAAGCCAGTACAACATCAGCCTTGTAGATGGGGCATCGGTTCTCGAAACAGATCCGTACGTGTTTATCGACTTGAGCCACTTCGCACCGACCGGCCATCGCAAAGTAGCCGAACTTTTGGCCATCGAACTCGCCAAAAAAATCAAACCCGCACGATGATTCGATCTGTTGCTAGATGCGGCGCATGGGCGGCGACTCCCATTTGTTTTTGGGAGCCGGGTAATGCGAAGATAGTTACAGTATGTACGGACTACTACAACTACGGATTCCATAATCAGCACCCTGCCTGCTAAGAACGAATTCATTCCATTAGAAACCCGGATTCAGCAGCTCATGGCATCCCTGCCTGAAAATATGTGGTAAAGGGATTGGAGTATGGCCGACTTAATTGCTAGACTCAGTGGCAAGTACGTGACAAGACACTGACGGTTCAGGGTGTACAGTTTCACCCAGAGTCCGTCCTTACCGAACACGGACATAAATTACTGGGAAATTTCCTTACCCAGTAAGTAGCAACGGTGAAAAAGATGGTGGGTATACAACTAAAGGATCAAATCATGAAACCGCAAGAAGCGCTTACCCGCGTGATCGAACACCGCGAGATTCTTCATGATGAAATGCAATCACTCATGCGTTAGATCATGGGGGAGCACCGGCTTGGTTTTTGCAGATTAGTCAAGATCAAATGCCTGCTCATAGTTTTGTTTTAGCGACGGATTTTGATCTTCCTTCCTGAGAAAGCAGTTGCCCACTGCGAGTAAATCAAGTTCCGTTCCCATGAAGCAGCGGAATGCATCCTCCGGCGTACCAACAATTGGCTCACCCCGAACGTTGAAGCTCGTATTTACGATCACAGGACAACCGGTAATAGTGTAAAAATCTGAAATTAGGTTGTAGTATTTTGGATTGGTTTCCTTATGCACCGTTTGAATCCGTGCTGAATAATCAACGTGAGTGACAGCGGGAATGTCAGAGCGAGGAACATTAAGTTTCATAATTCCAAACAGTGCTTGTTGCGCTGGGGTCATCGTCTTCCGACGGTGCTCAACGACATCAGCAACCAGAAGCATGTATGGGCTATCGGAGTCAAGTTCAAACCAATCTGGGAGATGCTCGCGCAACACGGAGGGTGCAAATGGCCGGAAGGACTCACGGTATTTCACCTTGAGATTAAGAACTGATTGCATTGTTGGTGATCGCGCATCACCAAGAATCGAGCGGGCACCCAAGGCACGGGGTCCGAATTCCATTCTACCTTGAAACCAGCCAAGAGCCTTACCATCAGCTAGTGCCTGCGCGCAAACACGAATCATGGCCTCTTCACTCAGCACCTCGAATTTAGCATCTGATGCTTTGAGGCGCTGCTCACACTCCTGTTGAGAGAAGCTTGGTCCAAGGTAAGAACCTTTCATGATGTCACGCGAGTTGGCGCTGACCTTACGTGGTTGATTCTTGTACATGTGGTAAGCAACGAACGCTGCCCCCAGAGCCCCACCTGCATCCCCTGAAGCCGGCTGAATCCAGATTTTGAAGTGGTTGTCTTGCAACACCTTGCCATTGGCAACGCAGTTGAGGGCGACTCCCCCAGCCAGACAAAGGTTCTTCGCCCCAGTCTCGTTCTTGATCGCACGGGTTAAGCGTAGCATCACGTCCTCGGTTACCGACTGGATCGAAGCAGCAAGATCCATCTCACGCTGAGTGAGCGGCAACTCGGACGCACGCCGCGGCCCACCGAATAACTGATCAAATTTGGCATTAGTCATGGTGAGGCCGGTGCAATAATCAAAGTAGTCAAGATTCAACCGAAAACTGCCGTCACTCTTCAAGTCCATGAGATGGTCAAGAATAAGTTTGGCGTACTTCGGCTCGCCATATGGAGCGAGCCCCATCACCTTGTACTCACCAGAATTTACTTTAAAACCTGTGTAGTAGGTGAATGCAGAGTAAAGCAAGCCAAGCGAATGTGGAAAGTGCATTTCACGTTGGATTTCTAGGTTATTACCCTTTCCCCAAGCAAGAGAAGTTGTTGCCCATTCACCAACACCGTCCATGGTTAGCACTGCAGCTTCGTCGAATGGAGACGGGAAAAAAGCACTCGCTGCATGGCTGAGGTGATGCTCCGAAAAGAGCAGCTGTTCCTCGTTAAATTTTCTACTACCGTAACCCTGTAGTGACTTGATCAAAAGATCCTTAAGAAATAACTTTTCACGCAACCACAAAGGCATCGCTATACGAAAAGAACTGAATCCACGCGGTGCAAAGGCAAGATAAGTTTCGAGCAGGCGCTCAAACTTGAGCAATGGTTTGTCGTAAAAACAGATGTAATCTATATCGTCAAGACAGATTCCGGTAACGTTCAAGCAGTACTCTACTGCGTTATTTGGAAATGACGCATCGTGTTTCTTCCGGGTAAAGCGTTCTTCTTGCGCTGCAGCAACTATGACTCCGTCTTCAATAAGTGCGGCCGCACTGTCATGATAAAAGGCAGAAATTCCAAGAACGCGCATCAGATTTTGCTAACTAATTAAAAGAGTACGTAGATGAATGGTGTAACAGCCGATCCTTCGGCAAGAACAATGAGGCCGCCAAGGATAAGCATGGAAAATAAAATGGGTAACATCCAGAATTTTTTTCGCACACGCATAAAACGCCATAATTCTCTGATTAAACTCATAGAGGTTTCCCCTAAAACTGATCGGTAAAGCTATCGTGGCGAGGGCCAGGTGGGGTTCGCTCAATCCAATAAGTTTGGCACTCGTGATCCATATTCATTTTCAGTGGACCGCCCTTGCGTATCGCGCGCATAATTATCCCCATAGGTGTGATTACTAGGAAGAACAGGATGCCAAGGATGATTGGGCTGGTGATTTTGTGTAAGAATAAACCAAATCGCATCCATAGTTGATTGAGCGGTGACAGAACTTTAGGCGCAACTAACGCGGCAAGGCAAAAAACAAAAGAAAAAATAATGGCAAGCCACCAAATGCTTTGCCCCGATAATAGCGGATAAAGCGCAGTGAGAAGAAAAACTACCGCAAAAACCAGGCCGAATACACGGTCACTTGAACCAACAAGAGCTTGCTTTGAATTTTCTGACATCTATTGTTCCTAACTAATGTATACCAGAGTGGGCAGCAGCTATCAAAATAGCTTTATGCTTTTCGATCATCCGTAAATGCTTTCTTAACTACATTTGTTTAGCATGCTATCCAATCTTACAAATTGATTCTATGATAAAAATCACATAGACAAAGATGAATGTCCGTTTTTGGCACAAAGCAGACACTGAATTCTTTGAAAAAATGGGCGGCGGGAATTGAACTCATATCTGTTAATAGCTTATTAATCATATTAGCAGATAAAAACTAGCCGCACTAAATTCTAGGAAATACCCCCAACCCTACCCCCAAAATAGCTGGCTGTTACTGGATCTTATTGGAAGCTAAATGTGATCGTTTATTCTGGTACAAAACATATGATCAGGCAGCAGGAATCGAATAGTAGCCTGTAACCGTTACCGCAGGCTGATCTAGGTTTTTTCTATTTTCAATGTACCAACAAATGTACCAGCAGATTTATTGAACGCTATTGGATTGCTATGGACGCGACTGTCCGCTTTTGGCACAAAGCAGACATTCGAAAAATTAACGTTTATTTGGCCATCCGTAGAACAAGATA
>PVMK01116798.1_pt1 | contig 10738 bp, 7 predicted proteins | sample 1853481 | NCBI WGS metagenome assembly PVMK01 (sample SAMN08533507, study PRJNA380276) | Marine sediment metagenome, whole genome shotgun sequencing project. | reverse complement strand
TGAAAGAGGTTGGATGAGGTGATTTATCTCATCAGAGATCAGAAATGAGTTGGAACCAAATCCCCCAAGGCGATCCATCGGAATGTTGTGGGGCTGCAATCTCCTTAAATTTCCAGGTGTTTTTTGAATACACTGATAAAGATGATTAAATGAAAAACCCGGCTGTGCCGGGTTTGTTTATTAGTCAATGGCCTGTATATCCTCCTCCGGCCATTCCTGCAGCTTGCCTTGAAGTATATCCAGATTGAGTTTATTAGCCACGAATTGGGCTTTATCCCAGGTCTCAAAAGCATCCGGGATGGATTTTATTGCATATGTGATTGGATAACCTTTGTGTGTGCGGGAATGTACTTCTCTCCATACGACTCTAAATGGTTCACCAATTATCGGTCTTTTCCAGACAAAGTATTCTGTTGATTGCATAGTCCCACCCATAATTCCCATAATCCGTTAATAAAAAGTGCCTCCACTAAAATGATCTATCCAACAGATCGTTTGTGAATATGAAAACGAACAAAACTCGATTTTGTTACAAACGAAGCTAACAAGGATGTTATTTTACGCGTTTTTTACGCCCAGATCCGTTTATGTACAGGATTGACCAACATCTCAGGGAAAAGTTACCCGGGATTCCTAAAAAATCCACAATAATCATGGTTTTGGATCGCCTGATTAATACAAACTCCCATGACGGGGGATTATAGTTGTATGGTTTGACCAGGAAATTCAGAAGGAACGCTGGGTAGCTGAGGTTGAGAAATGATTACCAAAGACCAGTTAGCTGAAGGTGACGCAATTAATCTATGCTTGATCGGGATGCAAACCGCGGGTTTGAGTCACGCTGACAACCTGATTCAAACCCAATACAATATAAACTGCCTGAATTGGGTACTGGGACATATTGCAGTCGGCCGAGAAAGGGTTCTCCAGTTGGTCGGCGAAGAAACCTTGCTCAGCGAAGCATAAATCAACCGCTACAAGATTGAATCAGATCCGATTACAGAAGATGGTGAGTATGTTATCCAGTGAGAAAGGTTGCTGGAGATCTTTGCCACTGGACAGATGAGAATCAATTCGGGGTGTGCTCGGTTTGCCGAGGATGAGCTGTCAAGTGAGGTTCGGGTGGGGGAGTGCCATGTGCCGCTCGGAGTGCGCTTGCAAGGCTATTGTTTTCACGACACATATCACACCGGCCAAACCGATCTGCCGCGGCAGATCGCTGGCACCAGCGACAAGATTATTTACCCTGAGATGAGATTAGTTTTAGCTCTGATCGAAGTGTTCTCCAATTCCGATATCAATTTGACCCCATGCGCCCTGAACTTGTTATCGATCCGGTTGCCTGGGTGGAAGAAGACGTGCGTATCTGCCAAGCGCACTTTGTTTAATTCTTCAACGGTTTTTTTATTCCGGGCAATAGAGTTTGCACGTTCAGCTTCATCCAGTTGAATCGATTTTACAGAGTGAATAATGTATTCTTATAAATTGCCTCGTCATATTTTCCTATCAGTATGTTTCGTTCCTGCTCCGGGAGTTTATCCCATACCAACCACAAATACCCTATCGCCCGATCGGACAGTCGCTGGTTCCTGATTATCGCTTAATACTAATAAAAAGCCACGACGCCCGTTACCCAGGAATTGAAGTGTGCCTTTCAGCTCAGCCGCCGGTAGCCGCTTGTGCTGGCTGCGTGCGGCGAAATGGCTGAACTCCGCGCAGGGTGCAGCAAAGCTTACTACGTCTAAGCGTGCCATGCGCCCTGTGTCTGCGTTTTCGATGGCGATTTGCTGGCCGAGATCCTCCAACCAGACCTCCTGCTCATATTCGATGGTGATGTTTTCGCCCGCGATGCCATCCACCATGTGTTCTCCGAAACGGGCGCGCATCGCTTGGTAATGGGACGTGAAGCCGATGCAGACAAGATCGTCGTTGTCGTACGCCTTATTAGGGTGGTCAATATGATGGATATCGAGCACATGCTCACCTTCGGGAGTAGTGGCCTCGATACCCACGAGGTGATGTACAGACGGTCCACCATAACTAGCCGGGAAGCATCGTAGAAGTAGCCTGATGGAGTCTCGATTATCAGGCCGTCGGGTTGCACCTGCACTAGCTTAACTCGGCCCAGTTCACGAAAATTCTCACTCATCTACAAATCTCCCTTTTGGGTAGAAGAAAATGGGCAATATTTCACCTTGTGTGTAAATTATACGTACTTTTGGAAAGGGACTCACAATCAAGATAGAACGGAAGTACAAATAACATTCTACCCTCCATTTACTCAGCCGCTTCCTGCCTTTCAGCCGCATTCATAATGCTTTGTAATTCGACCTGGATATCCTTTGGCAGTGGATCAGGTTGATGTTCCAGTAATATTTTTTCGAAACTTTCTCGGGCACGTTCGCGGATATCGGGTATAGGCTGATAATCCATCGTAGGGGCCGGGTGAGTGAGTTCGGGCATCCAAATATCCCGGATAGTACGGCGGGTATGTTTCTGGCCGAGGAAATGCCCTCCCGGCCCAACCGTCTCGATCACGTCCAACGCCAGTTTATCGGGGCTGGTGTCTATCCCCTCCATCAAAACACGGTGAGTGTGATAAATCTCATCGTCGTATATGATCTGCTCCGGAAGTAGCAGCGTCGCGGCCTGAAGCAAGCCAAGACCCTCGACCATATCCGCACCTGCCAAAGGTGTCAAAAGCGACGTATACACACTATCCCGGCCTAGTTGCCACGAGGCAGGCTCGGGGCAATCCACACTAAAAGCACCGGCCAATGCCGGGACACCCCAATCGTGCGCCAACTGAACCGCCGCCGTGTTGCATAGATATTTCTCCGATAAGCTGGCAATGTAATTTCCTGAACGTGGATCCATCAAGGAGGCCAGTATAGAGTGGAAGACTGGTGAGCCGGGAGCGACCAACTGCATCAGCACCATCGCGCTGACAACCTCGGCATTGCCGATGACCAGAGCGCCGCCTGTTGTTGCTGGTGAGGTAGAGCCAATATTAGGCATCGCCATAAAGCCCACAGGGACTCCCGCTTCAGCAAAGACCATCGCCCCTTCGATCCCTTCTTTATCCTGACTCAATGGCGCAATGGTACAGACCAGGCAAGAGAGCGGAGGATGGACACGCATCTCCATGGATCCCCCGGCTACCACCTCAGCCATGCGCAAGGAATAGTGAGCTATTTTTTTGCCTATGATCGTCGCGCTCTGGATGTGCTTGACCGTGTTGTTGAAGCTGGCATCCAATTCGTGTAAGGGTGCAACCCGTCCGTAATCCTGAGCGCTGACGATCGGCCAATAGAAAGAAATCGACGAGAGATAGTCCGCCACATGGGCCATCATTGCCACATCATCTTTCCGTGAGCTGCGGTGCTCGCCGGTTTCCAAGTCTACGGTTTTTGTTCCGCTGCCATCGGTTGAGAAGTAACTAGACGTACCATCGAGGATCAGATCAGTTCCTTCAGCCCGTCCTGAAAGGGTGTATATGCGCGGTGCGTGGCTCATCGCCTCCAGAATCAGATCGGGTGAAAACCGCACAATCTGACTCTTCGGGTCCACCTGCGCGCCATGGTCTGCAAAGACACTCAAGGCATGTTCCGAAGGGAAGTGTACACCGACCATCTCTAGGACGTGCAGGGTGGCCGCTCTGATCTCGGCTACCTGGTCGGCGCTGAGTACATCTGCGCGCAGTTTGGGTTGAATAGGCTTAATATTCGCCATTTCTCTTATAACCTTTACAAAATTTAAACAGAGATGTGCGTCAACAGGGCAACATTGAGCAAGTTATACCTCGTTCGACACCTGCATAGCCTTTACGATTTCTTCCCGATGTTCTGCATCATGATCGGTCATAAATTCAACTAACTGGGCAATACTGCCGCGCTCATCTCCCCAGGGATAGAGCAGATCGCCAGGAAATATGTCAAGCGGAATTTCCTTGAGAGCATCTTTTATGTCCTCGCATGCTTGCTCCCATTCCACATAAACCTGGTGAGCAGTCAAGCTTCGCTGCTCCTTGACTGCCTGTTCATTGAAAGCATTCTCCTCCAGGTTGCTGATGGCGTATTCAGTTCCTGCCTGGTAGGCCCGTAAGGATTTAGCCACTTGGCGATCCCAGGTGGCGATGTGCCCGATAATATCCCTGATCCGCCAGCCTGTGTCTGTATAAACGCGCCGCTCTGGATCAATTCCCTCGATCGTCGCACGGAGGCCAGAATGCGATTCGGTCAGTAATTTTAGCAGGTGTTTTTTATCTCCAGTGGTCATGTCACATTCTCCTTGTTCGGTAGTAAACAATCTCCTGTCGATCACTATTTTTATGTTTCATAAGTCCCTCGATTGCCGGTGCTTTAGGTAACTTGTACATTGTTCGGATATGGTTCAAATTATACTCGCCAACTCCAGCGCTATCTCGGAAGGATATTGTACGCCAAGTTTCTCCAGGAGTTGCAGGGTGGCATACTGGATGGACACAAGTTCGCCGGTATTCAGCATTTCCTGGTGATACTTGGATCGAATTGTGCTTATGCTTTTGGGCTGGTTTTACACCTCAATGTATTCAATCTTAAATGGTGTGCCTTCAGGGATCGTTTCGTCAAACTCAGCTGCAGCAAGATAACCTGAAAAAGTCGCTTGCGCGATGATGTCGGGAGCTTGAGCATCACCGATCACGCGCAAAGATGATAATTTCTTCTTGCCCAGCCCTGGCTTGAGGGCTTGATAGAGCATATCATTGGGCAGGCGATCGGTGACCAGGAGAACAGCATCACATGGCAAATTAGTCCCCACGCCAGAAACTGTATTTGACAGTGTCACACTATCTGTGCGGATAGCACTCAGGATATGTTGGGGGTACAGGCTGACACCTATGTGCATCAACCTTTCTTGGATGCGGTGTTGTTCCATCGTAAATTGTGTCCAGTAGGAAATCATGGGCGCTGGGGTCAGCAGGGCGACCTCACAACCCTGGTTTACCAGGTGCTCGGCAAGAACGCTGCCCATATAGTAATGATCGTCATCAAAAACAACGACCCGCCCCGAGGGGATCTTGTCAGCCATGATGTCATCTGGCGTAAAAATGTGCGCAAGATCATGGACTGGGATAGGTTGCCACAGCTCGCGACCAATTCCGTCACGGCGCCATTTTGCACCAGTGGCAATGATCACATCGGCAATTCCCGCATCTAAAACCTCTTCAGCATTCAATTTGCTGCCAGGAAAAAGGGATACATTATCCATTTTTTGGATCTGGGTAAGACGCCAATCTATCACTCGACGCCACTCAGTCAATCCGGGCAGATTTGATTCCGACACCACGCGACCGCCAAACTCTCTGCGTACTTCTACAAGCGTAACAGTATTGCCACGTTGTCCCAAAACGCGGGCACACTCCAACCCGGCAGGACCACCTCCAACCACCATCACTTCTTTGGGCTTTTTTTGAGGAGCAACTTTTTCAGGATGCCAACCTCGGCGCCATTCCTCAGCCATCGTAGGGTTCTGGGTGCAGCGAATAGGCACAAACAGCAAATCACTTGAAACACAAATATTACAGCCGATGCATTCGCGAATGTCTTCGAGGCGGCTTTCCTTGACTTTTTGAGGTAGAAAAGGATCGGCTATCGAGGGCCGGGCTGCACCCCACAGGTCCATTACACCGCGACGTATGGCTGAAACTACGGCGGCTGGCGATGTATAGCGGCCGACGCCAACTACAGGCTTGCTGGTGAGTGATTTGACAAATCTGATATATGGTTCCTGATAGCCCTCTTTTTTAAATCTGGAAGTTTCCGAGTCGTTGTCCCACTCGCTGATATTGACATCCCATAGGTCAGGTAATTCAGCTAACATGGAAACAATATCATAGCCTTCGCCAGCATGGGTGAGGCCATCCTCACCCATCAATTCATCCACGGCCAACCGCACGGCCACAGCGCAGGTATCGCCCACCGCTTCTTTGGTCTCTTCGATCAACTCTTTCAGAAAGCGCACCCGGTTCTTTAAACTACCGCCGTATTCGTCAGTGCGGTCGTTGTAACGACGCAGGAGAAAGTGCATTGCCAGAGACAGGTTATGGGCGGCATAGCAATAAATAATGTCGAAGCCGGCTTTTTTGGCGCGCAACGCTGCTGCGCGGTGCCAGCGTCGTACGTTACGGATATCCTCTTTATCAATGCGCCGCGTTTGCCCCGGGAAGTAGAAGGTTTTTCCTTTAGAACGGAGCCCAAGCGCTGGCGTCCGCGAATAAAAGTTCCAGGCATCATATGTGCTGTAGCTCAGCTCGCAGCCTGCTAAGGCACCGTGACGATGAACTGCCTCGGTCATCATCTGCATGGCTGGGATATCACGATCCTCCCAAAGCCGCCCTTCAGCAAATGGCATCATATCGGTGCTGTGATGGATTTCAACGATCTCGGTGTTGACAACCCCCCAACCACCTTCGGCTTTCATGCCGCGCATGGCAGCATGGGCACGCGGCATTCGGTATCCCAATCCATTACAATGCGGCACCTGATAGAAACGATTTGGTGCCACTACCGGGCCAATCTGCACTGGCTCGAAAAGAATGTCAAATAGTTCATCCACGGGATTTCATCGGCTCTGTGTCACATTCGCACTCTATTATTCGATGGATCGTACAGAGCTTTGAGAAACGCCTTTGCTGGAATAAGTTCACCTTCCACATCAATTTCGTATTTGCCCGATAGGATCCACTCCTCGCTTATTCCCTCCGGATTTTCCAAATATCCCATGCCCATAGCACACCCGAGCATATGGGCATATGCGCCGTGGGTGACACTGCTGACCAGTTCACCATTCCGGTAAATTGGCTCATCATGGTAGAGGAGTGGTTCGGGATCATCCAAGGCGTACATGACCAGCTTCCGGGTTAGGCCTGATTCGCGTTGCCGTATCAGAGCCTCGCGGCCGATGAAGTCACCCTTGTCCAGCTTCACAGCGAAACCCAGACCAGCCTCGAACGGTGTATCGTCTGGCGTAATATCAGAACCCCAGTGACGATACCCTTTTTCCAGTCGAAGTGAATCCACTGCATGTAAACCAACAGGACGCAAGCCAAACTTCTCACCTTCAGCCATCAAGGCATCGAACACCCCGGGGGCAAACTCTGTCGGAACGTAAAGCTCCCAACCCAATTCACCGACGTAGGACATCCTGAGTGCTAATGGCTTGGCGTAGACAAAATCGATTTGCTGTGCCGTAGCGAAAGGAAAGGTATCGTTGGATAGGTCAGCGTCGGTCAACGTAGAGAGCAGATTACGGGCCTCAGGTCCCATTATGCCCAACATGGCATAGGCCGATGTTAAATTGGTCAATACAGCATGGCTGTCTCCGGGGATGTGACGACTTAGCCAGTCAAAATCACGGATCTCAGTCACCCCGGAAGTGACGATAAAATAGGTATCCTCAGCCAACCGCGTGACCGTTAAGTCTGCTTCTATACCGCCTCGCTGATTAAGCAGTTGGGTATAGACTACCTTACCGATCGGCACGTCAACGTCGTTGGCACATACACGCTGCAGAACATCTTTGGCGTCTCGTCCTTGACAACGGAATTTTGCCATTGAGGTCAGGTCATAAACGCCTACGCCAGAGCGGACAGCCATGTGCTCTGCCGCTGCGTATTCAAACCAGTTTTGCCGTCCCCAGCTGTATTCATACTTTGGTTCGACCCCCTGCGGCGCAAACCAATTGGCCCGTTCCCAACCGGACACTACCCCAAAGCACGCGCCTCGCTCCCTCAGCTGGTGGTGCAAAGGCGAGCACCGGACCGACCGGGCTGTCTCAGGTTGTTTGAAGGGCCAGTGGTCGGCGTATAGAAGGCCGACAGTCTCGGTGATCCGGTCTTGTAAATATTGGCTATTGCTCTGCCAGCCGTGGAACCGCCTGATATCTACTTCCCACAAATCATCGCTTGGATGGCCTTCAACAATCCACTCCGAAATTGCCTTGCCTGCGCCTGCCGCACTGGCTATTCCTACCGAGTTCATCCCAGCAGCGACGAAGAAGTTTTTGACTCCTGGCGCCTCCCCAAGCATGTATTTATTGTCGGGAGTAAAGCTCTCCGGGACAACAGTAAAGTGCATAATCCCGGCCTCCTCCATGGCTGGACATCGCTGAATAGCATTCATCATAAATATCTCAAACTGGCCCCAATCTTCAGCCAATTCGGTGAATTCGAAAGTCTCTGGAATGCCCTCCATACCCCAGGGCTTGGCCGTGGGTTCAAAGCCACCCATCAGAAGACCTTCCCCCTCCTGCTTAAAATAGATATAACCGTCCATGTCGCGCAGGACGGGCATCTCTGGATAGACTCCTTCGATGGCTGTGGTCGTGATGTGCATGTGCTCGGCTGCGTGCAGCGGCACGCTGACACCAACCATTTTGCCAATTTCACGCCCCCACATGCCGCCGCAGTTGACAACATATTCACAGCCAATTTTGCCCTGGTCTGTATTCACCTCATAAACCGCGTTGTTTTTCAACGTAATGCCTGTGATTGTGACCCCCTCGAATATCCTGGCCCCGCCCATCTGGGCCCCTTTTGCCAATGCCCGGGCGGTATCCACCGGCGAGGTGTGGCCATCATTCGGCTGGTAGTAAACGGCCACCACGTCATCAGTCCTCATGGGGGGCCACATCTCGCGCGCTTTTTCGACACTGATTTCCTCAATCTGCACTCCAAAAGCTCGCGCCATTCCCACCGCCCGGTCATACTCGCTCTTGCGGGCTTCTGTCCGAGCTACCCTGAGGGATCCGCTGCGTACAAAGCCGGTTTTCTGTCCGGTTTCACCCGCCAGGCGTGAATAGAGCTCTGTCCCATACTTGGCCAGCTTAGTAAGTGCGCTCGATGCCCAGAGCTGACCGACAAGGCCTGCCGCGGCCCACGTGGTGCCGGAGGTGAGGGTCTTGCGCTCGAGCAGCACCACGTCTTTCCAGCCAAGCTTGGTTAAATGGTAGGCGACACTGCAACCAACGATACCACCGCCGAGGACCACAACCTGCGCATGGGTTGGCAGTTTTTTAGACATAAGTTAACTCCCTTAATGGTTCAGGAACGAACCCTTTTGCCCCTCGGGTCATACATCGGGCGCAGGGAAGCCTTGGCTTTATAACGTACGCCAGACACCTGTATCTCGTAGCTGCCGCTCTTGATGAAATCAGCGTTCACGCCCTCTTCATTTTCAACATTACCCAATCCCACTGCTCCCCCCAGCGTATGTCCATACGACCCGGCTCCGAGGTCGCCAACAAATACCCCATTCCTGAATATGGGCTCAGAACCATACAACAGAGGTTCTGGGTCTTCCAGCAAAAACTGCACGAGGAGTGATTTGACACCACCTTCCTTTTGTTTCAATAGTGCTTCTTTTCCGATAAAGCCTCCGGGCTTTTCATAGTCTACAAAATAGTTCAGACCTACCTCCAACGGCGTATCCGTATTGTCGATATCATGGCCATAATCACGATAGGCTTTCTCTATGCGGAGTGAATCAAGCGCCTGAAAACCAGCATGCTTCAGTCCTAAATCTCCACCTGCTTCCACAAGCGCATCAAAGACATGGAGCGTGAATTCAGTTGGTACGTGCAGCTCCCAGCCTAACTCACCTACGTAGGTCACGCGCAACGCATTGACAAGTGCATAATTAATGTCAATTTCTTGATATGTGAGATATGGGAATGCTTCGTTCGCTATGTCTGCGTTTGTAAGGCGGCTGATCAGCTGTCGAGATTTTGGACCCTGGACGTTGATGATGCTGTATCCTGAGGTTACATCAGTGACGAAGACGTGGGCTTCGGGTGGGATATTGCGTTTTAGCCAGGTTAAGCAGTGATGATGAGCTGCATCCACCAGGACAAGATAATAGCAATCCTCGGCCAGGCGAGTCACCGTCATGTCTGCTTCAATGCCGCCAAGTTCGTTCAACCACTGGGTGTAGACAATCTTGCCTACCGGCACCGCGACATTGTTGGCACAGATATGGTTAAGGTGCTCTTCTGCGTCGCGGCCCTGGACCAGGAACTTGGACATATGGGTCAAATCCATTAATATGACGTCCTCGCGAGCAGCTTTGTGTTCAGCCGCACTCCACTTGAACCAGTTCTGGCGAAACCAAGAGTACTCAACTTTTGGTTCTTCACCTTCGGGAGCGAACCAATCCGGGTACTCCCATCCAACCGATTGACCGTAGTAAGCTCCGGCTTCCGCAAGGCGGTCGTACATTGCAGATTTCCGGGAGTTACGAGCCTTTTCAGGCTGCAGGTTGGGCCAACTGATATACTGCCAGCCCAGCAATTCCACAGTCCGGTCATGCAAATACTTGGGGTTGTTCTGAAATGGCATCATACGGTCGAGATTGACCTCACTGATATCTACAGGCGGCAGGCCGTCAACAATCCATTGCGCCATTATCTGACCCGCGCCGCCCCCAAATAGAATGCCCAGCGAGTTGAAGCCCGCGCAAACAAAGAAATTCTCTAATTCTGGTGCTTCCCCCATCAATGTGCCCATATCGGGCGTGAAACTCTCTGGCCCGCAGAAAAACTTGTGAACCCCGGCTTCTTGCGCTATTGGGATGCGTTTCATCGCTTTTTCGATGTAAGGCATCAGGCGATCCCAGTCTGGTGGGATTTCTCCAAAGCTGAAGCCCTCAGGAATTCCGCCCATTCCCCAGGGGCCACCCACCGGTTCAAACATACCCAGCAT
>PVMK01115625.1_pt1 | contig 10739 bp, 5 predicted proteins | sample 1853481 | NCBI WGS metagenome assembly PVMK01 (sample SAMN08533507, study PRJNA380276) | Marine sediment metagenome, whole genome shotgun sequencing project. | reverse complement strand
CCGATCTAGACGTTAGAAGTGCCTGTGTGGGCGACGACACTCAGCACAAGGGCTCACCGTTGAAACTGGTGTCAACACAACAACCTTTGCCGTTGGTGATACTTTCGGACCTTCGATGTATCCTTCCGATGATCATTGCCATAGAACTCCATACCAGAGAAGAAAAGCTTGATCGGGAGCCTTTTGCAGTGACACAAAAGTACCTTGAGGTAATGCATCCAGTCTATCAATGTAAGTAGTTGCTTTACTGTCACTATTACTCGTTCAGTATGACATGAGGGGACGTTTGCGATCTTTGAACTCTGTGAGGCAGATGATCCTGTGTGGGTGAGCCCAGCGTTTCTCGGTCAAGTTACCCTGATTATCGTGTAAGACCCCCCTATTCCCCATAAATAAGCCATTTGATGCAATCCCAGCCTACACATCAAAGCTGGGATCTCAATTTATTCTTTTATCCTCTCTATGTAGTAATCCATATGCCAAGCCTTAAGGAACAATCCTATGTTTGCAACACCAGCATTAAAGACCTGCGGCAAGTGCTGTGGATCTACGGGGATCGGCGCCGCCATACATAATGCCGTTTCTGATTACGATAGACTGGCTCGCTCCCATTGCTGTCTTCTGCTTCACCTCATACCCCATCTCCTGAAGAATTTGAACCGTGTCCGGGCTTATTCCTTCTTCGATCCGCAGTTCATCTGGTAGCCACTGATGGTGGATTCTAGGAGCAGCTACCGCACTTTTAATATTAAGGCCATGATCAATGACGTTCAGAATCACCTGTAAGGTAGTGGTGATGATGCGTGAACCTCCAGGACTGCCGGTCACGAGGAAGTTTTTCCCCTCACGTTTGACAATGGTTGGCGACATTGAGCTAAGCATACGCTTGTTAGGTTCTATCTTGTTTGCTTCCCCACCGATCAAACCGTAAGCATTGGGTGCACCCGGTTTTGCCGAGAAATCATCCATCTCGTTGTTTAACAAAAAACCAGCCCCTTCAACTACGACACCGGAGCCGTAACTGAAGTTGATGGTATATGTATTAGAGACGGCATTCCCGAACTTATCAACAATGGAAAAATGAGTGGTTTCATTGCTCTCGTAGGGAGAGATATTGCCTGGACGGACCGAACTCTTTGGCGTCGCCTTGTCTCTGGCGATATCCTTCCGAAGGGATACTGCGTAGGCTTTTGAGGTGAGTGCCTCGAGGGGGACGCGTACAAAATCGGCATCACCCAGATAGCGCGAGCGATCGGCATAGGCCCGTTTCATAGCCTCTGCCATAAGTTGAATGTTTCTTGCTGAGTTATGCCCATAGTCTGCGACTGGGTAGCCCTCAAGAATGTTGAGCATCTGAATCACGTGAACACCGCCAGAACTGGGTGGAGGCATTGAGTAGACATCGTATCCTCGATAGAAGCCATGCACCGGCGTCCTGATCACCGGGGCGTAATGCTTCATATCTTCCAGGGTAATCATCCCGCCATGGCGTTCCATCTCCGCAACCAGCATTTCGGCGGTCTTGCCTTCGTAGAATTCCCTGGCGCCGTTTGTTGCTATACGTTTCAGAGTTGTCGCCAAGTCTTTATTTACAAAGAGTTCACCTGGCTCGTAATAGCTTCCATCGGCCTTATAAAAAATTCTACTTGTTGAACTCCAGCGTCTCAGCATCTGTTCATTCTCTTTGAGGCCGTTACTGAAACGAGGAGTCACAACAAAACCTTCTTCCGCATAATGAATGGCAGGCGCCAAAGCTTCCTCAAGGTTTATTGTGCCATACTTTTCTAAAGCCAGAATTAGACCAGCGACCGTGCCGGGAACTCCTGCCGCCAGATGGGAATATCTCGAAATTTCATTATTAACGTTGCCCTCTTTATTTAGAAACATGTCAACAGATGCTTTGCCCGGAGCTTTTTCTCGATAATCAATGGCAACGACTTCATCCTGTTCCTCCAGGGAAATCAACATAAAACCGCCACCTCCGATATTGCCCGACCTAGGTTGAGTGACGGTCAATAAAAAAGCTGCTGTTACCGCAGCATCGATAGCATTTCCCCCATCTTTCAACACTTTTTGGGCTGATTCTGTCGCGAGAAAATGACTTGTAACCACCATTCCATTATTCCCCTGAACGGGAATCATTCTTTCACCCTCAATGATTGCCGCTGAAGACGCTGTTGGTAACAAAAAAAGCATTGCACCGCAAAGCATAACAACACCACAAAGGAAATTTACCAATTGAAAGTATTCTCGAAGCATAACAACCTCGATCCTTTTGATTTCCATCGTTCTGTTACTAATAAATTCAATGACTATCCAATCCAACATGAGCAATCACATAAATCTTTCAACACACCTCTTTCCCTCGTTCCTTGAATTACTCACATAGGTTGAGACTGGATACATCGCCAAGGCATTTTTGGGCATCCTCAAGATGTCCTGCAATACGTGTGTCTCTTTAAATCCTGGATCAAGCCAGGTGTCGAAGAACTCCGCCTCAAGGACAGCAGGCATGCGCTCATGGATCTCAGCCATCTGGTGTGTCGCTGGGACAGTAATGATGGCGCAGCTTTCAAGCGTTTCACCCGTCACCTTATCGACCCACACGTCCCATAAACCGGCAAAGGCTAACGGTTCGTTATCTGCTCTATAGATGTAGTAAGGCTGCTTAACGTCCCCCTGCTTCTGCCATTCGTAAAAGCCCGTTGCAGGGACAATGCATCTCTTGGATTTGATTGAGTCTCGAAAGAAGGGTTTTTGTGTGAGGGTCTCTACTCGGGCATTGAAGGACGAGCCTTTTAACTGTTTATCTCTTGCCCAGTGAGGGATAAGGCCCCACCTGAAATTGGCCAGTGAGCGCACTTGGTTTTGTTCTCTGATAGCTGGTATGTGGAGGGTTGGCGCTACGTTGTAACTCTGTAAAAAGGTAGGAACAGAGCTGACGTGGAACAGCTCACTTATGTCGTCAGGAAGAAGATTCGCTGTAGAGATTCGTCCGCACATAAAGGAAGTTTAGCACAAAAGAAAAGGAACTCATGCCAGACAAAACGCTTTATTAGCACTCTTAACCGTCACCTAAACCATCTCATTTAACTTCAGGAACACTGCTCCACCGCGTCGTATATGCAGGAGAAACATTAGCCTGCCTCATAAACCAATCCTTTTGTGGCCGCTGGCCACCGAACCAGATCTTGCCTTCGCCAGCGTGGTTGATGGTGTCGATCACCTTCATTAAGGCTTCGTTCTCATGACGGTCTTTTTGGCTGTCGAAAAGGTTGAGTTGCACATCGTCTGGAGAGCAGAAGTCCCCCAACATAACCCCGGCTTTGGCATAGCGATAACCGTCTTTCCAAACCATATCAAACAACCGTATTTCCATGTCCAGAATCTTTCGCGTATCAGAGCTTGGCTGGGTCAGTGTACCGGTTGCCGTGTTGGAGTAGTGAGGCCCAGTCTTGTCGAACGGGCTGGTACGTATGAACACGTTCACCACCATGGCAAGCTGTTTATCCCGGCGAAGCTTTTCGGCTGCCCTTGCTGCAAACTCACACACGGTCTCCTTGAGATCGGCATATTGCGTTAATTTTTCACCGAATGATCGAGAGCACATGATTTGTTGTCTGGGCTGCCATGTCTCGTCTAATTCAAGACAGCTTTCTCCGTTCAATTCGCAAACGGGTGCAGGGAACAGGCACCTTTTAATGAGCTTTTTGAAAACTGAGACAACCTGCTTAATACCACCCCAATATCAGTAATCCATCATCCCCAGTACGATAACCAACAAGCAGCCACAATAAAAAAACCGTACCTCCGGCAACACCGGAACGATCGGTACAAAATCTTTAACTGTGACGTGTCCCCCGACTCCTCACACCATCTCTCCCTAAAACAAAAAAGAGCACCTCGCAATAATACGCAATACCCCTTTTTGACTCACTACACACGGCAGAAACGTGTCTGTCAATTGAATATATCTACCTTAAAACACTCATTTAATTTCGACTCGTCAAGATATTCCGGAACGAGGGACGCGACAAACTTAAAGACTAAAGGCTTTGCTGTCCGCGTACCTCGTCCTGCGTACCTCGTCCTGCGTACCAAGGGTTCTATGGGGATCGGAGCTAAACCCGGCCCCATTATTTCTCCACCGAAAGGCTAGCGGATTCCTCCTCATAGGGTATTATTTTTTTACGGCTATACCAATACAGAGGGTCCACCAACCTCTACCTACATTCCAGATTGTGTATCTGCCTTATTGTTAATTGGCAGGAGACCTAACCTGCCTAATCAAACCCTTGGAGGTGCGCAGATGTCGAATTCAATACGAAAGATGATCTTTCGGTGCAGCGCGATTTTACTGATTTGCCTGGTGACGGGGCTTATCATGCCCCTGGTCAGCGCAGCGGAAAACCAAGGGAACGGGGCTAATCCACCCAAAGGGGTGCCAGACTGGCTGATGGTACCAGCTTTTGACCACGATGGGGTGATGCTGATGCGTGGCGACTCACCCAAAGGTCCACCACAAGGGCTTTTGGCCCGCGCCAGCACGGTCAGCTCAGGCAATCCCGACATCGACTCCCTGCTCAGCAGCTACAAATGGGGCTCAGCGACAGTCACCTACAGCTTCTACAGCGACGCGGTCTTCGGCGGCAGTTATTACGGCTCCGAAGCTGTCAGCGAAGTCAGCAACCAAGTCAAGCAGAACTTCCGGGAGATCTTCGCCTGGCTGGGCAGCGTCATCAACATCACCTTTGTCGAAGTCATAGAAAATTCCGGCGGCGGTGGGGATCCTTACGGCAAAATCCGGATCATGCTCTCCGATGGTCCATCCTACGCCTACGCCTATTATCCTTACTCGGAGAGCCTAGTCAGTACTGCCGGCGACATCCACCTGAACCCAAGTTACGACCGTCTCGGCGATACCAATGGCTACCAGAACGATCCGGGCAAGCATGGCTATATGACCCTGATCCACGAACTTGGTCACGCTATCGGGCTCAAGCACCCCCATGACGATAGCCCCAACCTGCCGGTTGCGATCGACAACACTGCCCACACGGTCATGTCCTATAACTTCACCGGCAAAAGCGCCGGCACCGACATGTCCTTCGACCTGCGCACCCTTCATTATCTCTACGGTTCCAAGAACAAGTTTGCCGCCGACACCATTTTCCAGTTCGCCACGGAGATCGATCAGTACACGGTCGACGGCGTACTCTACCTGGAGTCGATCAACAACTTTAAGCAGGCGATCTGGGACAGCAGCGGCAACGACACTCTCGATTTCTCAGCGCTCGGCTACGATACCTCAGGTTATCTGATCGACCTACGGGCCGGCGGCTGGCTGATCAGCCATCAACAGGATTACAGCGACTGGTTCAACTGGGGGACCTCCCTGCCTTTCAATACGGCTATCGAGAACGTGATCGTTTCCTCCAGCAATGATCACATCTACGCCAATGGCGCGGCCAACACATTCGGCGGTTATCAACCCGGGGTCAACTCCGGCGCCGACACGATCGAGATGGCCGATGCGAATGACACCCTCGACCTGTTGGCTTTTACCTCCGACCAGGCCGTTGAGACCCAACTCGGAAATGACCTGATCATCGACCTCAATGGCGGCAGCTCGGTCACCCTGGTCAGCTACTTCAACGGCAGCAGCCCGGCGATCCTCTACAGCGATGGGGGCAGCATCCCGCCGTCAGCAAACGCCGGCCCCGACCAGTCGGTTATCGAGGGAGACCTGGTCACCCTCAATGGTAATGCTTCAGACGACGCCGACGGCAGCATCCTGTCCTATGCCTGGGTCCAGCAGCCCGGCCCGAGCGTTATCCTCATCGGTGCCGACACCAGCATGCCGACCTTCACCGCCCCCGAAGTCGCCCCTGCCGGAGATGTCCTGGTGTTCGAATTAACCGTGACGGATAACGATAACCTGAGCAGCACGGACACCGTATCCGTGGCCATCAATGATATTGCCGTACCGCTAGCACCAATAGTCGATGCAGGTACAGATCAATCGGTCGATGAAGGCGCCGCCGTGACCCTCGACGGCACCGGCTCCTATGACCCGGACGGCAGCATCCAGACCTACAGTTGGACCCAATCCTCAGGCCCGGCCGTTTCCCTCAGTGGAGCGAGTAGCAGCACGCCGGTCTTCATCGCTCCCGAAGTTTCTGCCGCCGGTGCGACCCTCGTGTTCCAGCTCACCGTCACCGATAACGATGATATGGTGGACAGCAGCACGACGAGCGTGACGGTTAATGACCTGCTCCTGCTCAATCCGCCATCCAACCTGAGCACCTCGGTAACGGGAACAGTGGTCAGCCTGAGCTGGGTCGATACGTCCAACAGTGAGGAGAGTTTCGAGATCGAACGGGCCACCAAGGTCAAAGGCAAGTTCAACTTCGTGCGGATCGCCACCGTTGCCGCCAATGCGATCGGCTACCAGGATGATGTCGGCAGCCCCGGTACCTACAAGTATCGGGTTCGTGCCACCGCCCCGTCGCAAGGGCTCTCTTCCGGCTATTCCAACGAGGTTCTGGCCAGAGTGGAGGGTACCGACACCGGCGGTGGGGGCGACAGCCTGGCTGCCCCGTCCAACCTCATTGCGACTGTGCAGGGCTCTAGCGTCACCATCAACTGGCAGGATAACAGTACCGACGAAATCGGCTTCACCATAGAGCGCGGCCTGCGCGTCAAGGGCAGAACCAACTACAATTTCTCCTACGATGTCGGCGCCAGCATCAGCACCTATACCGAAACGGTCGATGCCGGCAGCTACAGCTACCGCGTCCAGGCTTATATTGACAGCAACACCACCTCAGCTTACTCAAAAAGCGCCAACGTTCGCGTGAGGTAAAACAACATCAAAAGCTGCCGTCTTGGGTTCAGGGGACAGGCACCTTTTAATGAGATCGCTGGAAGTTATGCACTTACCCATGAATGCTAATACCTGGGACAGTCCTCGTTCGGGGACTGTCCCTAACAAAAAAGCCGCCCGACCGCATAACGCGGCAAAGACGGCTTCAGATCCTAAAACAATCCTCCCCTGCAATCCCCATAACTAACCCTCAAACAAAACAAAAGAGCACCACGCCTAAAAGCGCAACACCCTCCATTTCGACACATAGCAAACGGCAGAAACATTTCTGCCAAACAAATATAACTATTTGAAAATACAATATCCGATTCGTCAAGGTGAATCTGGGACGTGGAGACCTTAAGGCCCGGTACGTGGGACGCGGAACGTGGAACGTGGAAAGCTTCAGCAGATTCTCTCCATTGGCAAAACAATCAATCGGACATGCGACATATTTTGTCGCAGACACTATACATACTAAGACTCAAAGATCTCTCACAATCAGCAGAACCAAAAAGGAAGGTGTTTATGCAAACTCAATGGGAATCATTTATGGAAACAGTTTTGAACACGGCCTCCGGGTTTGCCATTTCGTGGCTTTTAACAACCTGGGTTTTGCCAATGTACGGCTTTGCGGTGTCGGCGAGTCAAGGTTTCCAGATCACATGCATTTTTACAGTAATCTCGATCCTGCGGTCTTACGTGTGGCGGCGCACTTTCAACTTGATTGCTTTAATGCGCTGATGACTTGTCTTTTAGGGTTGGTTATCAAAAAGAGCACCAACCATTGAAAGCCCTTGGAATTAAAATCCCAGCCTTCATCTTTGCCCTAGCTTGTCACACAGGCCCAACTACCATGTGCAAGTTGGTACAGCGCCGTTAACACTCTGGCACTTTCACCAAAACGCACCACTAAATGTATTCTGCAAAGCAATCCCAGCTTCAATGTGAAGCCTAGCATAGCAAAGCCCAACATCCTTGCGAACGCTGGGCTAATCTCTTCATATTAACTTTTTTCTATTTGCTGGGGTTTAATTATCTAAGCCAATTTTTACGCATTAAAAAACCGCCCGTCATTCATCCTGACGGGCGGTTCAGTGCTTCTCGAAAAATTGAGGCGTCTTATGCCCCCTCCCCCACCAACTGTGACATCGCCTTGGCAAACGCCACCGGATCACGAGGGCGGTCGCCTTCAAGCAACAACGCCTGGTCGTAGAGCAGGTCGACATACTCCTTGAGCCGGTCGTTCTTGGAGTCGGCGGCAAAGAGCGCCTGCATTTTGGCGATCAGAGGGTGGTCAGCATTGACTTCGAGGGAACGTTGTCCCTGGGGGACGTTCTGGCCCATGGCGCGGAGCATCTTTTCCATCTGCGGGTCAAGATCGTGCTCGCCAGCGACCAGACAGACCGCTGAGTCCTTGAGACGTCCTGAGACACGTACCTCGCCGACCACGTCCTTGAGCTGCTCCTTCATCAACGCCAGCAGGTCTCTGTACTCCTTTTGTTTCTCTTCCTTCTTGTCGCCGTCACCCAGATCAAGGTCTCCCTTGATGGCCGACTGAAACTCTTTCTCCTGGTATTTCCCCAGGCTGCTGATAATGAGATCGTCGATGTCGTCGGTCATCAACAGCACCTCTAAGCCCTTATCTATGAAAACTTCCAGATAAGGGGACGACTCGGCGGTAGTCCGGTCGGGGCCGGTCATGTAGTAAATCTCTTTTTGCTCCTCGGGCATGCGCTTAACATACTCGGCAAGGGTGATCTTCTTGCCCGGTTCGGTCTTGGTCGACTCGAAGAGCAGCAGCTCGGCGATGGCGTCCTTTCGCTCGAAATCGTTGTGAATCCCTTCTTTGAGGATGCGGCCGAACTGCTCGTAGAACGTGGTGTAGGCCTCCAGGTCCTCTTTCTTCATCGTCGTTAGGGTGTCGAGGATCTTCCTGGTGACGTTCTTCTTTATAACGTTGACGACCTTGTTGTCCTGCAAAATCTCACGACTGACGTTGAGCGGCAGATCGGCTGATTCGACCACCCCTTTGACGAAGCGCAGGTAGGGAGGGAGCATCGCTTCGCAGTGATCCATGATTTGTACCCGACGCACGTAGAGGGTCGGGCCAATTTTGTAGTCCTGATAGTAGATATCGAACGGACGTTCCTTCGGCAGGTAGAGGAGAACCGAGAATTCAGTGGTGCCTTCAGCCCGGTAATGGATCGTTCTGGCCGGATCGTTGAAGTCGTTGGAAATGTGCTTATAGAATTCGTGGTATTCTTCTTCGCTGACCTCGCTCTTGTCCTTGATCCAGATCGCCTTGCGCGAGTTGAGGGTTTCAATCTCGGTTTTCTCAACCGTCTTTTCCTTGTCATCGGGGTCGGGCTGATTGCGGGTCACCTCCATCACCACTGGGTACTCGATGAAATCGGAGTATTGCTTGACGACCTTGCGAATCTCCCACTCCTCCAGATACTGTTTTTCATCCTCCTTGAGATGGAGGATGACATCGGTACCGCGCGTATTCTTGGTGATGTCTTCAAGGGTGTAGCTGCCGTCGGCCTCCGACTTCCAGCGGACTGCCTCATCGGCCGCTGCGTCGGCGCGGCGTGTGAGGACCGTGACTTGGTCGGCGACCATGAAAGCGGAGTAGAAGCCGACGCCGAATTGGCCGATCAACTCCGGATTGTCCTTGGCCTTGCTGCTTTCGAGCAGTTTGAGAAACTCCTTGGTGCCTGAGTGTGCAATGGTGCCCAGTGCCTCGGCGGCTTCGTCGCGGGTCAGGCCAATGCCGTTGTCGCGCACTGTCAGTGTGCCAGCCTCGGCGTCGGGGATCAACTCGATCTGCCACTCGTCGCCTGTCGGGTTGATCGACTTATCGGTCAGCGCCAGATAGCGGGCTTTGTCGACGGCGTCGGACGCGTTGGAGATCAGCTCGCGGAGGAAAATCTCCTTGTGCGAGTAGAGGGAGTGAATCATAAGGTCGAGGATCTTGTTAGCCTCAGCCTTGAACTTACGTTTGCTTACTGACATGGTGGTGCTACCTCCTAAAGGTCATATTGACATTTGGCTTTGTTGAGCTGCTTAACCTAAGTATCAATGCGGCGAATGTCAACCCAATGCCTGGTTACATAGAAGGAATAAACTCGCTATCTAAATTCACACCCTCTCCAGCATCAGAGTTAATTTTTTTGTTAAAGTTAATCGTCGAACCAATTTTTATCTAAAAGCTGCTATCTGCTAAAAGAATGATAGTTCCTCAGTATCAGCTTCTTGTGCTGGCTTAACCTCTACCCTCTTCTGTATTTCGACCGGTTTTCACTTTTCACAGTAATCTTCTATCTGGTCAGGCCTTGCTCATTTATTTATGGCTTTAAGTAACTTAACATATGAGACATTATCGACCAGGCTACCATTAGGGTGTACCCCACACATATAACTATCAAATATAAAAACCACGCTCTATTGATAGTATTCAACAACAAAACAATCCCAGCTTTTATCTAAAACGTGGGGTTTGATCGGTAAGGCTAACTTCCTGTTATTTGTTAGCCCTGCCCCGGCTAATTGATACCTAAAAGTTTGCGCAGGCCCTCTCCTATCAAATACCTCAAAGACTATTTGAGAATTGCATGTATTGTACTCAAAAACAGCACATTTGCGCCAAATACAGCACGCATACGTCCCTATCCTTGAGGCACGGTCATTTGAGAAAGACCTGGGAAGGTTTCGGGCAACCGTTCCCAACACGTCAGAGGTTGTGTGAATCCCACATTTCTGGAGAAAACATCATCTACGATCCCACCTGCGTTTCCTCAGCATTTCCTGTTCACCCTTGCGCACCACCCAGGAAACAGTAGTCACCACCTCCAGCGCCAGCACCAATATG
>PVMK01174727.1_pt1 | contig 10740 bp, 10 predicted proteins | sample 1853481 | NCBI WGS metagenome assembly PVMK01 (sample SAMN08533507, study PRJNA380276) | Marine sediment metagenome, whole genome shotgun sequencing project. | reverse complement strand
CATCGCCGCTGCTGCAACTGCGGCGGTAACCGCACCTGACGATCCAAGGCCGCGTGCCCGTGGAATCTCATTCGAGAGCGTGATGTGCATCGGTCGGCAGACAGCCAGTTCGACAGCTTTATGAATCATGTCGTCGGATGCGAGTCGTCTTGTCGAGCCATGCTCGGTGATTGTCATCGTCTCAGACGGCTCGGCTGTTGCGGTGCACCGGAGCGAGATGGCAAGGGCAAGCGTATCGAACCCGGGACCGAGGTTGCCGGAGGAGCCTGGGGCCGATGCTTCGCCGATCATCGGGGCACCGGCTCAATGAAGATCTTGCCCGCATCCGGAGACGCCATCCTGATCATCGCCTCGACCTCTTCGATCGCGCTAACTTCGTCGGCGTTCTCATCGAATGCAACATCCGCAGTCACCAGGATCTCGTGCGGTGCCATCTGCATCGTGAGCAACCGCTCCACATGATGCACCTCTTCGACGCCGAGAATCGCTACACGAATCGCTGTCCGGTCCTCCCGGCTGGCAGCCTCACCGATGAGCAGCGCACTCATCTCCCTCGCGATGACGAGGGCGACAATCCCGAGAACAATACCGATCAAGACGGATGCAAGCCCGTCCCACACTGCAGAACCGGTGATGTCAGTGAGGATCAATCCAGTGGCAGCGATGACGAGTCCGATAACCGCGGCGGTGTCTTCGAATATCACGATGATGAGGGCAGAGTCCTTCGACTCCTTGATCATCCGCCACGCAGATTTCGTTCCGCGAAGGCGATTGAACTGTTTCAGTGCTGGTATCAGGGCAAGGAATATCTCGAAAGCGGCTGCAACGGCGAGGACTACGAGCGAGAAGACGAGGCCGTCTCCCTCGTGGTCATGAGGGTTCTGGATCCTCTGCCAGCCATTGAAGATGGAGACCACAGCGCCACCAACGAACAGCACCACCGCGACCATGAACGACCAGAAGTACATCGCTTTGCCGCGTCCGAACGGATGCGTGACGTCCGCCTTGTACCTCGACACTGCGTCTCCGCGCAGTAAGAACAGTTGGTTCCCAGTATCGGCCACAGAGTGGACCGCCTCAGCGAACATGGCTGCGCTTCCTGAGACGGCTGCAGCGACGAACTTCGTGACAGCGATCAGTGCGTTCGCCGTCAGTGCGAGGAGAATGAGCCTTCGTGATTCTGATGCCATTGGCTGGGAGAGTACCGAGCACCCGCACATCTATCCTTCACGAATTGAGAGGAGGGGCACCATGGCTGTGATCGAAACCAGCGGACTGACAAAACTTTACGGAGAGTCACCGGGAATCATCGACCTCGACCTCGAGGTCAGAGAGGGTGAGATATTCGGGTTTCTCGGGCCGAACGGCGCCGGGAAATCCACGACGATTCGTACCGTTCTCAACTTTCTGATGCCCACGAGTGGAAGTGGATCAGTGTTCGGACTCGACATTGTCAAGGACAGCGTCGAGATACGGCGGCGTACTGGCTATCTGCCTGGCGATCTCGCAATGTACGACCGCATGACAGCACGAGAATTCCTTCTCTACTTCTCCAACCTCAGAAAGATCGACACGACTGCAAGGGTTGCTGACCTCTCGGAACGATTCGATCTCGATCTCGACCGTCCGATCAAGGACTACTCAACAGGAAACAGGCAGAAGGTTGGCCTCGTCAATGCACTCATGCATGACCCCGACCTTCTGATCCTCGACGAGCCAACGTCTGGACTCGATCCACTCATGCAGCAGGAGTTCCAGGAAGTACTCGAGGAGGTCAGGGCCGACGGTCGAACCGTGTTCCTATCGTCCCATGTGCTCCCCGAGGTGGAGCGACTTGCTGACCGTGTCGGGATTGTCCGCGATCAGCGCCTCATCACGGTCGACTCCGTCGAAGCGTTCAAAGGGATGAGCAAAGCAACCGTGACGATCCGCTTCGCAGGTCTTGCCGATTCCGGCGCCTACACGTCGCTCGATTCCGTGACCGAAGTGGACACACGGAACGGGGGCGACACTCTCGTGCTCACCGTTGAAGGTTCAGTCGACTCTGTGATCAAGATGGCTGCTGGCGAAGAAGTCCTATCGATCTCCACACGCGCCCATGATCTTGAGGACGTGTTCCTCTCGTTCTACTCGAAGGACTCAGCCGATGCTCCGTAGCGTGCTCGCCAAGGCGCTCTACGATCACAGGCGACAGATTCTCGGTTGGGGTATTGGTTCCGGACTTCTCACGATCTGGCTGATCGTCTTCTATCCGTTCATCCGCGATTCAGAGGGAATGAACGAACTCATCGAAGAAATGCCGCCAGCAATGCTGTCAGCATTCGGCATCGACCCGCTGACATTCACAACGGGAGCCGGGTACATCTCCGGTCAGCTGTACTCGTTCATTGGGCCGATCCTCATCATCGGCTTCGCCGTCAGCCTCGGTGTCGCAATCACCGCGACCGAGGAACATGACAACACCATGGACATGTTGCTGTCCGCTCCGATCTCTCGCATGCACGTCGTTCTCTCGAAGCTGGCTTCAGGCACCATTGCATTGAGCGTCATACCGATTGCCATGGCTTTGGCGCTCTTGGCAATGAATGGCCCTGTTGACCTGAAACTCTCCATCAGCGGAATCCTCTCAATGAACACCAGCCTGTTGTTGCTCGGACTCCTGTTCGGGGCGGTCGCGGCTGGCACAGGCTCCTTCACTGGCAATCCAGCGACCGCCAGAGGGGTTGCGATGACCTTGGCGATCCTGTCGTGGTTTGTGACAGCATTCGAGCCCCTGTTCAACTGGCTGACCTTGCCAGCGACGGTGAGCCCGTTCACGTGGTATATGGATCGGAACCTCTTCCTCGAACCTTGGTCGAGTGGCGTCATCTGGCTGATCGCCGCAACGGTCGCCTTTGCACTGGTGGCCATCTGGCTCTTCAACCGACGCGATATCGGGACAGAACTCGCCGTCCTCCCTGAGATCTCCGTGGTGCGCCGAAAGTCGAGACACGTGCGGCTCCGTAAACCTTCACTCCTTGGTTCCGTCGCGGGGAAGACCATGTGGGACCGCAGAAAAACGATCATCTATTGGGCCGCCGGTATCTCGTCCCTCTTGATCGTCACGTTCTCAGCGTGGCCTGCCCTTTCGGACAATGCCGCGGCCATGGAGTCAATGGTCAACGCACTACCAACGGAGATGTTTGCGATGTTCGGCATGACGGATCCATCATCACTGACAACGCCTGCAGGCTTCATTTCATCTCGGGCGTACCTCAATATGGGACCACTCATCATGATTATCTTCACGGTTGGCGGAGTATCGGCGCTTGTGGCAAAAGAGGAACGCAACGGTGTCCTCGACATGGTGTTGTCGAATCCAGTCACGAGGCGATCCGTTCTCGTGCAGAAAGCCGCAGCCCTCGGTTTACAGGCTGTCCTCATCGGTCTGATCATGACGATCGTCACTTTCGCCGGGAATGCGATCTGGAATACCGACCTCGTTCCCATCAATATGATCGGTGCGAACGTCGGGCTGGTTCTTATTGGCTTGTTCTTCGGAGGAATGGTTCTCGGGTTGTGGTCCGTCATGGCTTCCGGAGGGGCAGCCGTGGCTATCACCTCCGCATTCGCCGTCATTACATACTTCATCAACGGACTGGGCTCGGTCGTCGAACCGATCGGAGTTGTGCGTCCGATCTCGCCGTTCTATTGGTACATAGGCGACACGGCGCCCCTTGCGAAAGGCATCGAGCCCGCATACCTGATGCTGTTCATCGGAGCGCTCGCGTTCACCGCCGTCGCAATGTGGCGCTTCGACTCAAGGGACCTTGCTACCTAGAACGCTAGGCACCTTGCTCCTCACGGAGGTAGCTCACGATGTCATCGATCTGTTCGTCGGTAAACACCCTGCCGAACGCAGGCATGTCACCGATCCCATCTCGAATCCGATCCTCGATGAACGCATCGTCCTCGAATGCAGCATCTGACCCTGCGCCGAGCGATGGCCCAACGTTGCCCGCAAGATCGATTCCGTGGCAGTAACTGCAACCGATGCTGTAGAGCTCACCGCCGTCCAGATCAGACTGGGCGAGCGGACTGAACCACTGAGGGAAGTCCGGTGCCGTGTCCTGGAGCGATCTGAGGTACTTGACGATGCCGGTTATCTGCTGCTGGGTGAATGGTCCGTTGAAATCAGCCGAGTATGCCCCCATCAGGGTGCCGGGAACGCCCGTCGAGATGAGTTGATGCATCTGCAGGTCTGAGACGGAGAGGAGGAACTGCTGAGAGTTCAACGCGGGACCGATCCCACCATTTGCCTCGAAACCGTGGCACTCGGTACAACTAGTGCTGAACAGCTCTTCACCGTGCAACGCGTAGTTCGCATCAGCTGCTTCCTGAGCCGCTTCCAGCTTTGCGGGCTGAACGAACCAGTACACGGGGAACGCGAGAACGAAGAGGAACAGGAGTACTACTCCCCACCCCATCCACTTGTTGGTTGACTGATAGAGCTCAGGATCTTCGTCGCGATACGTCATCAGTGATCTCCTCCACCGCACGACGGACCGGGCGGTTCATCGATGGACTCCGGTCCCGGTGGGGGTCCATTGGTGATCGATCCGGTGTCGATCACGAGATCCTGCTCGACGACCTCTGTCGCGAATCGATCCATGCCTCTCGGCGAAGGACCGGTGCGATACTCGCCCAAACGGTTGAACGATGATCCGTGGCACGGGCACTCGAACTGGCCCGATGATTCGCACCAGGGAACCCTGCAACCGAGATGCGGGCACCGCCACCACAACGCGACAACTTCTTCGTTGTGTTTGGTGAGGTACGCCTGAGCTGCCGGAATGGTTGAGACTCCGTCTGACGGAACCTTGTCAACGGATCCGGCCGAGATCTGCCCGCCGAAACCGCCAGGGTTGATGGGCTGGAGAATGTCCCATGACGTCCACGCCGCTGCGACGGCCGCAAGTCCGAGACCCCACTTCCACATCCTCGAAAGGAACTGTCGCCGTTCGATGTACTTCTTCATAGTTCACCGTGCCATTCAACCCAGGGCCATACCCACGCCCAGTCCGCTCCCCTGAAAGCGAATCCGATGACGGTGAAGATGATCCAGGCGCCGAGGAATAGCGAGAACGTCCACACGGCGACCTTGCGGAATCGGATCGCTTTCTGCGGATTCCTGTCGATATATGGGAGCGCCATGAGACCTCCGACCAACAGAGTTGGCAGCAGGACACCTGCGATCATCGGGTGAAGGAGGCTCAGTAGCTCCTGGAGACCGATGAAATACCACGGTGCCTTCTCAGGGTTGGGAGTGACCACCGGATTTGCAATCTCCTTGAGAGGAGCATTGAAGAAGATCGACACCACAAGCACTACCAAAAGGATCGCAAGTCCCGCCACAGCATGCCTGACCAGGAGGTGCGGAGACACAAAAACCATCTTGTGCCGCTTCGGTATCTTCTCCTCGCCGATCGGCGGCTTCCCTGGCACAACACCCAACACCCGCTGACCTTCGATGATCTGAGGATCGTCAGACATCTCACTCACCTCCCGAGTCGAGCATCGAATCTTTACGCCACCGCCACAGATGGATGACGATTCCCATCACCAGCACCGTTGGGAGCACCGCAACGTGCAGCACATAGAACCGGAGCAGGGTGGCGGAACTCACCTGCGGTCCACCGAGCAACAACTGGGAGACCTGGTCACCGATGAACGGAACGTATGCGGCGAGTGCCGTGCCGACGGTGATGGCCCAGTAGGCCAACTGGTCCCACGGCAGCAGGTATCCGGTGAACGACATGAAGAAGGTGAGAAGCAGAAGGACAACGCCAACCACCCAGTTGAATTCTCTCGGCGGCTTGTACGCGCCCTTATAGAAGACCTTTGCCATGTGCGCCATCACCGCGAGCACCATCAGGTGAGCTGACCATCGATGCACGTTGCGGGTGAACTGACCGAACGGGACATCCGTTTGGAGGAATTGGATGTTCCCGTACGCGGTCGTAGGCGATGGCACATAGAAGAACATCAGGTAGATGCCTGAAACGATGAGCGAGATGAACAGCGTCAGGCTCACAACTCCGAGGTACCACGAGTACTTGAATCCGAGTTCCTCTTCCCTGATCTTGACCGGGTAGAGGTGGAGGAAGAAGTTGGACCAATGCCCCTCGGCCCGCTCCCTTGGCGTGTTCCTTGCAGGAGCGCGAAAGATGGACCGTCCAACCGTCGTGTCCTTGACTCGCTCCATGAGCGTCGGCTTCATGCCATTCCTCCAATAGTCAGTGGAATACTCTCAGGGACGCCTACACCCGTCCACATCCCCATCGATAGCGCCTTCGGTGGGCACCGGTCGATGCACAACGCACACCGGATACATCGCTCCTCATCAAGCATGAGAGCGGTACTCCCTGGGAGGCCTCCGATCGACTCTGACGGCACGAGGGAGATGACGTCAACGGGGCAGACATCGGCGCAGAGGGCGCACAAGACGCAGGACTCGACATCGAGTTGAATGTCGAGGAAGCACCGCAGGCACCTGGCGGCTTCGGCTCTCGCCTCCTCCTCGGAGAATCCGGTCTCGACCTCCGTCAGCCCGATGCGGCGATCCGTTGGAATTGTGGGGATCTCGATGCGGTGCTGCTCGTCGTACCGGTCCATATTCCGGTGGAAATCCTCCACAATGCTCATCTTCCCCGGTCGACGTTGTGCCGTCACGTCAGCTGGGGAGAGCGTCTCATGGATCGATGCGGCTGCGCTCCTGCCCTCGGCGACTGCTGTGATGAGCAGTCTCGGACCAAATGCGGCGTCACCACCTGCCCACACATCCGGAAGCGACGTTTTGAACGTGTTCGGATCGGTAGCGATCGTGCGCCGGGGAGAGACTTCGGGCCCTGCTTCGCCGAGTGCGTCGAGATCGACTGCCTGGCCGATTGCGAGGATGACCGTGTCTGCCTCGTATTCGGCAACGTCCTCTTCATCGAACTCCGGGGAGAATCGCCCTTCGGCGTCAAAGACGCTCGTGACGCCAACCGTCCGAAGACCTGTGACACGGCCTCGGTCGTCGGTCATGATCTCCTGGGGACCGCGCCGGCCGAACATGGAGATGTTCTCCTCTTCGGCTTCAACGATCTCGAACTCCTGTGCGGGCATCTCCTCGCGTGACTCGAGCGAAACGATGGTGACGTCTGTGGCGCCTGCACGGATGGCGCTTCGGGCTGCGTCGAGGGGGTGACTCACCTCTGTGGCGTCAGCATCCCAGGTCTCGACATCGGATTCACCGGCATCGCCGTAGGCACTTGCGCGCAACGCGGTTCGCGCCGCATCCATCGCGACATTGCCGCCACCGATGACGACGACCTTCTCACCGATGTCGACCTGGAAGCCCTGGTTCACATTGAGAAGGAACTCAACGGCACGGAACACCCCATCTGCGTCGTGACCAGGGATGTCGAGGTTCCTGCCAAGCATTGCTCCGATGCCAAGGAACACGGCGTCGTTATCCGCTCGTAGTTCTTCGAGTGTTATGTCCTCGCCGAGGCGAACGCCGAGATGCACGTCGAGCCCGATGTCGACGATCCCCTGAATCTCTTGGTCGATGAGATCCCGGGGCAGTCTGTATTCGGGGATGCCGAGCACCATCATTCCTCCGAGCCTGGCTGACGCTTCGTACAGCGACACGTCGTATCCCTGCAGCATGAGGTCATGGGCGCACGAAAGTCCTGCTGGGCCTCCACCGACCACAGCGACACTCTTGCCTCTGCGCGGCGCATTGCGCGGATTGAGCGAACTCCATGTGTGGGTCTCACCAGATTCTGGACCGTATTTCTCTGTGACGAACCGCTTGAGTGCCCGGATCGCGATCGGCTGATCAATCTTTCCTCGCCTACAGGCGTCCTCACACGGTGCGGCGCAAATACGTCCGCACACCGAAGCAAAAGGATTGGGAAGACGGGCTGTGAGATACGCGTATCGGTCATCGCCATCTGCAATCGCGGCGACGTATGCGCCTGCGTTGGTGTGCACCGGACACGCGGCAAGACAGGGGATGTTGAAGTCGTAAAACCCCAACTCGGACGTCGTCATATCAGATCAGCTCTCGATCCTGGGCCCACCGAAGCGCGACGAGGCCGATTCCGAAGAACCCGCCCCAGACGACAAGGATGATCCCATCCGCAACGTTTCGGGGGGCACTCGACAGGACCGAGGAGCGCAGCATTGCTGAGGGAAGCCATGCCGTGAAGATGGCGAAGTACAAGAAGATGACGACGCCAGACAACGCGGCCCGTGGGTATGAGATCTTTTCACGACTCATGGACACCGACCTCCTCAGAATTCGCCATATCATAATTCCTTACTAGGCGACTCTAGTACTACGCGATTAAGGTAGCATGGCGTGAGGGCAAGGCACTAAGTCGCCCTGCATTCGCGAAGAGATTCTGACGAGGAGGACAACGCAGTGAGGGCAGGAACCACAAGAACATTCTTGACGGGAACGACCGCACTCATGATGCTCACGTTCACCGCGCTCCTCATGATCTTCGTGAACCCTGCATCGGCTCAGTCCCCTGACGAAGGCGCCGACGTCTACACCCAGAATTGTGCCCGATGCCACCAGGACGACGGGCTCGGTGTCCCTGACAAGTACCCACCGCTCGCCGGCAACCCTGATGCAGCCGACTTTGACTACGTCGTGGAGGTCGTGACCAACGGCCTGTCCGGAAAGACGATCATGGGAGTTGACTATGAGAGGGACATGCCGGCGTTCAACGACCGGCTCACGGCAGAGGAGATCCAACAGGTCTCTGCGTACACCGTCCAGCTCTCGGAGTCGGGTCCGGCACCAACAACACCGACCACCCCTCCTGTCGTCGCCGGAACAGAGGCCGCTGGAAATGATCTCTTCCGTGGTTCGACGCTGCTGTCCAACGGCGGCGTTTCCTGTGTCGCCTGTCACAGCGCAGGCGAGTACGACAGGCTCGGCGGACCAGGGATGGCAATCGACCTCAACGGGATCATCGACGAGTTCGGCACCGCGGGATTCGTCGATGCGATCACGGATCCGGTAGCCGATGGGATGATTGCCGTATTCGCGAACCATCCCATCACGAATCAGGAAGCGAACGACCTCGCCGCCTTCCTTGAGACAACATCGACGGATGGGGCTGACGGTTCCTCCCTCGACTTGCTCATGATCCTCGGATTCGTCGGTTTCCTCGCCCTGATCCTTATTACTGCCTTGATCATCCGAGGGCCACAAGAACCTTATGAAACGAAGCTGAGGAGCACCCGATGACCGAGAAGTGGAGCCTGGAGATCGTCGACGCCACGGAACGCAAGTGGGAAGAGTTCTACCGCAACCGCTTCGCCCATGACAAACGCGTCCGCACGACACACGGCGTGAACTGCACGGGCAGTTGCTCGTGGGAAGTATTCGTCAAGGACGGAATCGTCACCTGGGAGCTCCAAGCCACTGACTATCCACAGCTCGAGGCTGGTCTGCCCCCGTATGAACCTCGCGGATGCCAGCGCGGAATCTCCTACTCGTGGTACCTCTATAGCCCGATCAGGGTCAAGTACCCATACGGGCGCGGCATTCTCATCGATCTCTGGCGCGAGGCCAAACGAGCCCATCCCGGCGACCCCGTCGCCGCGTGGCGCTCCATCACTGAGAACCCATCAGCACGCGAGTCGTATCAGAAGGCTCGAGGCAAGGGTGGATTCAGGCGTATCTCGTGGGACGAGGCGTTGGAGATCTCATCTGCGTCGATTGTCTCCACCGTCGACAAGTACGGACCGGATCGTGTTGCGGGCTTCTCGCCCATTCCGGCAATGTCCCAGATCAGTTACGCGGCCGGAAGCCGCTTCATGTCCCTTCTCGGTGGAACGGTTATGAGCTTCTACGACTGGTACTGCGACCTCCCACCAGCATCGCCCGAGGTGTGGGGTGAGCAAACGGATGTCCATGAGTCTGCGGACTGGTACAACGCCCGATTCGTCGCGGTGGTGGGTGCCAACCTCAACATGACCCGTACACCTGACACACACTTCATTGCTGAGGTGCGTCATGCCGGGGCAAAGCTTGCAGTCTTCAGCCCGGACTTCTCGATGGTTGCCAAGTACGCCGACTGGTGGATTCCGACCCATCCGGGGCAGGACACAGCGTTCTGGCTCGCCGTCGATCATGTATTGCTTACCGAGTTCTACGAGCAGCGCGAGACGCCGTACTTCCAGGAGTATGTGAAGCAGTACACCGACCTTCCATTCCTGGTCGAGATCACCGATGACCAACCAGGACGCATGCTACGCGCCAATGAACTCGACCGGTACGCAGATGTCGAGAACGGGGACTGGAAGCTTCTCACCTGGGACACGTCCTCAGATGCTCCGCTGCTCCCCCACGGATCCATCGGCCACCGATGGGCGGAGGAAACAAAGGGGAAGTGGAACCTCGAACTCAAAGACGAGGTGTCCGGAGAGGACATCGATCCAAAGCTCTCATTCGTCGAGGGATACGACGAAGTGCGTCAGGTTGCCTTCGATGACTTCGTGACGAACGGGGTAACACACCGAGGTGTCCCCGTGCGCTACCTGGAGACCGACCGTGGCCGTGTTGCGGTTACCACGGTATTCGACCTTCTCATGGCGAGGTTCGGCGTCATCAGAGGACTCGCCGGTGACTACCCCGATTCCTACGACGATGAAACCGCTGCGTACACGCCGGCGTGGCAGGAGATCCATACGGGT
>PVMK01122718.1_pt1 | contig 10740 bp, 8 predicted proteins | sample 1853481 | NCBI WGS metagenome assembly PVMK01 (sample SAMN08533507, study PRJNA380276) | Marine sediment metagenome, whole genome shotgun sequencing project. | reverse complement strand
ATCCTTTTTTCCTAATCGACCTTAATTCAAGGTCAATTATCTTTTTTAAGAAGTGGAGAAATTATATGAAAATCATACAGATTGTATGGGCGATAACCGTAGTTGTGCTGCTAGTCATCTCGTTTGGGGCAGAGGCATAGAAGGATAGGATGGATATCACCGCCTGCGTGTGTGATGAGCAAAGCGACTCGGGGCTTGAAGGACAACGACCCAAACTGCATCATTAGTGCATTCGTTCCCTCTTTTCTTAGTAAGCAGCACATAGATGAGGGTCCGCTTGTGGCCGGAAGCGGTTATTCAAACTAATCACTTTTTTTATAATCTGAGCGTCCGCTAACGGCCAATAGCGGAACAATCAATTTACGCCACACCTGCTCGAGAAAAACCTGATTTCGGCGCAATAACCATGGGCAAAGCGTTTAAAGCGCGTGTTCGATATACCCCAAGGCACCATTCGGAATGAGTCCGGGCCAGTATCAGCGAAACCAGTCGCAAATTTGATAGGGTTCGGCGCAAATTTGAAAGCGTTCTCCTATTGCAGTTGTTAATGTTGGTATGAAGCACCGTTAACACATGCCACCGACTCCAAATGGCTGGCAGGAGACCACAAAAATGAAAGCGTCGACAATAACCAAAGGAATTCTTAATATTTTCACAGCTTCCGTCATTATCCTCAGCATTTCCGTCCTTATCTTCACTGTCATATCCTCGGCATTTGCCAAAAAAGGTGGTAACGGAGAGGACAAACCACGACCAGAGCCGGTCGAGTGTACGGATAAGTTTCCTGGGTTTATATACGGTACTCCAGAAAGCAGGAAGTCGCCGGGGGAGACCCGTCTCAGCAGCGTTGATGGATGCCGGACAGAACTTCTGGAAAGTGCTGCTGGAAATGGTACAAAGCACGTAACTGAAGACTGGTCAAAGGGCGTGATGCAACCTGATCAGGTAACTGACGGCGAATATCGAGTTATCACACATCCTCGACCATAAGCCGACCTTAAGAATCACCTAATATAAGTTAAGAACAGCTGCTTCCTCCTGGGCTATTCACTGTGCGTATGAAATTTCCGAGCTGGCGCACGTCAAGGCTGGCACAGGCAGGTTCTGAGGTGTTTATTGGCTAGGTAGGGTGCTGGTATTGCTGGAGATATGGTAGATTTGCTAAAGTCCTACAGATATCAGGCGGAACTCATCTGGTCGCGATCGGCCTGATACTCGGTCGGTGTACAACCGTATTTAGCGCGGAAGCAGCTGGAGAAATGCGCCGGCGACCCGAAGCCAACGGCGTAAGCTACTTCACTGATGCGCCGGCCTTCCTGGAGCAGGGCCAGCGAGCGTTTAAGCCTGTATAGTCGCAAGTAGCCGTTGGGTTGCTGATCTGTCAGGGCTTTGAGCTTCCTTTGTAACTGGCGAACACTCATCGCCATGAAATCGGCCAACTGGGGCATAGACAGTTCTTCATCACCGTGGTGTTTTTCCATGACCCGTTCCAGGTTCTCAATAAACCTGCGCTCCGGCTCTTTGAGATCTGACTGCGGATTCTCGCCCTCCAGTAACTGGCCACTAAACCGTGCCTTCAAAATGTCTCGAACGGCCAGCAGGTTGGTGATCCGGAGTAACAGTTCCTCGTCATTGAAGGGTTTGGTCAGGTAGTCGTCAGCGTGTTCTCTGAGCCCCTCAAGCCGACTTTCCTCGTCACTACGCGCGGTCAGCATGATGATTGGAATATGACTGGTGGCATTATCCGACTTCAACTCATGAACGACTTCGTAACCATCCATTTTCGGCAGCATCACGTCGCACAGCACAATGTCCGGCACATGTTCGAGGGCATAGTCCACACCGGATTTCCCGTCGCCCGCCAATTCCACCTCGTAGCCTGCGCAGAGCAGGTAGTGCAGGTAAGCCTGCATGTCACGGCTGTCTTCGATCACCAGCACCAAGGGCTTGCTGTCGTCTTGAATGCGGACATCGTCAGACAAAACTGACTCAGGCTGCTCCAGTGCTTCAACTTCCAGACGCAGCGCCTCGGTTGAAAAGCGCTCTGACTTGTGTTCCACGCCGGGCTTGACACGGTGCCTCGGTAGCAGGACCGTGACCACGGTGCCTTTACCAGGCTCGCTCTGGAGGGTGACTTTACCGCCATGGGCTTCCGCCAACTCCCTGACCAGGGTCAGGCCAATGCCCGACCCGGGTATCGCCTCGCCCGGTTCACTGGCGCGCATGAACCGTTCGAACACGGCTTGCTGCTGATCATGCGGAATGCCCTTGCCTGTATCGAACACCACCAACTCAATCCGATCCGGCTGCCCTTGTCCGATCTCACGTTCGCGCAAGATTACGTTGACGCGGCCGTCCCGCAAAGTGAACTTCAGCGCGTTCGACAACAGATTCATCAGCAGTCGCTCTATCGCGTCGGGATCACTGTTGGCCCAGAGGTCCTCATCGGTCATGACTGACAAGGTGATACCCTTGTCTCGCGCATAGGGCCGGAATGCCTCGACGACACTCTCGACAATGGGCTTGAGCGGCTGAGGCGAGCGAACAAGTGGCTCCTCGGAACTTAGTTTGGACAGTTCCAGCAACTGATCCACCAGTCGCAGTACGCGCTTACCGTTGCGCCGCGCCATCTGTAACTGGGCGAGGGCCTGCTTGTCTTCCACGTTCTTCATCAGGTTTTCGATAGGCCCCAGCATCAACGTCAGTGGCGTCCTGAACTCGTGCGAGATATTGGTGAACAGCCGTTCCTTCAAGTCCAGCAAATCCTGCAGACTGTCTGCCTGCTCCCTCACGGTGTGCTCGCTATCGCGAAGCTCCTGTGTGCGTTCCTCGACGGCCTTCCCCAGGTCATGTGTGCGGATGTGCAAAAGGCGGGTCCGCCACCGGGTAAATACCGACAGCGACAGCAGGAATGCCACGGTATACAGGGTATAGGCCCACCAGGTCCGCCAGGGCGGCGGCAGTACAACCAGGCTGAGGCTGGCACCCGCTTCATTCCATAACCCGTCTTTGTTGGCAGCCTTGACCTGCAGGGTGTATTTGCCTGGTGACAGATCGGTAAAGGTCGCTGATCTGCGGGAAGCGTCTGCTGAAATCCAATGATCATCCAGGCCTCAAGGCGGTAAGCGTAGCGGTTGCGCTGCGGGTCACGGAAAATCCAGGGCTGAAAAACCAACGAAAGACCTTGTCCTCGTGGGACAGGGTGATGGTGGGTGATTGACGTCAGGGAACCGCCCAGCGGGGTAGATGAGTCTTCAGTGCTGACCGACGGGTTTATTGAAACAGGCGAAAGTCGGTAAAAGCGACGCCGGGGGTTCGGCGGGTGGCTCAAGGGACGGTGTGTGGATGCCGACGATGCCGATATCACTGGGCAGGTACAGCATGTCGTCTTCACCGGCCAGGATCTCGTCGCTGAACCCGACCGGTAATCCATCCCTGGTCGTATAGTTTCGAAACTCACCATTAGCGGGATCAAAACGCGCCACGCCTTGCGGTATCGCCAGCCACAGCAATCCATTGGCCCCAGCCGCTATGCTGGACACACGATTGGCCGACGGATCGGTGCCGTTAAAATAGCGCTTGAACGTGCCGGTTTTTGGAAGATACCGGTTCAGGCCAAAAGCGGTTCCGAACCACAGGTTACCGGCTTCATCTTCAATGACAGAAAGCATCTTGTCATTGCTGAGACTCTCCGGGTCATCCGCTATGCGGTAATACCGGGTGGCTTTGCCCGTCGCGCGATCATAGCGGTTCAGCCCCGACTCGGATCCATACCAAAGCTGGCCTTGACGGTCTTCGTGGATAAAATATCCAAAATCATGGCTGATGCTGGCGGGGTCATTTGCATCATGTGCAAACAGCTGCAGTTCACCAGCTTTGAAATCGAATTGACCCAGGCCCTTGAAAGGCACACAGATCCATAACTGGCCGGCACGATCCTTGTGAATACAATTTGCCGAGGGCGCGAGTTCCCGGGTCTCAAAATGGCCGGATTCAAGGTCGAACCGACTCAGATTAAATGCAGTTATCACCCATATCTGCCCGCTCCGATCCTGGTAAATCCCACCTCCCTGAACATGGTTCAGGTCATTGTTCTCCTCTCCCGGGAAGGGCTGAAAACGGGTCCAGCTATCCTGGTTGGGATCATAGACATGTACACCGTCCTCTCCGCCAGCAAGCATTCGGCCATCTTCGGTGCGTAGCAAATGGCGCCGATTTGCACCGGGTTCAGTTGCAATCAGGCTGAAGGCACGTGCTTCCGGAACCAGCCGGCTGATGCCGGTACCGCCAAACCAGAGGATGCCCGAGCGGTCTTCGAAAATGGTATGAATATCGCCGGGACCAGGGCTGTTCGGATCAGTTGGATCATTGAAATACCGTAAAAAATCACCCTTGGCTGCAGGGCTTCGCATCACTCCGTGTTCATACAAACTGGCCCAAAAGTCACCACGGCCGTCTATCAGCATGGCGCCGACATTATGGGAATGCACATTGGCAAATATTTCCGGGTAGGCAATGCGGACAAAATCCTCCCCTGCGTTGGCCAACAGTTTGTTTTCTCGCGTCAAAACCAGGCCGGAATCAGTGGAAACCCACAAAAACCCATCCTTTTCCTCGACAATGCCACGGACATTGTTTCCAGGCAGGCTGCCAGGGTTGTCAGGGTCATTTACCCAGCGGTCAAAATGATCATTGGCGCTGTCATAGCGCAACAAGCCACTGCCGAGCATGCCCACCCACAAGGTGCCGTTGCTATCTTCATAAAGGCACCAGACCCAGGTAGGTCGTATCGGGCCCCGCATTTGATTCGCATCCGCTGTCAACGGGTAACGTCTGAAGCGGGTTTCGCCCACATCGAGACGGTTCAGGCCCGCCACTGTTCCCACCCACAGTCTGCCCTGACCATCCCGGAGAATCGATAAAATAAGATTGCTGGAGAGCGAGTCCGGGTCATCCGGGTCATGCTGCATCAGGGTAAGTTGATCGGTTTCAGGGTCCAGCCAGTGCAGACCCTTGTCGGTACCTATCCACAGGCCGCCCTCGGGATCAGCGTATAGCGTATGGACAGCATTGGATGCCAGGCCGGCCGGATCATCCGGGTTGGCGGTATATGATTTGAATTCGTAGCCGTCATAACGGGCAAAGCCCCCCGTCCAACTGCCAAACCAGAGAAACCCCTGTTCATCCTGGGTGATGCTCCGTATCCGATCGGTGGTGAAACCCTTTCTGGCCTCAGGGGTTATCTCCTGGAACCGCAGCAGCTCGGTTTGCGCCGACGCTGTTTGCAGGGCATACGGGCTGATGAGTATGCAGATGAGACCAAGTCGTTTTACGAACCTCGTCCACTGAGCACATTTTAATAATCCTGGCATTCCGGCTTTCATCGTGACTGGTGGCAACCATACCGGGCAACGGTGAATTCTCCAATACAGCAAACGTGGCCCTCTTCACTGAGTATAAGTCATTCAAATTTTTAACGTATGCAGGGAAGTATATTTGGCCGGAGTCAACTACACCAAACACTGGTGCGACAATCGTTTTCATTTTTACGACAGTTTTATTAAACCGATCGGGATCTGGACGCAGATCATGGGTTTGAACTGTGAACAGGTCGTTCTTGCAGGTGTTTTTGTCGTAAATTTGATAACCCCGCTTGCCTTCGACGTAATATTCTCCACTAGCATGCAAGATAGGTTTATTGCCCTATACTATGAAGTAGACGACACCAAGCCCTAAGGTGCAAAAAGCAAAAAAGAAAAGCAAAAAGAAACAGGCGATCATGAAACAATTTGAACAGTTGCAGGTTTGAAACGGAGGGTGAGATGTCCGCTGGGTGGATGATACAGTTCCGCACAAGCGCATTCCTCCTAATTGTTCTGGCTGCGGTTTTGTGCCCCTTATTGTTGTCTGCTGATGACACTACCTCTGCGAAGGAGCCGGAGCAGGATAGCGAGCAGGTAAAAGAAACCCCAGATGAGCCCCGTGCAACTCGATCGGATTCAGGTTACGGGCTCACATATCAAGCGCGCTGAATTGGGTGGACCATCACCCATACTGATCCTTGATCGCGCCGCTATTGATCGTACCGGTGCATCCACTATTGCTGAGGTACTCAGTGAACTGCCGTATGGCGGCTTTGGCAGCATCAACAACCGGGACAGTCATTCAACCGCGCTGGGTAGTTCTGCCGTTTCATTCAGGGGTCTCGGCCCCAATGCAACCCTGGTTCTGGTGAATGGCCGGCGAATGGCGCAAGCGCCATTTCTATTTGATCGGCACGTGTCATTTGTTGACCTTGGTACCATACCGCTCGCCGCTGTTGACCGAATTGATATCCTCAAGGACGGGGCTTCGGCTATCTACGGCTCCGATGCCATCGCGGGTGTGATCAATATCATATTACGGGAAGATTTTTCCGGGCTGGAGCTCACCGGCCGCATAGGCGCCGCCGATGCGGGCGGTGCATCTGAAGACTCTTTCAGTGCGGTTTGGGGTATGCAGGGAAACCGCGTCAGCGGGAGTATTTTCGCCAACTACAATAAACGGGACAAACTGTTTTGGCGAGACCGTGCCATCAGCCGGTCAGCGGATCAGCGGTCTTTGGGCGGGCAGGATTGGCGCGGTGCTGTTGCAAATAATTTTTTCAATGATTATTCCTATTATTATCCAGCGGCATATGGCGCCGAATGTGATGAACGGCCAGGAGACGCAGCAGGATTCCCTGATTTTGAATTGGAACCGGGTTCTGGAATCTGTCTGTACAACACCAACAGCCAGATTGCCGAGCCCGCCATCGAGCGCATTGGAATCAATGGCGTATTGAACTATTCAATCCAGCAGAATTTGCGGCTTCGGCTTGAGGCAGGTTACCTGGATTCAGAGATTGATGGGCAAATCTCGCCAACGGGTATTAGTGTAAATGGCCCCAGCGATGATCTCATCACTTTTCCGACGACTAATCCCCACAGTCCTTTTTTTGAAGATGTTTGGGCCCTGTATCGACTGGCTGAACTGGGACCACGGCTGAATGAATTGCAAAGCGACAAGTATCGGGCTCTGGCGGTTCTGGAAGGCGAGTTTTCAGACTGGAGTTGGGAACTGGGGTTCTTGTATGACAAAATTTCCGCGAGCGATCTTGGCCGTGCCTACCTGGACACTACCAACATCATTGCCGCAATGAACGGTATCGATTTGAATGGCAATGGCATTTTGGAGTCCGCCGAGTACCTGAATGTTTATTCCCCAGCAAGCCAGCCCAACAGCCCGGCGTTGCTGGAATTTGTTTCAAAAAATACCTTAAGGGAATCCGAATCTGAAATGAAATCCCTGGACGGGCAGATATCTGGACCCATTGCCGAGCTACCAGCGGGCGACCTCATGCTGGCAGTTGGTTTCGAATTCCGCCGTGAATCCCTGCGCCAGATCAGCGACCAATTGAGCCCGGAGCAGCAAATCTCGGGGATTCCGAATCATTTGTTTTTTTCCATTGTCGGGGATGTGGGTTTTGAACCCGATCCACTGAATTTTAACCTCTCAAACTTCGATTTCAGCACTGCGCCTACCGTGATCGGCAGCCGTGATCAGGTGTCCGTGTTTGGCGAGCTGCGAATTCCCCTGCTGGACACGCTGGAGTTGCAGACTTCCCTGCGTTACGAGCACTACGATGATTTCGACAGCACCATTAACCCCAGGATTGCAGTCAGTTACCGACCGCTAGACCGGCTGTTGCTGCGCGGCTCATGGGGTAAGGGTTTTCGTGCCCCGGCATTGAGTGAACTGAATCTTGGGCAGTCCCTGAGCTGGGATGTAGCCTGGGACCCAAAACGTTGTCCAGACCCCACCTTTCAAGGAATTTCTGCTTGTGTCGTAAGGTCTTTTTTTACGGTTAATTCCGGTAACCCAAACCTGGAAGCGGAGGAATCCGAATCAGTTTCCGCAGGATTTGCGCTTCAACTGGCAGAATACCTGACAGTTTCCGTGGATTATTGGCAAATAAACCATGAAAACCGGATCGTATTTCCGGGATTGGACTGGATTCTTCGCAACGAAGATGCCCTGGGGCCGGACATCGTCGTACGCGGGGAACCCGACCAGTGGGACATCGATCATGGTATTGATATACCTGGTTATATCGACCAGGTCAATAACATGCTGCTCAACCTTGCGACCCAGGAGGTCAGGGGTTATGACGCCGATATCAGCTACAACCATGAAACTGGCAGCGCGGGTACCTTCGGTGCCAGGCTGATGTGGACTCATTTATCATCGCACGAGTCGGCCCTTGGCAGCACCGATGACCCGGAGCAACTGGCCGGCACCTGGGGTTACCCGGAGAACCGGGCAAACCTGGATATGTACTGGTTGCGTAAAAACTGGCAGCTTGGCATTTACGGACGCTGGATCGATGGCTTTGCAGACCGCGGCGAAGATACACGCGTGCCCTCACAAATCAAGTGGGACAGCCAACTTACTTTTAGCGGTTTCAGAAACACTGCACTGACCCTGGGAATTGAAAACCTGTTTGATGAAGATCCGCCGTTTTCCCCGGGCACCAGTTTTTTTAGAGGCCAACAAGCCTTCCCGGGCCAGTATTACAGCATGCGTGGGCGCTTTTTCTATTTGCAGGCGTCGCTATCATTTTGACTTGAAGCCATGCTTAATCGGAATTATTGGAGCAGAAATTGAAAAAATACGCACATACGACCCTGGCACTGATGGCAACAACATTGTCAGCTTGTAGCCTTACAAGTCTTGAACGACCTGATCTTGTAGCGGATGATGTCGATAGCGTGACTTGCAAAAACGAGGCACCGATCGATTCTCACATCAAGGTTTTCAATTGCCGACCGGTAGACAAGATCCGAGTTGGGAGCGACAGCCCGGCAATAGCGGCAGAGCCTGGCCAGCAAGTGCCAGTAGCCGAGGGCAAGTGCGGTTCCGAATAAAATACCTGTACCTGTAGATGAACACTAACGCCTGCGGCACGACCCGTTGAGAAAGTTGCAAAATTGGTACCTTTTGGCGCGAATTTGAAAGAGACTCTTGATTTTTGTCGCTATTATTGGTGATGGAAATTATTGATACAGCCAGCGCCAGACTGACCGAAAAACAGGAGAGTCTCATGAACAAGTTGTGTTATTTATCCGTCCTTCTTCTCACTTTGCTGGTGATGCCGTTTGCATCATTTGCACATTGCAAAGGCAAACATACCGGTGATCATGAACATTGCTCCAGCAGCGGAAATCCAGGAAGTACCAACCTCGGCGATGACTACACGGCAACAGACGGTGTTACGTTTACTACCGATGTCGGTTTATTCGACTACCACATTGTTGGCACAGCTTCAGAGGACGAAATCTATGCAGGTAGTGGCGCAGACCTCACATGGGAGAGTTTGCCGGCACTGAGCAGCTATTAACCGAAAATGCTCGCGGAGCTGATACCGGGTTTTAACAGTTTGATCAACTGACTTTGCAACAGGTAGTGCAATCATAGTCTAAATTTGGAATTAACGAAGGTAATACCTGTGGTGCAGTCAGACCCCTAGTGAATAAAAGGAGAATCTAATGACTCAGCAATTAAATGAAAAACAATCAAGCTCTTTTGCTACCATCGACTCCAAATTTTTTATCGAGTCAATACTATTTGGAATTGCTTCAAGTATTCGCACAAACCCACGAGACTTAATCGCAATTCTTATCTTCACTTCCTGGACTCTCATTGCACCGCAGGCAAATGCACAGCCCGCTATTGAAGACATCGCAGCCGAGAGCATTACTATCCAGGCACTCATTGATGGCAGGAGTATATTACACCTGCAAGGCAATACCGCTCAATGGTTTCACATCGATGCTGCTGCCCCCGGGCGGCATCCCGACGACGACGGCAACAAGAGGATTGAACCCACGGTGATCAATGGCGTAGAGTGGTTTCCCGTTTGGCCAGACGAACCAGATTTGCAAAATCGTGATTGTATGTGCTTTTCTGATGTCTTCGAAGGTGTTGTTCCCTCCTTAACCAGCACCGCAAGTGATTTTAATTTGGAAATGATTCAAGTTCGTCAAGTTGCGTTCATAGCGCAGCATCCAGCTGCCGAAAATGATTTCACTTTAACCATAATGTTTGATGATAATTCAGCAGGTGGATCCTTCGACTATATTGTTGAGCTCACTTTTTCTGACACGTTTAAGATCAATGCTGGCCTGAACGACGCCTGGTATGACCCAGAAACTGACGGCCAGGGCTTCTTTGTCACGGTCTTTCCCGACCTCGGTGCTGTATCAATTGCGTGGTTTACCTACGACACCGAACTGCCACCGATGGACGCAACAGCCAACCTGGGTGATGCCGGTCACCGCTGGATGACAGCAGCGGGTTTATACACAGGTAATCAAGCAGTCATGAACATAGTCATGACCTCAGATGGCCTCTTCGATACCGCCACCGATGTTCAACGTACCGACCCACCCGGATCGGATGGTACCCTAATTTTAACTTTTGACAGCTGCAATTCAGGCACCGTTGAATACGATATTCCGTCAATCGATATGAAGGGAATTGTGCCGATTCAGCGTGTTGCCGGTGACAATATAGCTTTGTGTGAAGCACTCAGCGCAGATGGAAAGTCACCTCAGTTGTGATTTTTTGAGTGTCCGCTACTGGCCGTTAGCGGTCCTTCAGGTTATTGAAATTCACACCTGGTGAACGACTGCTTTCAAGCGAATAGCGGTTACTCACTCA
>PVMK01114778.1_pt1 | contig 10740 bp, 8 predicted proteins | sample 1853481 | NCBI WGS metagenome assembly PVMK01 (sample SAMN08533507, study PRJNA380276) | Marine sediment metagenome, whole genome shotgun sequencing project. | reverse complement strand
CACCCAGAGAATGCGGATGTATTTTAACTTCATTTCAAGCGAGAATCTGAAGCTGGTCTACAAGAACGAGATCGACTTCCAATGGGGTGATTCAGCATTCGTGACTAACAGGAACGACGGTGGTGGTAGAGGCGGTGACTCGGTCAACCTGGAGACCAAGAACATCTACCTGGAGTTCATGGTTCCGGACACCCCCGTCAAGGCCACCATTGGTCTGCAAGGCATAACCCTGCACAAGGGTTGGTTCGTCAGTGATGACTTCTCAGCTGCCCGTTTCGATATGAACTTCGACCCTATCAGCATCACCACGTACTGGGCCGGCCTCGCTGGTCTGGAGCGTGGAGACACCGACGCCAGCAACGACTGGTGGCAGCTTGTTGCCAGCGGCGCCTACAAGGCGGAGAACATGGACGCCCGCTTGAGCTTTGCTTATGAGCGCAACCCGAATGATGTTGCCCCAGCTAGCGATCTCGATAGCGACGACCTCTTCATGGTCATGGGCGAGTTCGGCATGAGCTTCGACATGTTCTCCTTCTTCGTCATCGCCGCCAGCAACTTCGGCGAAGCTGATGGTAGCGGTGGAACTAGCGCAACCAATAGGAACTACGATGGCTACATGTTCAATGCCGGGGCCAACTTTGCCCTGGATATGGCGACCATCAGAGCTCAGTTCATCTTTGCCAGTGGCGACGATGAAGGTGATTTCGACGACGACTTCCAGCAAATGAATGGTCAAACCTTCAGCTGGTCGGAGCTCATGAGCGATGGTTACACCTATGACGTTAACCCCGCCAATAATCAGATCGGTGGCTCCAATCACCCCAGCAACATGTATGCGGTCAATGTCGGCGCCGATTTCAAGCCGACTGATACCACCACAATTAAGCTCGATGTCTACTACATCGGCATGATCGAGGATCGCACCGTGGCCGGAGATGATGAAGACGAGATCGGCCTTGAAGTAGATGCCAGGCTTACCCAGAAAATCTACGACAACCTCTCCCTCACCGTGATCGGTGCTTACCTCTTTGCCGAAGACGGCTATGGGGTCTACAATGGTACTCCGACTGCGACTAATCAAGCAGACGGCAGTGGTGACGATGCCTTCCAGGTTGGCGTTGGCCTCGACTTCAAATTCTAAGGAAGCCTGACCGGCTTATCCTTAGATCGTGATTTGACACTCACAACCCCGGGGGCTACCCGCCCCTGGGGTTTTTTTTGGATTGGGGATTTTAGTCCGTCATTCCGGAAGTCGCGGTGCGACTATCCGGAATCCACTAAAAGTTCAATATAATCAAATTCTTTCTGGATCCCGGCTCGCGCCCGCCGGCGGCGGACTTGGCCGGGATGACGAATTGCGACACAGTCTATTGGGGGAGAGGGGGCATGTAGTTATCCTGCGGAGCTAAATAAATAACCGTATTTTTCAATCGTCAATCTTAAATCTTAAATCTCTTTACAGATCCGACTCAATAATCCCCGGGGCACTGGTCTTGCCGCTGAGCGCCCGAACCCGATCGAGCTCGTAGACGTAGATTATGCTCTTGGTTTTCTTGAAGGTTCCTCTCTCCAGAACTGCCGCTGCCACCAGCTCCTCCTGGCCGTCACCATCCACATCTGCCAGACGGTAACTTACCACCATGCCGCGGAGCGGCCTTGTCTTCCACTGAGGCAGAAGATCATCTCCTGTCCAAATCATGGATTGAATCTCGCCGTCGGAAAAATTCCGCACTCCGGAAGAATTCTGGAGGACAATGAGACATTCCGGTTGGCCAGGATCTCCAAGCGCTTATCGTTGTTAAAGTCCACCAAAAGGAGCGGCGAGGGGATGTAAAAAACCTCAACCTCATCGTCATCGGTAGCCCCACCACCCCCTGGTTTTCTTGTTGAGCCACTGGTTGGTTTTTTGCCCTCGAGGATATTGGCAGTGGCCCCATAATACTCCCTGCTTTGCCAGAGCCGGCTGCCGTCGTCATCAACCAGGTAGAGGCGCTCTTCTCCCGGGAAGATGAAAGCGGTCTCCAGCTTGCCGTCGCCGTCCAGGTCTCCCTGGGTGAAGTTGAAAACATTGGCCCGGCGGGGAAGGCTTATGCCTTCCAGGGGTTGGTAGGAGCCGCCGGCGAACTGGAGGTGGTAAACGCCCGGGATGAAAATGTCCTCCATGTTCTTTTTCTGCCCCAGCAAAATGGTCTCTTTGCCCGGGACAGTGAGGCGGTTGAAGTACCACTGGATATCGGTGGCCAGTTTTTTCAGGCTGTCTCCCCGCCACTCCAGCACGTAGGAGGCGAGTCTCTGGCCGCGCAGGTTGCTGACATAGACCTCAGCCTTGCCGTCATGGTTGGCATCCACCAGGCAAACCCAGACCAAGTTATCACGCTTTTCCGCTTGAAAGGAGCCGCGCTTGTTTAGCCTCCCCTGGTCCCACTGGTAGACGATTACTTCTTTGAGTTTGGACAGCACCACAATTTCCGGGCGGCCGTCGCCGTCGAGATCACCCACGTCCATGCCAAGCACCGGAAAAGAGAGCTTCTGGCTCCGAAAGATATCTGAGCCGGCTTCCCTGCCCGACTGCAATTGCACGAAGCTGCCGCCGCCCTGAGGAGCGGGGTGCTCGGAGCCGGTCCGCTCATGATTGTCTCCGGATGCGCCTTGGAAAAGCGGGGCTGTTGCGGTGCTGCCGCCACCGCCGTGGGACCGCGGCCGAAAATCTTGTTGTTGATATCCTGGGCAAAATCGTTGATCCGGGGAACAACCTCGCCCATGCCTTGGTCTGGGCATAGACGTGACCGGCGGCCTCTCCTCTTTGAGGGCAATCATCTTGGCATCGATGCTGACGCTGTCGCCGAACACGGTGAGGCTGCCAAATAGGACGTAATCCGCTCCCAGGGTCGTCCCCACCTCCCGGGCGGCAGCCTCGTTCAGCGGCTCCCTGGCGCCCCGACCAGGCATCCTTCACCAGCTGCTCTCTCGATGACCTCCACCTTGCCCTGCCCAGGATATCCGGCTGGCAAGCATGTCCAGGATCCCCTCCCTCAAATAGCTGAGATCTTCCGGCGCATTGATCTCAAAGGGGAGTATGGCCACCTTCTTGGCTGTCTCCGCGGCTGAACCGGCAGCGGTGAACAGCAGAGGAATTATGAGCACCAGGACAAGAAATTTTCTGATATATTGCATTCTGACCTTTACCTTGAGGGCAATATACCCTAACAGACCACTCAGGCCGCCAAAGGTTCCAAAAAACAACAGCAGCCAGCGGGCAGCAGGCAGCTCAAGAACTCGGTGTTTTGAGTGCGAACACCAAGTCCGTCATTCCGGAAGTCGCGAAGCGACTATCCGGAATCCAGAGAAAACAATATCGTCACTGGATACCCCTTCGACTTCGCTCAGGGTGGTGAGCCTGTCGAACCACGGATCTCGACTTCGTCTCGTCCGGTATGACGTTGCGGTCCGTTTCCACACTTTTTTAACAGCCGGCTGGTCAAGTGCGCCATTCGTCTTTTATCCCTTGTATTTGGCGTATCTACCATGGATATGATATCGCGGTCAACCATACGAGCCAAGAGAGCGGGGAAACTTTTCTCTTGGCCATTTTTCTTTTCTGGCTTACATTGACCATAATTCAATGTCGTTCCCACCTGGCAGGTTGTTGCCAAACTATCCCTCATGTCACTCTGAACGAAGTGGAGAGTCTCCACCTCTGAATCTAAGAGATTCTTCGTCGCTTCCGGCTCCTCAGAATGACGGACTGGGAGATTTTTTCAGATCGCGGCTCGCATCCGCCGTCGGCGAAGACATGGCCGGGATGACGAATTGCGACACAGTCTGTTGAGAAGAGGGGACATGTAGCTCATCGTGCGGAGCAAATCACATATGCAGAATCCACAAACGATAAGGAGGTCCAGTATGGCAGAACTCAAGGAAATGTACAGGACGGTCATGGATGATCACTTCCCCGAAACAATGACCATCGCTTTCGGCGACCAGATCCTCACCTATCGCAAACGCGCTTGGAAAATTCCTGATGACAAGACCGGTGAGCTTATTGAAAAGGGACTGCGCTATGGTGAGAACCCCGGCCAGGAGGCTGCCCTCTACGAACTCGTAGACGGCAATCTCACCCTCGGAGACTGCCGGTTTATCGAGCCCGGCATGGCACTGGTAAGCAGTATCACCGAAGCTGAAATGCTGCAGGCTGGCAAGCACCCGGGCAAGACCAATCTCACTGACCTGGACAACGGTCTCAATATTCTCAGGTACCTGGACACCCGGCCAGCGGCGGTGATTCTCAAGCACAACAACCCCTGCGGCGCCGCCCATGGCGGCAGCCTGGCCGAGGCCTATGACCGTGCTAACATGGCTGACCGCATTGCCGCTTTCGGCGGCTGTGTGGTGTTCAATCAGCCGGTGGACAAGGATACCGCCGAACTGCTGGCAGCCAACTACCTGGAAGTGGTGGCAGCGCCGGATTATGAAGCAGGCACGGTGGAGATCCTCAAGCAGCGGGCTAATCTCCGGATCATCCAGATTGCTCGCATGGACCGGCTCACCGACTACCGACAGAGCCGTTTCTTGGAATTCAAATCCCTTATGGATGGAGGTGTAATTGTCCAGCAATCACCCCTCAACGCCGTCCTCAGTGTAGAGGACTTCAAAACCGCTGAAACCACCTACCAGGATAAGACCTACAAGATCAAGCGGCCACCCACCGAGGAAGAACTCAGAGACCTTCTCTTTGGCTGGAGCATCGAACAGGGGGTGACCTCAAACTCGGTCCTTTATGTGAAAAATGAATGCACCGTTGGAGTCGGCACCGGTGAGCAGGACCGGGTGGGTGTGGCGGAAATTGCTGTGTTTAAAGCCTATTCCAAGTATGCCGATCGGCTGTGCTTCGAAAAGCATGGCATCCCTTACAAAGATCTCGAACTCGCCATCGCCAAAGGTGAGCGCGACCAGACGCTCAAGGAAGAAATTGATGCTGCCACTCAAGAAGCCAAAGGTGATCTCATTGGCTCCACCATGGTCTCTGACGCCTTCTTTCCCTTTCGGGATGGCGTAGATGTTGGGCTCAAAGAGGGTATTAGTGCAGTGGTGCAGCCGGGAGGATCGCAGAGGGACTTCGAGATAATCGAGGCCTGTAACGAGGCGGGGGCCACCATGATCTTTACCGGCCAGAGGGCATTTAAGCATTAGACGCGGCGAATCGGAGAGGGTACGTTGTATTTTCTTTCGCCGTCTCTCCGTTTCTCCCCGTCACCGTGTCGTCTCATCCCCCATCCCAGCGTCGAAAAAGTTCATGGGGGATGTGAAAACAGTCAAGGACTTTACCTACGGTGTGGTGGATGAGATCCAGAATGGTCTCGGGTTTATGATAGAAGGCCGGGACAGGGGGCAGAATCACCGCCCCCTGCGAGGCAGCAGCGAGCATAAGCTTCAGGTGCCCACGGTGTAAGGGCGTCTCCCGCACCACCAGAACCAGGGGGCGCCGTTCTTTCAAAGTGACATCTGCCGCACGAGTCAAAAGATTGACGTCATACGAGTTGGCTATACCCGAAAGACTCTTGATGGAACACGGGATCACCACCATGCCCCTGGTGATGAAAGAACCGCTTGAAATGGGAGCGGCAAGATCAGCGTCGTCGTAGATTCGGCCGGCCTCCTCCTCCACCTCTTCCAGCGAGTGGTCTGTCTCCAGAAGGAAATTTTTACGCGCTCCTTCCGTGAGGACAACGTTGCTCTCATAGCCAAGGTCTTTCAAGACCCTGAGCATTTCCAGTCCGTATATCACCCCGCTGGCCCCCGATATCCCTACAACTAGTCGCTTTGATGCATCACCCATGGCCCTTTCCTGTTTATGAGTTTGCGGTTTGCACTCAAATTCGAATTTGTTTAGTCCGCCTCGGCGGAGTTCATCCGACAATAAAGCAGACGCACTATCTATTTGTCGGATCAATCCCGCCGAGGCGGGACTGGCGCAAGAACGATCCGACCCACGGAATTAGTAGTGCATTATTAGCCGCGATTTCACCCAACATTCCACTATTCCACACGTGTGCTGCCCCTCGGTGAATAGAGCCAACTTCCCGCCTTATGGCTTAGGGAATTGTTAGATGGACTTCAGAGCCCTCTGAATCTCCTCTTCAGGCAGTTCATATGGAAAAAACTCCACGACGCCTTTTTAGCTAGTGAAAGCCAGGCAAGGGCTCTTCTACAAACTAAACAGGGTGGCAACAAGAATAACCAGACTGATCAAACCATTCATGGTGAAAAAACTGACATTTACCCGGGACAGGTCCTCCGGAGACACAATAAAGTGCTGAACCGCGAGAAAGGCCAGAATAAGGACCAACCCCGCATAGTATGCCGGCCCTAAACCAGCCATTATCCCCACCGTAACCAAAAGTGCGAAGGTAATCAAGTGACAGAGCTCCGAAACCCTTAGGGCCCTGGCAATTCCCCATCGTTGCGGTATGGACTTGAGCATGTAGTTGCAGTCAAATTCATAATCCTGACAACCGTAGACAATATCGAAGCCAGCAATCCAAAAAAGCACCGCCGCCCCGAGAAGGAAAGCAATCGGGTGGAAACTACCAGCAACGGCCACCCATCCCCCTATGGGGGCAAGCCCGATGGCACCACCCAGGATTAGATGACTCAGCCAGGTGAACCGCTTGGTAAAAGAATAAAAGAAGGTGACTGCCAAGGCCAGGGGGGAAAGAATAAAACAGAGACGATTGAGTTCATAGGCAGCTAGCACAAATACAGCGGCAGAGGCCGCAACAAAGACCCAAACCTCGCTTTTCTTGAGCACACCCCGAGGAATTTCCCGCTCACGAGTTCTCTGGTTGGCAGCATCTATCTTTGCATCTACCAGTCTGTTGAAGGCCATGGCCGCACTGCGGATGGACACCATGGCAACGAGAATCCAAAAAACCTGCCCACTGCTGGGCCACCCCCTGGCAGCCAGAAATGCACCCATAAAGGCAAAGGGGAGGGCAAACACCGTGTGTTCTATTTTGATCATTGTTAATATCAGCTTTAGCTTGTTCAGCATGGTCTAAACCTTATTCGCAGAGCGCATAGCGCATAGCGCTAACTCTTTCCAGGTTGGAGGTTGGAGGATCGCTCAGGTCCGCCTCGCGCACCTTCGCTAGAGGTTGGAGGCATATTAGATTGGCCTTGAATGACTTATTGCCTCAAACCTCAGACCTCTAACCTCCAACGTCTTGTCTGCCCGCTGCTAGCTGTCTCCTGCCTGCTCGTCACTTCTGCCCTCCATCTGGCAGAAAATTGAGCGGTACCCTTTGACTCAACTCCCCCATCTCGTAAAGCATGTCAAAAAAGAGTCTCAACCCTTTCTGTTTGTCACCATCCAGATCGTATTCTATGGTCTGCAAGTATTGCACACACTCTTGTCGGGAAAACCAGGAGCACTGGTCTACCGCCGCAGCTATCTCTTCCAGATGGCCAAGCCCGTACTCTTTTGCTGCTAGCAGTGTTGCGTGCGCTTGATGTACCAGCCCGTCTCTCTGGGCCAGTATTTCACGACGTAAGGCCCAGACCGCAAATACAAAGGGATGTCCCGTCCACTCGTGCCAGGCAGCTCCCAAATCCAGCGCCATTACGACTTCCGGATTCTGGCGCAATTGCAAGGCATCGTCACCGATGGCCAGAACCGCCTGGGCACCAGCCGGCCACCGTGAACCGCAAGCATGGTAATCTGTTACCCGGTACCGTGGTGTCACGGTAAATCTGCGGGCAAACAGTAATTTCAGCAAAGCTATGGAAGTGTGGGACTTGGGCGTCAGCAGAATCTCTTGGGCTTCCAGTTTTTGTAGAGGTACCCTGGAAAGCAGCAAAACTGAGCAGACTTCGTTTTTACAGCTTATTGAAAGATCAGGCAGCAATAGATACTTGTCGAAATGGCGCGCATATTCTATGGATGAAACCACTCCCAGATCTAGTTGGTCAGAAGCAAGCAGAGCGTTGAGCACAGCAGGAGTGCCATCGATAATATCGAAATCATGTTGAACCGCGCCACTCTCCAGAGGGTGGAAAATAGGCAAAGTATTAATAAAACTCACCTTGCCAACTCTAATCCTCTCAGTGACCTCTAGATCAGCCATTCCAAAGCTCCTTGGCAGCCGGCCGCAATAACGGACTCGATATCCGTGGCTGCGACCCGGATGGCAAGCCATCGTTTGCTTTTCTCTAGGCTTCCGTAGTGTGATGTCAGCCCCAGGTTCCGGGCACCATGAAACGTGGCCATGGCAAGGACAACATCAGGACCAATGGAGCACTGGTCTACCAGTACGGTCATTTCCTTGAAAAGATTAAGGTCAGCGTTGCTGGCCAAACTGTCAGTTCCAATAGCGCAGGGGACTCCTGCATCTAAAAGCTGCCGCACCGGCGGCAGACCATTACCAATAAAAAGATTACTGCGTGGACAGAGGCAGACTCCCGCTCGGGAACGTTGCAGCAGTTGAATCTCCTCTTCGCTCACCTGAACGACATGGACACAAAGGCTAAGGGAATCGAGAAAACCCAGCCGATCCAAATAGGTTACCGCGCCACAGCCAGGGGGCTGCCACCTGCCAGGTTCCATGCCGCCTTCTTCCAAGAGATCTCTAAGGGGGCCTTTGCCAGTGCGGAGAAAGAGGATCTCTTCCTCAGATTCGGCAGCGTGTACCGAAACAACCTTTGCTCGCTCACTGGTCCAATCTTTCGCTTCCCTGAGCAGTGAGGCAGAGGTTGTATAGGGAGCATGGACCGCCAGACTCACATTCTTTTGGCCGTTTGCCAGTGCCCTCCGAGCAGGATGGGGAAGTCCATCCACGGCAGCCTCAAGACTCTCGATCTGCAAACCAAACAGTTCCACAAACGTCCGCACCACTAAGGTGCCATCACTGTCTTCTCCGGTAAAAGTGGCAGAGGAATCAATGTCCCCAACGATTCCCGTCCCAAAAGCATGCAGGGATGCCAGCGCTTGTAGACGCGCTTGTTCCCGTTGGATCTGACTGAGCCGCTCCCTAGCTGTCAGCAGACTTCGAATCCACTCAGCCATGCCGTCCTTCGCCTGAACCTGCCCAGCCAGACCGCTCAGATCTAGATGAGCATGACCGTTAACCAGGGCGGGGAGTAAGGCGGCCTCACCATGGTCCCTCGCTGGAGCCTCAAGCCATTGTCGGCGGAGCTGCTGAAATGGTCCTACGTCCAGTATGACACCGTCGGCCACCACCACCGCGCCATCTTCTATGGCTGGCTGGGTTATGGGCACAACCAGCTGGGCCCGGTGTAGAACAGGACGGGAATCAGGCTGAGGCAGCGACTCGGAGACGCGGCCACGGGGAGCATAAAGGTTGATGTCTCTTGTGCTCATACTTATTTATCCTTGCTCTATGCCCCGTGCTCTATGCTCTATGCTCTTCAATGAATTCATAGCTCATGTTACGTTGCCTGGCTTCGTATCCGGCATCGGTTATAATTCTTCTAATCTCCTCAACTGACAGCCTGTGTCTCACACCAGCAGCCGCCACCACATTCTCCTCGATCATAGTACTGCCGAAGTCATTGGCACCAAATTGCAGGGCCACCTGGGCAACACCCGCTCCCATGGTTACCCAAGAGACCTGAAGGTTTTGGATGTTGTCCAGTACCAACCGGCTCATTGCCAACGTTCTCAGGTAATCCATTGCAGTGGCTGGTTTTGTCTTCAGTGCAGTGTTGTCTGGTTGGAAAGTCCAAGGGATGAAGGCGGTGAAACCTCCAGTCCGGTCCTGAAGCTCTCTCAGTTTGAGAAGATGTTCCAGACGGTGGCCAACAGTCTCGATGTGTCCGAACATCATGGTCGCTGTGGTTTTCATACCAAGGCTGTGAGCACACTCCATGACTTCCAACCATTCAGCGCTACTGCATTTGTTGGGGGAAATTTCACTGCGGATCTCATCCGCCAGGATCTCGGCACCGCCACCTGGAATGGAATCAAGCCCGCTTTGTTGGAGTCTTTTAAGAACCGCTTCAAGCCCCAGTCCCTCGGTCCGCGCTAGATGTATTATCTCGGGTGGCGAAAGCCCATGGATATGAATGGGAAAGCGATCCTTGATGAATTGGAGCATCTCCTCATAGTAGCTCAGCCGCAATCCAGGATGCAGACCTCCCTGCAGTAAGATCTGCGTTCCTCCCAAGGCTAGTGTTTCTTCAATTTTAGCTGCAAGTTCCTGGTGGCTGAGCACATAGCCACCCTCTGCTTCTGGAGGTCGGTAAAAGGCACAGAAGCGACAGCCGGAAAGACAGATATTTGTATAGTTGATGTTGCGATCACTCACATAGGTCACCACCGGTTCAGGATGTAGACGGAGGCGGCAATTATTGGCGAGCGCTGCTAGGGTATAGAAATCCACATTTTCCCAAAGTAATAATCCCTCTTCTCTGGTCAAACGCTCGCCTTCCCAGGCCTTTTCGCAGATAGAATCAATCATGTTGTTTAGGGCTCTGTTTTGAACAACGAATGTAGAACAGCAGAACCGCAGAAATGGATAATGATTACTTCGATATTCATTATTCCTTGTTCGACATTCTGCGGTTCAAGGTACCATCTCCCCACCTCTCCGCATCGATCTATGTACCCACCTGCCTGAAAAACGTATCTCGCTCCACCGGCTGCCTTCCGGCGGCACGAATCAGACCCTGTAATTCATCCGGTGTGAGGGCCTCGGCACTCTGGGCACCGGCCATGTGGCCGAT
>PVMK01166324.1_pt1 | contig 10741 bp, 7 predicted proteins | sample 1853481 | NCBI WGS metagenome assembly PVMK01 (sample SAMN08533507, study PRJNA380276) | Marine sediment metagenome, whole genome shotgun sequencing project. | reverse complement strand
CCGGATTGAGCGGCATGCGCACGACAGTGGTTGGAGTTTTGATACTTGCAACGATTCTCGCTTTGGTCTGGCGTGCGGACATTTTTTCCAGAGTACTGTTCGCATGGTCCGCAGCGGGTTCCGCGTTTGGACCAATCCTGATCATGCGCCTGCTCGGCCGCTCATTGTCGGAACGCAGCACATTGGCGGCCATGATGACGGGATTCATTTTGACGGTCGCCATTTCCTGGCTTCCGGATATGCCGGGCGACTTTGCCGAGCGCATCCTGCCATTCATCGCTGCGATTACGATCGCTTTTCTCGGCAGCCGGGGTCAGAGCCCGGCTCTGACCCCAAGTAACCCTGACCCCAATTAAACCGCGAAATTAATCGTGGTCTGTCCCTAGTTTTAGTCCGCGGTTAAAGCACCGCGGAAATCACTCATCCTTGATTTGAAGTAGCGAGCGATGTCGTCGGCAATCATCATGTTGGTTGGTACCAGGATCAACGTAATCAAGGTGGCGAACAGGATGCCGAACCCAAGCGAAACTGCCATCGGTATCAGGAATTGTGCCGACGACGACTGATCCATCAGCAACGGTGTCAAGCCAAAGAATGTCGTCAGCGACGTCAGCATGACCGGACGGAACCTGACCACCCCTGCGCGCTCGACGGCCGACAGAAGCGGCTCTCCCGCGTTCCGATGGCGCTGATTAATGAAGTCGACGAGGACCAGGCTGTCGTTGACGACCACACCGATAAGCGCCATCAGTCCGAGTACGCTGAGAATGGTCAGTGTCACGCCCATGATCCAGTGGCCGATTATGGCGCCAATAACGCCGAACGGTATCACCGACATCACAATCACCGGCTGTATATAGGATTTCAGGGGCAGTGCCAGCATGCAGTAGATCGCGAACAATACGATGATAATGCCGAGCTGCAAGCTGCCGAATGTTTCTGCCTGTCGTGCCTGTTCTCCCTCCAGCGTGTAGGAAATCGACGGATATTTCACCAGCAACGAATCGACGTAGGCTCGCAGATCGGCCAGCAGCACGACCATGTTCGTGTTGTCTTTGTCGACGTCGGCGGTGACATTCAAAACGCGATAGCCATCGATGCGCGTAATCTGCGAGGGACCGCGTCCCGGATTGATCGTTGCTACGTTCGCGAGTGGAATCAGGCGTCCGTTCGGCGCGGCGATCAGCATTTCTTTCAAGGACGCAACGGTTCGCCGTTCATCGATCGGGAAGCGCACCAGCACGCGAATGTCGTCGCGCCCGCGCTGGATACGTTGTGCCTGCAGGCCTTTGAACCCCTGACCAACCTGGTTGACGATTTCGTTGCGCGTTAGTCCAAGCAGGTGACCTTGCGGGCTCAACTCGATTTGCAATTCTTCCTTGCCGTCCGACAGGCTGTCGGCGATCTCGAACACGCCCGGGTAAGTGGCCAGTTGTTTTTTGACTTCTTCACCAACCGCGTTCAGCGTTTCAAGTGAGTTGCCGCTGAACTGGATGTCGATCGGATCGCCGGCGCGGAAAAATGATGCCCGGAAAATAAGACTTTCAGCGCCGGGGATCGGCCCGGTCAGGTCGCGCCATTCATTGTTCATCTCGGCTACCGAGAAATCGATCGTCCGGTTCTGTCGCGGTACTGTTTCCAACTGCACGCGAGCGAGATGCGAACCATTGCTGCGACCACCGGAACCAACACTCGACAGAATGTTGATGATCATGCTGTGCCCGGTATCGGGATCGGTATATTTTTCCTGCAGGATGTTCGCCGCGGCAACCAGTTTCTCTGCATGCCGGCTGGTCACGTCAAACGGCGTGCCGACTGGCATCGTGAGTGCCGCCCTCGCGGTTTCACCTTCCAGCCTTTCGAACATCACGAATCGAGTCCAGCCGCTAACGATCAGCATGATCAGGACAATCAGTACGCCAGCGAATGCCGCAACCGTCGAATAACGATTGCGCAAGCAGAATTTCAGCGCCGGCTCGTAATATCTGAGAATGATCTTCTCGAAGCCGTCCGCAAACCGGCTTTGCCACGCTTGGAATCCGCTTGCTTTGTGATCGTGCTCATGTAGTTGAATATGTTTCAGATGCGCCGGCAGAATCAGCTTGGACTCGACCAGCGAAAATATCAGGACCGGGATAACGACCGCTGGTATCGGCGCGAATACCTCGCCCATGCGGCCCTCGATAAATGCCAGGGGCATGAATGCGGCGATCGTCGTCAGGATTCCGAATGTAACTGGTATGGCGACTTCCTTGGTGCCATGAATGGCGGCGGACAGACCCTCGTCGCCCCTGCGCATATGCGCATAGACGTTTTCCCCGGTAACGATAGCATCGTCGACGACAATGCCGAGCACCATGATAAAGCCGAAGGCGCTCATCAGGTTCAAACTGATGTCGAAGTAATACAGTACGATGAATGCACCGAGGAAACTGATTGGAATTCCCAGGAAAACCCAAAGGGCAATGGCAGGCCGCAGGAACAGCGATAACAGTAAAATGACCAGCACGCCGCCCTGGATCGCGCTATTGGTCATGATGCCGAGTCGATCCTTGAGTCGCGCGGAATCGTCATCCCAGTACGAGAGTTCCATACCGACGGGTAATGTGCCCTGCTTGGAGTCAATGTAGCCTTTGACGATCTCAGAGATCGTAATCGCACTCTGATTGCCGACCCGTTCGACATCGACGAATGCGGCATACTTGCCGTTAAACCGCGTGCGCAGAGACTCCTCCTCGAATCCATCCAGAACTGTTGCGATATCGCTAACCCTGACAATACTGCCGTCCGGATTGGTCTTGACGACTATCGACTCGAAATCTGCGCGCCTGTAAGCCTGCCCTTTGGAGCGAATCAGTACATCGCCGCCTTCCGTCCGTACGTTGCCCGCAGAGATGTCGACCGAACTACTGCGTATGGCTTGCGCGATGTCCTCGAGTGTTACATTGAACTCGCGCAGGCGGTCGGATGATGCTTCGATCGCGATTTCGTAGCGGCGTACGGATCCAAGGCTTACCTTGGTAATGCCGTCGACTCTCAGCAGGTCGTCGCGAACCCGCTCGGCATAGAGACGGATCTCGTCTTCACTGTAGTCGCCCGCAATGACGACGCTAATGACGGCCCAGGAATGCTGGCTCAGACTGATAACAGGTTTTTCGGTGTCAGCGGGAAATACATTGATTGCGTCAACCCGGCTCTTGATGTCATCCAGCAACTCGCGTGGGTCGTAATCGGCATCGATCTCGATCCAGACGCGCGTGCTGCCCTCGACGGATCGCGAAGTGATCTTGTCGATGCCCTCGAGGTCCTGCACGGCCTCTTCTATTCTGACCGCAATACCGAGTTCGACGTCTTCGGGCGTTGCGCCGCGTAACGGCACTGAAACGGTGACCGTGTCCGGATCCGAGAACGGGAAAATTTCGAGCCTGACGCCATCGTTCAGGGCAAGCGCGCCGCCGATCATGATCGTAACCATCAGCAGGTTCGCCGCAACGGAATTTCTTGCGAACCAGGAAATCATTTCCTAACTTCCTGCTGATTGCGGCCCATGCGCCGCCCACCTGTTTCACCGACGACAGTAACCCTGATGCCCGATGTCACCTGGCCGAGCGGCGTCGTCACCAGAATATCGCCTGACTCGAGGCCTGCGCTGATTATGGCTTCATCGTCGTTTTGCCACGCGATCTCTATATCACGCCGTCGCAGGATCTCGTCTTCCACGATGTACACATAGGTTCCCTGGTAGATGGTGTTATTCGGTATCACCAATGCACCGGGAAGCGTCTTGCCTTCCAGCCTCGCCGTTACGTATTGGCCGATCTTGAGCGGTGTGTGATATTCGTGATCGCGGCCGAAGGGGTCCTCGATCTGCGCGATAACATGCAGTTGCCGCGCAATTTCATCGATCGCGCCTTCGGTACGGATCAGCGTCGCGTCCCAGGATTCTTCCCCACCCAGATCCGAGTGGATCTGTACCTGACCGCCCACTTCCCGCGATACATTGCCGAAACGATAGGATTCAGGCAGATCGATGAAAGGCAGGTCTCTGTTTCTAATGGGAAGACGAATCTCGACGACGTCCGTCGCGTAGATTTCGGCGAGCTGGGTATTCGGTGATACGACCTGGCCTAGATCGGCCAATTTACGCAGTATCCGCCCCGCAAATGGCGCAACGATATGGGTGCGTTCCAGTTCGAGCTCCGCCTTTCGCAACGTCGACTCGGCGGAAATTATTCTTGCTTTCGCTGCTTCGAGCTGGGGAATACGCAATACTAGATCGGGCGCGTCGCCGGTGTTCCCCAACCTGGCCCAGTCTTCCCGCGCCTGATTGGTTCTTGCCTCCGACTCCGCAAGCGTCTGTTGTGCATCCATCAAAAACGCACCGGCGATGCGCACGTCTGCTTCGTAATCGCGTGCGTCGATATTCGCGAGCACGTCGCCTTTCTCGAAGAAGCCGCCGTTGCGAACATTTTCATTGACTGACACGATTTGTCCGCCGACCTGCGCTACCAGCATACTGCGAGTCCGGGGCTGCACCGTGCCATAACTTTCCAGCAAGATCGGGTAGTCGTTCTCAGCGACGACCCTGATTTCCACGGTCATCATCGGGCCCGAAAATGCTGGCCGCTGCGGTGCCTCGGGCGGGTTCAGCTTGATAATCACGGCAATGAGCAAGGCCCCGCCAAAAATAGCGAATGGAAGCAGTTTCTTGTTTTTAAAGTCCATTCTTAATATTCGGTTGCGAACTCGCCGCCTAATGCAAGGTACAGGGAAATCCGGTTCTGCAGAAGCAGATTCTTGAGCTCCACTACCGTTGCTTCTGCATCGAAGGCCTGGCGCTGCGATTCGAGCACCGTTGTGTATGGGACCAGCCCTCGTTGATATTGTTCAAGCGCCAGCTCGAGCGCGGCCGCGGAGTTGGTCTCCGCGTCCAGGAACGACTCATAGCGCTCTATTAAGGAAACCGAACGAGAGATCGAATTCTCCACATCGGCGAAGGCCCGGAATACCAGGTCGAGATACTGCTGTTCCGCCTGCCGTACTTGTGCGACCGCCTGTTGTTCGAACGCCTCCAGTCGGCCGGCGTTGAATAGTGGCTGGGTTACGCCGCCCGCAATCGACCAGACCGACAGATCGGTATCCAGCAGATCGGCAAATTCGACGGACGCGACTCCGGCACTGCCGACCAGTGACAAACTCGGAAACCGCGCTTTGTGTGCCGCTGCAAGATCAGCATCCGCGGCCAGAAGATTCAGCCAGGCCTCCTGCACGTCAGTCCGCCGCGTGAGCAGCTCTGATGGAAGACCGGAAGGAATCGGATCTGTCAGAACTGGTAGCGCGCCCGGCATTTCCATGCGCCCGTCCGGATAACGAGCAAGTGACAATTGCAGATCGGCAATAGTTTCAGTCAGCGTTTGTTCCTGCTGCGCATAATTCGCCTGCTGACGCTCAACCTGGTTCCGTGCCAGGTAAAGATCTAGCGCGTCGTTCAGGCCCTGGCGGTAGCCGCTCGCGACAATGTCATGACTCAGGATCGCATTGTCGAGACGGCGCCTGGCCACTTCGAGCAATTGTTTCGCCTCCATCACGCCAAAATACGCGCCGGTTGTCGCAGCGGCCAGGTTCCGTTGCACGGATTCATATCTTGCCTCTTGCGCACCCAGCGCAAGTTGGGCGGCCTGTTGTTGTTTACTAAGGCGACCCCACAGATCCACTTCCCAGCGGGCGTCGACACTCGCAGCAAATGATTCCGTTGTGGCTCGCTGGTCGGACGCATCGGTAAATCCGCGGCGCGAGCCGTCAATTGAAACGTCAAGATCGGGAAAGCGATTGGCACGGACAATCACCACCGTTTGCTCGGCCTGGTAAAGTCGCGCACGCTCCTGCTCTAACAGGTAGTTGTTCGTGGCTGCTTCACTGACGAGATTGGTTAACTGCGGGTCGTCGAAGCTTTTGAGCCAGTTCAGGTCGACCGTTCCGCGGTCGCCGCCACGAACCCAATCGGCCGGCATGCCTAATTCCGTGGCCTCAGGCGTTATTGCTGATTGCGTGCAGCCGCCGGAAACGCCGGCCGAAATTGCCATAAAAGCACATAAAAACAATAGATTTAGTGTGAAATTGGCCGGGCACTTGTGAAAATCCGCAAGGTCATGAAACCGGCCGGCTAGTATCCCAAGAACGCGCGATGCAGGAAAGGCGTCTTATCCCTTCTTTGCAAACAAAAACAATCCCGGGCAGTCTTGCCGACCATGAAGCTGGATCGGTTTATCAGGCTCGCGGTCGGACTGCTGATACTGCTGGTTTTCGTCATCGCGATCGCAGCAATGCTGTTCGTGACTGAATCCGCCCTTAACGTGTGGGACCGGCTTGTACAGGGACCTCGATTCCTGTTGTACGGCTATTTCGCGGCGATGACAGGCCTGATCGTGGCGGCAATCTGGCTGGTCATGCGTCTCGTCGTCCGGCGCAAAATCCGTGACACGAAATCATCGTCCCAGCCATTGCGGCAGGCCGACATAAAGCAACGGCTGCGCGAGGCGGAAAAAACAGGTATTGGCGTGGAGAAAGCCCGGGCGGAATTGCAGGAGCTTGCTGCGCGCCAGGAAAGCGGTTCGGTTCATTTGTGTTTCTTTGGCGAGATCAGCAGCGGCAAAAGTTCCCTGATCAAGGCGCTGGTCCCGGATGCTGACGTTGCAATCAGTGCGGTCGGCGGTTCGACCATTGATATTCGTCATTTTCGCTGGCGCGACGACAAAGGCAGGCAAATTTTGCTAACCGATGTGCCGGGCAGCGGCGGGCTCGAATCCAAACTCGACCAGGTTGCCGAAGAAGAGGCATTGCGGTCACAGGTTGTCCTGTTCATTTGCGACGGAGATCTGACGCGTGCCGAAAGCCATGCGGTGCAGCGACTATTGGCACTGGAAAAACCGCTCATCCTCGTAATGAACAAGTCCGATCGCTATTCGCGCGAAGAACAATCGATGTTATTGGAACGCTTGCTGGACCAGCTTGGCGATCTGGGCAGCGAGTTTTCGAATGACCAGGTAGTCGCAGTCTCGGCTGGTGGTGAAATCGACGCTGTGCAGCGGCAGCCAGACGGATCGGAAGCAACCATTCGACGCACGCGATCGGCAGACATCGGCGTACTGGTGGTAGCTATCAATCGCTTGCTTGAGGATGACATTGACTCGCTCGATGTACGTCGTGACCGGGCGGTGTTCAGGCTGGCGGCCGATAAGCTGAAGGAAGCAGAACTCGAGTATCGTCAACAACGCGCCGCACAGATAATCCGCAGCTCGACCCGCAAGGCAGTGGTCGGTGCCTTGGCCGCGGTCAGTCCGGGAACTGACATTATTATCCAGGGATACATCGGTACGGCGATGACCCGTGAGCTGTGTAGTCTGTTCGGCGCTGCGCCGCGCGACCTGGACGTCGAGGAATTTCTGAACCTGAGCCAGAGCCGTGCCGGCAAGGCGTTGCCATTGAGCATGGCCGTGGCCGGCAACGGGCTCAAGGCGTTTCCCGGCATTGGCACAGTCGCCGGCGGCGTCGTGCATGCTGTAGCCTACGGACTCATCTTCGATGCGCTGGGCAAAAGCCTGGTGCTCACATTGGAAGCGCACAGTCAGTTTGACCCCGAAACAGCCGCAAAAGAGTTTGAGGACGGAATCAGTGAGCATATTGAAGCGGGTGTTCGACAGGTTGCCAGGATGGCCCTGGATCAGGAAAAAGGAAAAGACTGAATCGGCTGACGACTCCGGCAGCGCTCACCTGAACCTGGCACGTGAAAGCCTCCGCGACCTGATCGAAGATACGCGGCTGCCGCCAGGCATTCGTGATTCCCTCGCGCATGATTACGAAGCGGTACAGGCCATGCTCGACAAGTTGCAGCATGGCCACCTGCACATCGCCGTGTTCGGCCGCGTCAGCACCGGCAAATCTTCGCTCCTCAACACCTTGATCGGCGAGCAGAAGTTCGCCGTCAGTCCGTTGCACGGGGAAACAAAAAAATCCTCGATGCAGCACTGGTCGGAAATCGAAGCGGCTGGGGTTTTTCTAATCGACACGCCAGGTCTGGACGAAGCCGGCGGCGAAGTGCGCGAAGACATGGCCAAAGAGGTCGCGAATCGCTCTGATCTCGTCATCTTCGTACTGGACAGTGACATCACTGACAGTGAACTGCAGGCGCTCCGCATGCTGCTGGCGCAGGGCAGGCCGGTGATCGTCACCCTGAACAAAGCAGATTTGTATACGCAACAGGAACTGGATTCCCTGCTGCAATCGATCCGCGAAAAAACGACGGGGCTGGCACACCCCGAAGGTTGCCAGGATGGCCCTGGATCAGGAAAAAGGAAAAGACTGAATCGGCTGACGACTCCGGCAGCGCTCACCTGAACCTGGCACGTGAAAGCCTCCGCGACCTGATCGAAGATACGCGGCTGCCGCCAGGCATTCGTGATTTCCTCGCGCATGATTACGAAGCGGTACAGGCCATGCTCGACAAGTTGCAGCATGGCCACCTGCACATCGCCGTTTTCGGCCGCGTCAGCACCGGCAAATCTTCGCTCCTCAACACCTTGATCGGCGAGCAGAAGTTCGCAGTCAGTCCGTTGCACGGGGAAACAAAAAAATCCTCGATGCAGCACTGGTCGGAAATCGAAGCGGCTGGCGTTTTTCTAATCGACACGCCAGGTCTGGACGAAGCCGGCGGCGAAGTGCGCGAAGACATGGCCAAAGAGGTCGCGAATCGCTCTGATCTCGTCATCTTCGTACTGGACAGTGACATCACTGACAGTGAACTGCAGGCGCTCCGCATGCTGCTGGCGCAGGGCAGGCCGGTGATCGTCACCCTGAACAAAGCAGATTTGTATACGCAACAGGATCTGGATTCCCTGCTGCAATCGATCCGCGAAAAAACAACGGGGCTGGCACACCCCGACGATGTATTGGCGATTGCGGCGCAACCGCGACCGCAGCAGATCGTCGAAATCGACGACGATGGCAACGAAGTCACAACAATGCGCGACCGCAAACCGGACATAGCCACACTGCGCATCCGTCTCTGGGAAATATTCGAGGCCGAAGGCAAGACACTGGCGGCACTTAACGCCAGCCTGTTTGCGGCGGACTTGAGTGACCAGGTCGGCATTCGAATTCTGAATGCCCGGCGCGAACTCGGCGACAGACTGGTAAGAACCTATTGTGTTGCCAAGGGCATCGCGGTCGCATTCAATCCGGTACCGGTTGCCGACCTGTTTGCAGCAGCATTCATCGACATCGGCATGGTGATGCACCTGTCGCATGTCTACGACCTGCCATTGAGCCGTCGCGAAGCCGGTTCGCTGGTCAGCATCATCGTCGCTGAGGCCGCGGCGCTGATGGGCACCGTCTGGGCGTTGCATTTTGTATCGAGTGCACTGAAGGTCGGTACGGCGGGACTCTCGACCGTGGTTACGGCAGGGGCCCAGGGCACAATCGCATATTACAGCACCTACGTCGTCGGACAGATCGCCGCCGAATACCTGTCAAAAGGAAAATCCTGGGGCGAGGGCGGACCGAAAACAGTGGTGCAGGAAATCCTCGACAGCCTCGACCGCGACACGGTGCTTCGGGAAGCCAAAAAAGAAATTCAGGTAAGGCTGGGCTTGAGCTAGCTCAACCCAGGAACTTATGTCGCAGGCATGTCTCCGCGAAAATTAGTCCGGTTGTCAGACATGACTCAGCGCAGCCAATCAAACGTCACCAATACCGGCTAGATAATGGGTGGCGAACGGCCACCAGCGGAGGTCCGAATGCTGCGCGCGCGGCGTCGTGATTTGCTGGATTCACCATAATTTGGTACCCATAATAATTAATATTTTCATATAGTTACGAGCAAAATCTAAAAAGTTGACGAATTTGACTTCCAAACACGAGGATAACTGTACAAAATATGTACAGCACCAATGAGGGAAACGAGCGATTGACCTCGGCGACGCGGCACCCTGAACAATTAAAACCAAGGTGTATGCGAAACGATAATAATCATAATATGGGAATCGGTGCGTGGTACGAGCGCTAGAGAACCCTGGACCTGATCCAACGTATCTCGAATTCTTCGGGTTCGCACGGCGCCCATTTGCGCGCCTTTCCCGACCCTCAGAAATCTTTCATACCGAGCAGTATTCGTTATTGACGGCCCATCTGGCCGTCGCGACGGAACAGGCCGATTGCCTGGTCGTCATTTGCGGTGCCGAGGGCTCGGGAAAAACCACATTGCTGAATCGTTACATTACCAGCCTCAACGATGAAATCTGTTACGCGACCATCGATGAAACCTGCAATGGCGAGAAGCAATTCTACCTCGCGTTTCTGAGACAGCTCGGATCAGGATATCACTGGCACGGCGCGTGAGCTGCGGCGCATCACCGAGGAATTCCTCGTCAATCGTGGCATGGCCGAAGATCCTGTCCTGATAATCATTGATAACGCTCACCTGGTTAAACCGTCCGTATTAGAGCAGCTGCGGCGGGTCTCCGCGCTCAAAGCCAAGAACCGCAGAGTCCTTAGCGTGGTGCTTGCTGGCAGTTCCGATCTTGTGGGCGTCATGGACTCGCCGGCCATGAGCCAGATCAAGTTCCGCAGCCACGTCCAATTCAATATTCGCGTCTATACCGAGGAGGAGACAGCAAACTATGTCTGGCACCATCTAAGGTTGGCAGGCGGTACTGATGCCGTGAATTTCTCGAAAGAGGCACATGCG
>PVMK01149594.1_pt1 | contig 10741 bp, 7 predicted proteins | sample 1853481 | NCBI WGS metagenome assembly PVMK01 (sample SAMN08533507, study PRJNA380276) | Marine sediment metagenome, whole genome shotgun sequencing project. | reverse complement strand
CCCTGAAAAAACCCCATTGAATGCGCGGGTGACCGGAGTGTTGAAGCGGGATGGCTACCGGGTGGAAAAGTTGATCTATGAATCTATGCCAGGGTTTTTTGTGACTGCTGCTCTTTTTATTCCCGACAAGATCAGGGGCAAGGCGCCAGCAATTCTCAATGCCATTGGCCACAGTGCACAAAGTTTCCGCAGGGACATTTACCAACATGTCATTATAAATCTTGTAAAAAAGGGATTTATTGTGTTAACCTATGACCAGATTGGCCAGGGTGAGCGCTTACAATATTATGATGCGAAAACAGGGAAATCCCGTTTTGCTTCTACCACCGAACATTCTTATCCCGGAGCCCAGTGTTTTATTTCCGGTTACTCGCCGGCAAAATATTTTATCTGGGACGGTATTCGGGGTATTGATTACCTCCTGACTAGAAGAGAAGTAGATCCTGAACGGATCGGGATGACGGGATTGTCTGGTGGAGGTACCTCTACAGCCTTTATTGCTGCCATAGACGATCGGATACTGGCTGCTGCTCCCACATGTTTTATAACAAATTATAAATACATTTTTAAATCAATAGGTCCACAAGATGCAGAACAAAATATTTATCATTTTCTCAGCGAAGGCCTGGATCATGCAGATTTAATCGAACTTCGTGCTCCAAAACCTACCTTGATTGTAGCTACCACCCGTGATTTTTTCAGTATTCAGGGTGCAAGGGAAACCTTCCGGGAAGCAAAAATGGCTTACAAAGCCCTGGGAGAAGAAGATTTTTTGCAAATGACAGAAGCAGATTATGGTCATGGGTTTACCAGGAAAAACAATGAAGCCACTTACGCATTTTTCCAGGAGTTTTTGAATAACCCGGGAGATTCTTCAGATGAAGAAGTTGATATCATACCCGAAAAAGATTTGCAGGTAACTGAATCCGGACAATTGTCTACCGCTCTTCATAGTGAGACAATTTATTCACTAAATAAAGGAGTTGTAGAGAATCAGGTTACAAAATTACAGTTATCCAGATCCAGAGAGAATGCGGATGATCATGTTGCTGCAGTGACTGCCGAGGCCAGGCGATTATCCGGATTTGAAGAACCAACAAGTTACGGCAGTGCCATTTTTTCAGGACGATACGTAAAAAAGGAATACATTCTGGATAAATACCTGATTCCTGGGAGTGGCGATTACATGCTTCCTGTAGCTTTGTTTAGACCGGTAGAAAAGTCGAAAAACCAAGTAGTATTGATATTGGATAAACAGGGGATGAAACATACCGCCATTGAGGACAGCCTAATGGTACATTCAATGCTGAAACAGGGCTATTCTGTATTACTTTTTGATGTACGGGGCATCGGTAGTTTAGGCCCCGGATACTTAAAAGGCGATGCCTATATTGACAATACATCATTCAATCAATGGTTTGCAGGCATTCTGACCAATAAGTCCATAGTGGGGATGAGGGCTGAAGATATTCTCAGGATTGTTAATTTTATTAAATCTGACAACGGAGAATTTGAGACAATTACAGCCCTTGCCATTGGAGCAACTGGTAGTGAATTGCTGCATGCAGCTGTGTTCGAAGATGATATTCAAAATATTTGCTTATTAAAGCCATTTATAAGTTTTGCAGATATTGCCCTGTCCAAGGATTATTTAGCAGCCTATATAACCTCCACAGTGGCAGGAGCTATTGAGAAATATGACCTATCCGACCTTATGGCGGCTATTTGTCCCCGAAAAATTTTAATAATAAATCCTCGCAAAAGTGACGGTTTTCCTGCTAATGAAATTGAACAAGTAAGTAATCTAAACTATCCTAAAACCGTATTCAACCAAAATAGTGTGGAAGACAACTTCAAGCATTCCGTTTTGGGAGAAGACCGATTAGTCCATGAGCAAATTATTGAGTGGTTGAGATAGTCGAATAGCTTACTACAAACCAAAAGTCTATCATGAAAATAAGTGTTAATTTATTACTCCCCGTATTACTGGTCCTCCCTGTATTTGTATTTTTTTCTTGTCAAAATAGTACAGTACTCCAAACTTTCCGGCTTCCCGGAGCAAAGCCTTATATCGAGGCCGGTGCTTTTTTAAGTTTGCAAGATGCCATAGACGCCCTTCCTGAGGAGGGTGGCGTGGTTCGTATTCCTCCCGGAATATTTGAGATTTATCAGCCACTAATAATTAATAAACCGGATGTTCAAATAGAGGGAGCAGGGACTGCCACTCAAATTAAAAACATGAACACAGAAGGCAAATCGGCATTACTTATTCAACATCCGGACAAAGGAGAAAACCGTGAATCGGAATTGTGGCGTGTCAACTTACTAAATTTTCGTATCACCGGAAACGAAAAGAGCGGGCACGGTATTGAAGCTCGATGGGTTAATGAAATATTCATTCAAGGTATAACTGTCAGTTACCATGGTGGAGATGGAATATTGCTTTATAACTGTTACGAAGATCCACGGGTCAGCAATTCTCTGATTACATACAACAAGGGAACAGGATTGAACTTGATAGGCTGTCATGATATTATAGTTTCTGCCAATCAATTCGAGGAAAACCAGGATGCTTTACATTGTGTTGATGGATTCAACTTGTGTATGATAGGCAACAATCTTGATGATCATTTGGGAAATGGTGTGGTGATTGAAAATACTTATGGATCTGTGGTGACAGGGAATATGATCGAAGAATGTGCGGGCACTGCCATCATTCTTGACAAGGATTGCTATGGCATCACCATCAGCGCTAACGTGATTGCACACAACGTTTCCGGCGGGGTCGATCTTCGCGATGCTCATGGGTGTGCCGTGAGTGCTAACACCTTTACCATTATGGGAAAAGATGCACTTACTATCGGTCCAAAAAGTGGAAGAATTACCGTGTCAAGCAACAATTTTTCGGATAGTTACATTGGCATAAATAGTACCAAACGGGAGGATGATGATTTGAATGCCGGAGGAATGGTTTTAGAAGGTGCTACGGATATAAGTGTTGTGGGAAATCTGTTCTCATCTGTACGCCCTAAAGCTTTGCTGTTGAAAGGCAAACCGAGTGAACGTGTTAACTTTTCAGGGAATGTCATTACAGATGCGCAAAGCGATCATGGGAATCTGAAAAATTCCGTGGTGGAGAATAATTTGCATTAATCCCCTAACAATGAGATCACTTTTTAAATATTTTTTGTTTCTTTTCCTGACAACTATGTTGACGCATAGTTTGTTGGTCTCATGCACTGGAGAAGGTTCAGAAAAAACAGGTGAAATTCAGATGTCTGAATCCGGTCAAGCCTATCAATGGTCAGAAGCTGAGGGTAAGGATTTTCTCCTACAAACACGCCAACACATTACTACTTCTATGGCCTGGGAAAAGCGGGCTAATCAAATTCGTACTCAAATTTTATACGCCACTGGCCTGGAGCCTTTTCCTGAAAAATGCCCTCTTAATCCAATTTTTGGTGAGAAACGTACATTTGATGGCTACCAGGTGGAGAACGTGGCATTTGAAAGCCTACCTGGAGTTTATGTGACAGGTAGTTTATATAGTCCTACTGAGGTGAAAATCACCCCTCCCGGAATTTTGAGTCCACATGGACATTGGCCCAAAAAAGAAGATTATGGACGATATCGCCCTGATGTGCAAAAACGGTGTGCTGCCATGGCCCGTATGGGAGCGGTTGTTTTCTCATACGATATGGTTGGCTATGGACAATTGGCTGAATTGGGATGGCAGCATGAACATCCCGAAACCATGAAATTGCAAATATGGAATAGTATTCGAGCAGTTGATTTCCTGCTTTCAATTGGTGCTGATCCAAAGCAAATTGCCTGTACCGGTGCATCGGGTGGAGGAACACAAACTTTCCATATTGCCGCGGTCGATCCCCGGATTTATGCTTCTGTCCCCGTGGTAATGGTGTCATATCGTCACTTTGGAGGGTGTATTTGTGAACTAGGCATGCCTATTCATGAAAATAATGACTTCAAAACCAATAATGTTGAGATTGCTGCGTGCATAGCGCCTAATCCTTTGCTTTTGGTTTCTGTTGGCACAGACGCCACAGAAAGTACACCTAAGGTTGAATATCCGTTTATCCAGTACATTTATGAATTATTCGGTAAATCAGGAATGGTGGAAAATGCACATCTTCCCAACGATCAACATGGTTATGACTATAATAAAAGGGCTGCAGTTTATCCGTTTCTAGCCAAACATTTAAATCTTGATCTCTCCAAAGCAATGGATCCGGATGGAACGCTTATTGAAGAGGGAATCATCATAGAGGAAATTGAAGCCCTTTACGTATTTGATGAAAATAATCCAGTCCCAGCTAACCTTATCAGGAATAATAATGATATCACTTGGGATTGAATTCTCACAACCATAATTGATATGAAAAATATAATCAATTCCATACTCATCACCGCTATTTTAACTGGGTGCCAACTACCTTCCAATCAATTTACGGAGGTACTGTTATTCGATGATTTCAGTTCAATCCGGCGCGGCCCTTATTCCGTTGAAGTAGGCGCTCATACCGAATATCATTATATCCATGAGGCAGCTCCCCCATCTCAATGGGCTGTTTCAACCTTCACCTGGGATTCAGATTTTCAGCGTGCCTGGCATGTTCGGCAGGAAGGGGATGACCGGCAAATGATCCAGGCATTGAAAAACCAGCCGAACAAACATACACATCCCATGTTAGTTGCCGGTGAACAGGATTGGGAAGATTATACGGTGAAGGTGCAATTTACTCCTGAGTCAAAAGACTTACAGAGTGGAGTAGTATTTCGGTATCGCAATGACCGGTGTTATTATTTTGCAGGCGTCCATGGAGACTCCATGATGGTGAAGATGGTTAAACATGCCACCGCATTCCATCAACCATACCAAGAGATATTGGCATCAACTTATTTGGAATGGGATGAAAATGAATTACTGACCATGCAGATTGAGGTACAAGATTCCCAAATATCATGCAGTATCAAAGGTCTAACGATTCTAGCCGAGGACCGCACATACCAAGATGGTAAAATCGGCCTAATGGCAGATGTGCCTACCAAATACCATCTTGTAGAAGTCAAAACATCTGTGGATGAACTTGAAAGGATCAAAATATCCAGAAAGCAATACACCCAGGAACTGGATGAAATACGGGCATCAGTACCGGAGATGAAACCCTGGAAAAAGATCAACACAGCTACCTTTGGGGTAGGCCGAAACCTGCGTTTTGGCGATTTGAATAATGATGGACAGATAGACGTTCTGATTGGGCAGGTTATGCACTATGGGCCACAAGACCGAAATAGTGAATTAAGTTACCTGACTGCCATGACCTTTGATGGTGAAATACTATGGCAAACAGGAACTCCAGACAAATGGAAAAACCACTTGACCAATGATGTTGCCTTCCAAATCCATGATTTGGATAATGATGGAAAGACTGAAGTTATTTATTGTATGAATAAGCAAATAATTGTCGCAGACGGGGCAACCGGACAAATTAAATATAAAAGATCTACCCCCGTAGTTACCGACCAGGAGCTTATCAGCCCTGCTACACACAACAGATTCGGCAATATATTAGGAGATTGCCTTTATTTCTGTGACTTACGCGGAACAGGTTATGATCAGGATATTATCATCAAAGACAGGTATCGCAGGGTTTGGGCCATGGACGACCAATTAAATATACTTTGGTACAGAAATCTGAACACAGGCCACTATCCTTTCGCCTATGACGTAGACCAGGACGGGAAATGATGAGCTGCTGATTGGTATACCCTGCTGGATGATGACGGAAGCACCATCTGGACACTTGAAAATGAATTGGAAGATCATGCCGACGGGGTTGCTATGGTAAAATACTCTTGAGGATGCAGATCCGGTTTTCATGTGTGCCGCCAGTGATGAAGGAGTATTTTTTGCAAATATGAAGGGTGAAATTATTAAACATCACTACATAGGTCACGGCCAGAATCCTGCAGTCGCCAATTTCAGGGATGATTTACCCGGACTTGAAACTATTTCTATAAATTTTTGGGGAAACCAGGGCATCATTCACTATTATGACGCCAAGGGGGATATTTATCACGATTTCGAACCCAATCAATACGGGAGTATGTGCCTGCCATTAAACTGGACAGGCAAATCTGAAGAGTATTTTGTTCATAATCCCAATGTTGACGAAGGAGGTGTATTTGACGGCTGGGGTAGAAAAGTATTGGAATTTCCGGATGACGGGCACCCGGATATGTGTAATGCCGTTCTGGACATTACCGGTGACAGCCGGGATGAAATTGTAGTTTGGGATCCCAATTCGATATGGGTCTACACACAGGAAAACAATCCTCAACCAGGAAGACTTTATAAGCCCGTTCGAAATAAACTTTATAACTATTCTAACTACCAGGCCACTGTTTCATTACCAGGATGGAATGAATAAATGTAATGTTTGGTTAAACAAAAATAAAAAATGAGAAAGAAATTGGTTTTTATGCTGCTCTGGGGATTTATGTCCACCAGTATCTGTGCATCGGATATATACATTGGTGCCTCTACAGTAGACATTACCCCACGCCTTCCCGTTGCCCTTATGGGTCAATTCCATCTGCGAATCGCTAAAGAGACCAATACCCCACTTTCAGCCAATGTAATTGTGATTGAATCAAAAGAACAGATGGGAATTGATACCGTTGTTTTCGTTTCATGTGACTTGGTTTATATTCCTTCGCAAATATTGGCGCTGGTTCGTGAGAAAGTAAATAAGCTGTTACCGGGATTCAGTGTGGATAAAATTATTCTCAGTGCTACCCATACTCATACTTCGCCGGTATTGGTGGATTCTACTGATCGGGCTGCCTTTTTGTATAAAATACCTAAACAAGGAGTGACTCAGGTAAATGAATATAGGGAATTTTTGGCAGCTCAAATTGCCAGTGGGATTGTAAGTGCTTGGGAGATAAGGACCAAAGGTAGTGTTACCTGGGGGCTAGGACGTGCATCGATTCCATACAATAGAAGAGTGGTGTATGCTGATGGTGAAGCTAAAATGTACGGCAATGCCAACGATCCAAGTTTTATGAAAATTGAAGGGTACGAGGACCACGATATTCACTCCTTGTTTTTCTGGAATAATACAGGAGATTTAATTGCCATGAGTATTGATGTTGCATGCCCGGCACAGGAAGTAGAAGGTGATATTAGAGTAGATGCTGATTATTGGCATCCTGTAAGAGAAAAATTGAAAGAAGCATTTGGAGCACAATTGGTGGTAGCTGGTTAGATATGAGCGGCTGGAGATCAGATACCACATCCTATATATCGAAAAAAGGCTTTAATAAGAATGGAAGAATTGAGTGGTGTGAACCGAATGCAAGATATATCACGACGTATAGTGACCGCCGTAGAAGAAACATATGCCATTGTTAAAGACGATCAACATCAGGACCTTGTTATGATGCATAGATCACAGGTGATAGAATTACCAAAGAGAGTTGTTACTGTTGAGGAATACTTAGAATCAAAGAGAATTTCACAAGCTGCTGCTGCAGAAATAGCAAGAGACCCGGAAAAGGCTGATCAATTGCATGCCAGGATGACCTGGTTCGGGGATATCGTAAATAGATATCAAGAACAAAAAGTGAACCCTAATCCTCAATATAAGACGGAGATACATATAATACGCCTGGGGGATGTAGCCATCTGTACCAACCAATTTGAATTGTTTACCGACTATGGCATACGAATTCAGGCACAGAGTAAGGCTTTACAAACATTTGTAATCCAATTGGCAGGTCCGGGCACCTATTTGCCCACAAGAGATGCGGTTCGCGGGGGTGGATATAGCGCAGTATGTCAGAGTAATGTGGTGGGCCCGGATGGAGGGGAAATACTAGTGGATGCAACCCTGGAACTAATTAATTCAATGTGGGATGGCCAAGAATGAAAGAAGTCTCATCACTGGACTGATAATATTAATTCTCACCGGGGCCCTATTTACCTGCAGTGACCAGAACAGTATTAGATATGAGAACGGAGCGGTTTTGCCCGAGGATGGAGTAAGTACCTATGAAGTAGCTGCGGGATATCAGATAGAATTGATAGCAAGTGAGCCATTGATTGCTGATCCGGTGGATATGGAAATAGATGAATACGGTAATATGTATGTGGTAGAAATGTCGGGGTATCCATTAGACAAAAGTCATACCGGCAAAATAAAATTGCTGAAAGACAAAGATGGAGATGGTGTCATGGATGAGGCTGTTTTATTTGCAGATAATTTGATGTTTCCTAATGGAATTCTGAGGTGGAAAAAAGGTGTTTTGATTACGGATGCTCCTTATGTGCTGTACCTGGAAGATAGTGATGGAGATGGTCAATCGGATGTAAGGGACACCTTGTTAACAGGTTTTTCATTATCAAATCCTCATGTTAACGTGAATAATCCCCTATACGGATTGGATAATTGGGTGTACCTATCTCATTTTGGACGAATTGGCACCAGAAAGTATGAAGAAGCATTTGGAGATTTGGGAGAGGAAATTAGGTTTTGGGGACAGCCTGGTTCGCTAAGATTACCGAAAAATGCTGGAAGCAAAAGCGTTCGGTTCAAACCTGAAATGAACCAATTGGAAATGATGTCCAGTAAAAGTCAATTGGCCATACTTTTGATAGCTGGGGACATTACTTTTTGACGCACAATCAAAATCACCTATACCATGAAGTATTGGCAGCGCCGTATTTGAACCGCAAGCCGGATCTATTGATTACCAGTACCATAGAATCCATTTCAGATCATGGGCAAGCCACAGAAGTTTATCAGATCACCACCAATCCGGATCGTCAATTGTTTACACCAACAGGAGTGTCAACATCCTCCAGTGGCATCACCTACTATGCTGCTGATTTATTTATACCACCATATAGTGAAAATGTGATTTTTGTGGCGGAATCAGTTAGCAACCTGGTACATGTAGATGTATTGGAACCCAAGGGGGCAACTTTTAACGCCAGCAGAGTGGAAGAACGAAAGGAGTTCTTGGCTTCAAAAGACTTTTGGGCACGGCCGGTAAATATGTATGTTGGACCTGACGGAGCTTTATATGTGCTGGATTATTATCGACGAATAATTGAACATCCTGAATGGATGTCGGATGAGGCGGTGGAGACCGGGGGGTTATATGATGGACATGATATGGGACGAATCTATCGGATCAGTCCCCTGGGAACGCCCAGTGCAACCTGGACCAAGGGACTAAAGCTAGGGGAGTCAACTTCGGAAGAGCTAGTGAAGATGCTTGCACATAACAACAGATGGTGGCGAATAAATGCTCAAAGACTGCTGGTAGATCGTATGGACAAAGCAAGTTTGCCAATGTTGGAAAAAATGGCAACTACAGATAAATCTGCATTTGGAAGATTACATGCATTGTGGACCCTGGAGGGCCTGAATGCATTGGAATTGACTACCATTGAAGAAGCATTACAGGATAAAAATGGGGGAGTTCGTGAGCATGCAATCCGGTTGGCCGAGCCATACCTGGAGAAATCATCCAAGCTGGTAGAAGCTTTACTTGCTATGGGTGATGACCCTGAGGGTAAGGTTAGGTTTCAATTATTAAATACACTTGGATATGTTAATAATGAAGCAGCCTGGGATGTATGTGAAAAAATATTATTCAGTGATATGGAAGATGGTTGGGTTCAGCTTTCTGCTTTGACGGCCGTTTCATTGAATCCCGGAATATTATTATCTACCCTCTTGAATCGTCCAAGTAAAGATAATTCAGGTTATTTATCAATGGTCCGACATTTAACAGAGATCGTAGGGGCAGGCCCCGATGTAAACAAGATAAGAGACCTGGTCCAAACTGCTACTGTGGTAAATGGACCGGCAAGCATTGAACTTAATTCAGCGGTATTGGCTGGATTAACTCAGGGTCTGAAGAGGAATAAGCATAATGATGAGATAATAAGATCGGAAGAAGGCCTGCTGGTAAATACATTTTTCAACCACCCATTCCAGACAATTAGACAACATGCTTTTGAAATGTTGAATATCATGAAAGAACATGATAATGCGAAGATCAATAGTGGAATAGTAAAGGCCTTAAATATGGCCAGGGACACTAGTTTAAATGGAGGTATGCGGGCACAGATGCTGGGATTTTTACTATTATCTGATCCCACTCCTTATAAATTGTCTTTAAAAGAATTCATTAAGCCTTCAGAAGAGCCCGAGGTGCAAACAATGGCTTTGCGGATATACGGGAAAGTGCCAGGGACTGAGGTTGCAGAGTATATTTTGGATAAATGGCAGTTCATGACACCGAGGGTACGTGAAGTGGCTTTGGATGCTTTTATGAGTGAACCGGATCGTATGGAATTATTATTGGCTGCTATAGAAAAAAATGAGATACTAAAATCAAGCTTGGGTTGGCAAAGGACCGTACAACTGAATAATAATGGAGATGAGAAAATAAGAGAAAAGGCACGAAAATTATTAACTCAAGATGTCGGTAGGGAAATAACTAAACAATACCAGGAATCTTTAAAGTTGTCAGGAGATGTCTTGAATGGATTTGAAGTTTTCAAGACAAATTGTTCCACATGTCATCAAGTGAGGGGAAGGAGTGGTGTATCATTTGGACCGGATTTGGGGACCGTTTATAACTGGCTGCCGAAAGACTTATTGGCTGGAATACTGGAGCCAAGCTCTGCCATAGCTCCTGG
>PVMK01123488.1_pt1 | contig 10741 bp, 11 predicted proteins | sample 1853481 | NCBI WGS metagenome assembly PVMK01 (sample SAMN08533507, study PRJNA380276) | Marine sediment metagenome, whole genome shotgun sequencing project. | reverse complement strand
ACCGACGTTGCCTCCCGCGGCATTCATGTTGAAGATATCAGCCATGTGATCAATTACGATCTGCCCCAGGATTCTGAAAATTATGTCCACCGCATCGGTCGAACCGCCAGGGCGGGTAAGACCGGTAAAGCATTTGCGCTGGCCTGTGAAGACTACGTCTACCATCTGGAGCCTTTGGAGGAAATGCTGGGATACAAAATCCCCGTGGTCTGGCCTGGAAACGACTGGTTTGTGGCGGACACCTCGAAACCTATTGCTCCCCTGCGCAGATCAAGTATCCGCAGATCCGGGCGAAGTCGGAGCCAGCATCGGGAAAAGCAGCGCACCGAGGCACGGCCGTTGTCAAAAAAAACCAAAACCCGTTCGATTCCAGGCGCATTTTTCGGCTTTGGCCCCGAATCTTCCGAACCGACTAAGACCAAAACCACACCGACTAAAACCAAAACCACACCGACTAAAACCAAAACCACCACAAAGTCTGAAGAATCCGCTCCCAAAAAACGACCGCGGCGGAACAAGAAGCGACCTCCCCGGGCTGCCAAGAAGCCCAAGCCGGACACCCCGACCGAACAAACTTGAGGCGCAACTGCACTGTCCTTTACCCCGGCCTGCTTGCGGGATATGTTATAGAAATTCCGACGGACAAGGTGCAGTTTTCACTCTTGATGGTTTCGTAAAAAGTCCTATCGCCGGTCATTGCGAGGAACGAAGTGACGAAGCAATCCCATGATTTCAGAGACATAGATTGATAGAGATTGCTTCGCTACGCTCGCAATGACAGCTTGGCAGACTTTTTACGAGTAAATCAAAATCTAAATTATAAATCTATGAAAGGTTAGGGATACACATTATGATCAGGTGGATATTTACCAAAATCAAACAAAATCATCTTTTTGGCCATGGTCCTATGCTGCGCGATCCCGGTCGTCGGAATATCTGGCCCTTTCTGCTCTGGGAGTCCTGGGATCCTGGGCGATATTATGTCCTGTAATTCTGCATTTGCCCTCTAGGGCCATATTTTTATGATGCGGGGTATGCATTCAGCGCACGCAGAACAAACGTACCCACACTGAGAGTGACGAGAGATTGAACAAAAGTCGTAATATGCTCTGCTCTAAAAAGTACTAGATCAACATGTTTAAAGCGCGGCAGGTGCGGCGAAAAACCGCAAGGATGCGAGCGGAATCATGCAATGAGCCCGGAAAAAGACAGACAACTGCTAAATCCTTTGGATCGAAGCATGGCTTTCATTGTTACCTTGATCGTGATTTCCGCCGCCACTATAGACCCATGCGGTTCTTACGGGCCAGAATTTCCCGCGAAACGCGATTGCAGCTTTCACATCCCATGCATTTGCTCATATCGGAATCGGGCTATCGGTTTTGTTCATTTTATCTCTTCTGGGCTCATTTCTTATTATAAACCGGTCAATAATTTTAGATGGATTCTATATGTCCCCTTTTAAACCACCTCGATTCCATGCCTAAATTCTTACCTCTTGCTTCAATTATACAGAACGACATAAATCATTGCGCATACATACACAGCGTTCTGCATGTTTGACCCTATACGGTAGTTTTAAAATCAACGATCCAAAGGGTGAATACGCAATTTATTATGACGCTGTGTATACCACAACCAATTGCAGCACGCGTTAATAGACTTTTTAAAAAGCATTTCCTTTTTCTTTTTAAATTTCCCCATATGAGGGAACTGCTTCGCAAATACACATATAACAGGAGGCTCAAATGGGTAGAAAAGAAAAAGCCTTACTCATCGCCATCTCAGCCAACCTCTTCCTTGTCGCCCTAAAATTTTTTCTGTCAGGGGTATCCGGCAGTCTGGCGTTGCAGATGAGCGGCTGGCATTCTGTGCAAGGACTTTTCGTCTCCCTGGCGGTTTTTGTTGGATTCCTGCTTTCCAGAAAACAGGAAAGCCGGCTGACCAGGGGAATCAGTCAGATGGAGAATGTCGTGGCTCTGCTCATCTCCATTTTTCGTTTTTTACCTGGCTTACAAGATGTTCACGAAAATGACCAGCCCGCATATGCATGTGCTTACCAAATGTTCCGATTGTAACTCTGGGAGCGATGTTGGGAGCGACTATTTGCTATTTGATGGCCCGCTTTAAAATTTATGTGGGTCGGGCAGCGCATTCCCCCAGTTTAGTGGCCGATGGCTATCATTGCAGAATTCATGTCGTAATGGAAATTTCAGTTATCATCGGACTGGCGGGTTATATGGTCGGATTTAACAATCTCGATATGCTTGCGGCGGTGGTGGTCACGCTATTTGTTCTTCGAACCGGCATTCAATTATTTACCCGTGCTTTGGTCTCATTGATTTCAAAGAAAGTATCAGCCGAATATTCCTGCCACGCCACTGAGGGTGGCCTGAAACTGGGCCGCCCCAAAACAGCAGCCACTTTGGTCGCCGTATTCCTGCTGGCCTACATTTCGACAGGATTTTATACGATCCAGTATAATGAAAAAGGCATCGTCAGACGATTTGGTCGGCAAATAGGCGAAGAAATTTCCCCTGGTTTTCACTATCACCTGCCCTGGCCCGTCGAAGCCGTCGATCGAGTGGCGGTTGATGACATTCGACAATTAGAAACCGAGTCTTTCCTCATATTGACGGGGGATGAAAATCTGATCACGGCAAACGTTGCAACTCATTATCAGATCAAGGAAGCATCCCAATACCTTTTTAATCTGGAAAATCCAAGCAAATTGGTACGGGATGCCACAAGGTCTGCCCTGAGGCAAGTTTTAGGCGAGATGAAAATTGATGCCATCCTGGCCTCAGCCAAATCTCAGGTGGTGGGAAATACCAAGCAACTCACCCAAAGCTCCCTGGATAGTTGGCGTTCCGGCATCCATGTTGTTGGAATTCAGCTTTTGCAGGCAGATCCTCCATCGGAAGTCATGGAGGCCTTTCGAGATGTAGCCAGTGCCCGAGAAGATCGAGAAACCTATATCAATCAAGCATTGGGCTATCAGGATTCCACAATTCCTGAGGCCAGAGGTAAAGCTGAAAAGATTGTCCTGGCAGCTGAAGGGCTGCGGGCTGAACGTATTAATTATGCCCTGGGCGAAGCCTCTCGATTTCAGCTCCAGCATAGCGAACACGATAAAGCCCGACATGTCACCGAGATCCGGCTTTATATTGAAACTATGGAGAAGGTTCTTTCCCCGGTGGAAAAAATCCTTATTAATCCTGAGGTCAAGCAGGGAATAATGGATCTTTGGTTTTTCAACGAAGATACGAAAAGAACGATCATCGAATAATAGAGGAGAAAATGAAATGAGAGCAAAAATACTGACGATCGTAATCGCCGTTTTGGTGGTCGCCGCCAGCGGTCTGATCTTTTATCAGGTCGATGAGCGTGAGTATGTTGTTATTACTCAATTCGGTGAACCCATCAAAGCCATCCGAGAAGCGGGATTAAACTGGAAATGGCCCGATCCCATTCAGAGTGTCAACCGTTACAATAAACGCCTGATGACTTATGAAATGGGTGAAACAGAGTACCTCACCGAGGATAAGAAAAATGTAATGGTGGATGCCTATATTGTCTGGAAGATAGACGACCCGATCAAATACATGAAAACGGTAAAAAACCGAATGGGTGCCGAAACCCGGTTGGCAGACATTCTATCTTCGGAAATCGGAATTAGTCTGGGTGAATTTGACCTTTCATCTCTTATTTCAACAGAGCCTGAAAAAATCAAATTCGGTCAAATGATGCAAGAGGTCAAAAGTAAAATTTCTCAAAAGGCAGTCGACTATGGTACCGCTGTCGCCGATGTAAAAGTTACACTGCTAAACTTTCCCGAAAGAAATAAGCTGAGCGTTTTCAGGCGCATGCGAGCTGAGCGCGAAAGAATCGCAAAAGGGTACCGTTCGGAAGGTACTGAAAAAGCGCTGAAGATCAGAGCCGATGCGGATAAACAAAAACAAATTATTCTTTCGAAAGCCTATGAAAGTTCCCAGAAAATAAAGGGAGAAGGTGAAGCCGGGGCGATTAAAATCTATGCCGAAGCTTATCAGAAGGATATTAAGTTTTACGAACTGATTCGAACGCTGGAGTCTTATGAAAAATTTATTGACGAAAAAACAACTGTGGTTTTGTCCGCTGATTCCGAGTTGCTCAAATTCATCAATACTTCCAATCCTGAACGTCTAAAATCAACAAAAGAATCTGAATCCGCGGGCTCTCCGAGGACAAAGACAAATAAGGAGGGATGATGGTTATGGATAGGCACGACATACCAAAAGATCGCCCAAGTGAAACCGAGGCAACGGCCGCCGAAGATCGTCTCGATGAATCGAAAAAAACCAACCGAAACTCCCGGAAACAGCGTTTTAAGGAAGTTTTGGCGGCAATGATCACTTTCGTATTTACCCTGGTAAAAAAGATTAAGGCTGCCTTTACCCAAATCTTTAAAGATGATGAAGATATTCGCCTTATAGACGACATCAAGGGTGCATTTAGACACATCCCGTTGAAAAAAAGAGGGGTGGTCATTCTCTTTGCAGGGTTTATACTTACAGTCTATCTGATCTCAGGTGTTTACACGGTAAAACCCGGCGAAGAGGCTGTCTCGACAATTTTCGGCAAACAGATCCGTCAATCAATCAATGAGGGTTTACACTATCATCTCCCCTGGCCCTTTGAAACGATTGAAAAGGTAAACGTTTCAGAGATCAGGCGGGTGGATGTAGGCGTGACTCAAACACAAACACCGCTTTTGTTTCCCAAAAAAAGCCTGGCCGATGCCCAGATCGAAGGTGGTGCCCACGGCGGTCATGGCGGACAAGGCAATTTACCGAAAGCGTCAGAGACAGTTGCAACGCCAACACTTTTATCAAAAAACCAATTTTTCACAGGAGATGAGAATATTTTGCAGACCAGGATGACCATCCAGTATCAAATCAAGGACGCATCCGACTACCTTTTTCAGACCAGCGCTCCTGACTTTCTGGTTCCTTCTGCTGTACGCGCAGCCATCACCGAGTTTTTTGGACAAATGCCGGTAGAAGATCTCTTAACCGTTGCCAAATCTCAGATCCAGAAGCGAATCGCCCGGAAAGCCCAGGGTTTGCTCGATGAATACGGCTCCGGGCTCTACATCGTCAATGTCAATTTGCAGGAGGTCAACCCACCCAAAGAAGTGGCCCAGGCTTTTCGAGACGTCGCCAGCGCTAGAGAAGAGAGAGAAGAAAAGATTAATAAAGCGCAAGGCTACCGAAACACCGTCGTTCCGGAAGCCAGAGGAAAAGCCCATAAATTGATCAGCGATGCAGAAGGATACCGGGAAGAAATCATCAACCATGCAAACGGTGAGGCTGATAAATTTTTATCCATGCTCAATGAATACCGCAGAGCAAAGGATGTCACTAAATACCGCCTGTATCTCGAGACCATAGAAAAGGTATTGGCGAAAGCTAAAAAATTTGTTGTCGATTCGAAAAAAGAACGGGTCAACCTCAAATTCGTTAAATAAACGTATCGGAATTTCTACAACTTAATGAAAATACAGGAGATATTTGAGGCCCAAGTTTTGGTCTCAATCATGGAATAATGGAATAGCGGAACAATGGAATAATGGTTCTTAAAAGGATATTATCCATTTTCAATTCTATCGTCAAGACGATTATTGCCATTAACCCAGCAGCTCAGTATCCCAAAACCCATTTTTCCAAAATTCCAGCATTCCAACATTCCAATTGGGGCGAAGCCCCTAACTTGAGTCAACGGGGGAGGTGCTGCTATGTTCATGAGACGGGTAATACCTGTTTTGATCCTGGCCGGATTGATAATTGCCGGATGTAGCCGGGAAGATGAAAAAATGGCCCCGTCCGGTCCAAACGTGGTGGCCTCATTCAACGGCGGGGTCATTACCAAGGATCAAATTCAGGCCAAGTTTGAGAGTTTGATGTCTTGCTGTAAAGATCGATATGAAGGTGAGGAAGGGCGTCGAACGCTTGTTAAAGAAATGGTGCTGCCCGTGGTGATTTCACAGGCCATCCAGCAGAAAAAGATCGACCTTCGAAAAAACATCAGAAAAGAGTTGGGCGATTTAAAAGAAGAGTTGAACATGTCCTTACTCCATATAAAATTTCATGAAAAAATACTGAACAGCAGCGAAGCTTACGATGATTTGAAAGAAGCCTATGCTTTTCAGAAAAGACTGTTGGAAGGACTGCCGTTATCTGAGCGCTATGGAAGGCTGGTTCAAATTCATGAACAAATTCACCCCAAAATAGCAAAGGATGTGGAAAAAATGACTCAGAACTACATCCAAAAATTGCGCCGGGAAGCGTCCATCACGAAATACTACGAACGATTAAAAGTCCAAGTCACCGAAGAAGAATTAAAGGATTTTTATCAAAGGCATATTGATGGGCTCCATGCAGATGAATATCGGGTTTCTGAAAGGGCCAGGATCCATCAGATCGTGATCAAAGTCGATAAAGAAAGTGAGGGTTGCTCAAATTGCGGAGCAGAGAATAAAGAAAAGGCAAGAGAAAAGGCAACGTCGGCATTGCTAGAATTGAGATCAGGGGCCGATTTTCGAACGGTTTCTCAAAAAATATGCCACTGAATCCTCCGATTCAAGTTTACCGAAATGGATTGCCAGGGGCAGTAGAGAGAAATTGATCGAAGAATCTATATTTTCTTTAGAGGCAGGGGAAATCAGTGGGGTGCTTGAAGAAAATGATACCTTTTATATTGTCAAGCTTCTTGAAAAACAACCCGGTCGGTTCAAATCCTTTAAGAAGATTTTGCAACCGCTCGAAAGGGAATACCGCTGGCAGAAGGGAGAAGCGTATCTTAAAGCAAGCCGCGATAGAATTCTGTTTACCATTGATGGTCGTCCGTATACCACCGGAGATTTTTTAAATGAATACACACGGTATAATCCGCCTCACCAATGCCACCATGAAAAAGGGGAGCATCAACTTGAATCCCCAAAAGACGACCCACAGCTCTGTGATTTTTCCCATAACAATTTTGAGGATCAGAAGATGCTTGTGGACCGCATGATCGATAAGGAGTTGATCACCGAAGATACCTATAATCAGATGATTCACGTTGAACATCAAAAGGAAATCGAATTTGTTACCATGGCAAGCCTTTACCCCATCTTCCACCAGGAGGAAATGAAAGATTTGGTCCACATCAGCGATGAAAGGATCAAGGAATATTACCAGAAAGAAAAGAAAAACTACAGGTACCCTGCGAAAGCAAAACTCAACATGCTCGTGGTCAAGGGTGGTGATACCGAGGAAGATAAGAAAAAGGCCTTCGAAAAAGTGCAAATGGCTTACAAGGAGCTTAATCCTTCATTTTTCTCGTTTAATAAGCAAAAAGACTTTGCCGAGGTGGCACGAAAATATTCTGAAGATGCAGAGACGGCCTCCAAAGGAGGAAGGCTGGACGTTGACGTTTATGAGTGTCGCAATGCCATCGAATATATGGTCATGCATGGATTTCACGAAGAAATATTTGCACTAAAACCGGGAGACATCAGTGACATATTCGAATTTGAAAATGATTATTACATTGTTCAGATTCGGGAAATGGAAAGCAGGAAGCAATTGAATTTTGAAGATATTCGAGAGAAGGTGAAAAAGGATCTTTACACTAAAGAACACGAGGGAATAATGGAAAGCTGGGAAGATAACCTTCTAAAGTCCGCCGGGTTCGTAATTTATGGCCGCCCACTGCAGGAAATGCTGGCGGAAACTAAAACGCCCGAAAACATTGAAGGTTCCTAAAATAATAAGCGGGCAAACATCTGATCGATCAAAAGGAGGATGAAAACATGCAAAACCTACTACCACTCATTTTGATAGGGTTCTTTATTTATCTTATTTTTTTTCGCAAAGGCGGAATGGGTTGCTGTGGAAGCCATGGCTCACACGAACCGAAACGGCATCAGGATGGGCATTCGCATTCAGGCGACCTTTCCCGAGATGATCGCATGGAACAAGTGATTGTTCTTAGTAAGGATGAATACACCATCCTTCCAGCAAGGAATGATCAGGATCATACTCGAACATAAAAGTTTGAATAAATCCAGAAAATCCTTTCTGAAAACCTTAATTTAAAGAGGAAAGATGAAATGCCGCTACCCTTACAAAACAGAGAATTTATGCGGGCAGAACATGAACTCCCTGTTCATTATAAACACAAAGGTGACGAAAAATTTATCGGTGGCATAATGCGAAATTATTCCGAGGAAGGAATCTGTTTTGAAACAGGATATCCAATCAGGCCCGGCACCGAAATTTTCATCATCATTGAAAATGTTATCCGCAACCCAAACATTTTGGACAATTGTGAGGCAAACTATGCAGAAGTTGAATGGTGCCAAGCGACAGCTAATTGCGATGCCTGCTTTTACAAGGTTGGGGTCAAATTTTTCAACTTCTAAAGAAACAGATCCTCGAAAGAATGTGAAGTCCCTATGCTGACGGAGGTATAAAACATGTGCCATTTGATATTTTTTCTTCCAATTTTCGGATTACCGGTTTTTTGGATTTTTCCTTTTAACGTCGCCTTGCCAGTATACCTATTCATCATAGGCATCTCAATGTTACTTTATTATAAAATCTTCCAGGCGATGCGGGCCAAAGTTCGCAATGGTCAGGAAGCCATGCTGGGAAAAACAGGGGTGGTTCTCAAAAATATCGATCCGGAGGGAAAAATTAAATACGCCACTGAAATTTGGAATGCGGTCGCCGAAAGGAAAAAGTTTTTGGAAGGTGAAAAAGTGGTCATCAGCGGCTTTTCATATGGCCTGCGAGTCATAGTGGAAGAACCGTCTGTTGAAAGAAATTAATTGAACAGAGAGGATTACACATGCATCCAATATTAATGCAAATCGGTCCACTGGAGATTCGCTGGTATGGCGCCATGATTGCTCTGGCCTGTCTGGTCGGTTATTGGCTGGCGGGCCGGGAAGCTGAACGCAAAGGCATTGGCAAAGAAAAATTTCAAGAGTTTTTTCTTTATGCCGTCATTGGGGCTGTTATTGGTGCGAGGCTTTATTATGTTGCCTTTAGCGACCTGGCGATGCTCTGGGAAAATCCGCTTTGGGTCTTCGCTATATGGAAAGGCGGGCTGGCCATTCACGGTGCCTTATTGGGTGGGCTTTTGGTAAGCATTCTTTATACCCGGAAGCATAATATAAATTTAGCCGCATTTTTAGATACCCTCACCCCTCCGCTTATTTTGGGGCAGGCCATCGGGCGTATCGGATGTTTTTTTAATGGTGATGCTCACGGATACCCGACGCGTATGCCCTGGGGGTTGGTGTACTCGCCCGAAAGCCTCGCAGGTCAGATGTTTCCGGGACAGCCGCTTCATCCTACGCAACTTTATGAGATGCTCTTGAACCTGATCATCTTTGGTATCCTCTGGAAACTCCGAACAAAACTGAAATTAGATGGACAGCTTTTTTTAGCCTATGTGATTCTGTATTCAGCTGCTCGGATTTTGGTAGAGCATTTTCGTGCCGACCAACTGACGTATTTAGGAAATATCTCTACTGCCCAATCCATCGGTATTATCGGGATTTTCCTGGGGATTATTCTGATGATCGGCCTAAAAAGAAAAAGGTCCATCGAAATAAAGTCCGAATTAGCACAATAATGAAATGCTGCTTAAAAATTAGAGCTTATAGTGAGTCAGTAATTCATAACGTATCGTATTATATAAAATCTACCATATTGAATTTTTTGATATATGAGGCTGTAGGAGATATTCCATGTTCTCAACACAAGATATTAAAGCAAAATATCGGCGGCAAGCGAAACGTTATGATTTTGCCGTACAGCTTTATCGGCTCTTAGGGTTGCGCATCAAAGCATACCGTTTGCGCGCCGTCGAACTCTTACGTCTTAAACGCGGAGACTGCGTAGTTGATCTGGGATGTGGGACCGGGTTGAACTTTGATCTCGTTGTCGAGCGAATAGGACCGGAAGGTCGATTGATTGGCGTTGACCTAAGTCCTGAAATGCTTGCCGGCGCGCGCGAGCGCACCGAGCGCTCAGGTTGGAACAACATAGAGTTCGTGCAGTCAGATATAGCTGCGTATGACTTCCCAGAAGGTGTCAGCGGGGTGGTGTCGACCGGCGCTTTCGGTTATGTGGCCGAATACGAACGGGTGATCGAAGAGGCGTCGCATGCCCTCGTCCAGGGGGGCAGACTGGTAATCCTCGATGGCAAAGAGCCTGAGCGGTGGCCATTATGGTTGTTCAAGCTCTTCGTGCAGTTATCGCGTCCATTTGGCGTGACCACTGAGTATTTTGGTCACCGCTGCTGGGAACCGGTAGGACGCTTCTTCCAGGAGGCGGAATTTGAGGAGAGATATGGTGGGTTGATGTATATCTCCTCTGGGATGACAGCATCTCCTCCGGCCTAACAATGGTATAAAGTCCAAGATGATGCGGGATATGCATTCAAATTCAGAAGAAACCATGGTTCCGCGACAGATCGGGCATAAAAATGACGGATTTTGAAATCAATGCGGATAGTTTCATTATTAATTGCAAAAAATGCCCAAATAGGTGCCCGGCATCGATCAAGACTGGAGATCTAACCATGTGTCATCTGATATTTTTTATACCCTATCTTTGCGTTACCGATAGATCGGCTTCAAAAGCCCGATGAAACCGGTAATAAAAGACTTTGAACCTAAATATCAGCAATTATATAAAATCCTTGC
>PVMK01117670.1_pt1 | contig 10742 bp, 12 predicted proteins | sample 1853481 | NCBI WGS metagenome assembly PVMK01 (sample SAMN08533507, study PRJNA380276) | Marine sediment metagenome, whole genome shotgun sequencing project. | reverse complement strand
AAGGTATGCCTGAACCAGGCTAGACATGAAACTTGGTTACAGCTCGACATCGGGTGCGCTTCTCTGACTGGTCAGTTCGATTTCGAAAAACTCTGCCTGTGTGAAGTTGAAGGTCTTGGCCATGATATTGGATGGAAGCTCTCCACCAGGTTGTTGTTGTCCCTCACCGCCCCGTTGTAGTAACGGCGTGCGTATTGAAGATGTTCCTCGATTTCAACCAGGCTTGTGTGTAGCTGTTGGAACCCTTCGCTGGCTTTCAGGTCCGGGTAATCCTCTACCAGCGCGAATAGCCGCCCCAGTGACCTGGATAGTGCCGTTTCCTGTTTGGCACGTTTGCCCACCTGTGTTTCCCCCGAATGACGGATTTGTACGACCTCTTCGAAAACGGCTGATTCATGTGATGCATAGCCCTTCACCGTCTCCACGAGGTTGGGGATCAGCTCTGAGCGCTTTTGCAATTGCACATCAATACCTGCCCAGGCTTCAGCAACCAGGTTGCGGGTACGCACCAAGCGGTTATACATCCATATAACCGCAACTGCCAGCAGTAACAAGAGTGTCAATAGAATTTCGCTCATACCTGATCCTGATTGTTTCTATAAAATGCCGGATAACCGGTGCTTATTTCATGCGAAAAATGCAGTCCGGAAGTGCATGCTAACAAGATTTGTGCATTACAATCGTTTTAACTTCAACAGGGGAGCTGACGTGTCGAACTGGTATGTCTACATCATCAGGGCCAGTGACGACAGCTTATATACCGGTGTGACCACCAACGTGGAACGTCGTTTTGCTGAACATGGGCATCCGAACAAGCGCGCACGCTACTTTCGGGGGCGAAAACCACTGGAGGTGGTATACACCGAACACCTCGAAAACCGCGGCAGCGCTCAGCGCCGCGAAGCGGAAATCAAGAAACTGACGAGAAAAGGGAAGCTAGAGCTGGTACATGAGTACTGCATAAAACCACCAGGGCGCCCTTGTTGATAAATTCAACACTCCGTGTCGCCCAGCAAGACGGATAATTAAGCTGGTCCAACTGCGCCAAGGCGAGTAAACAATATAGCACTTTTAATTAAAGTACAAGCACTTATGTGATTATTGCAATGTTGTACTGTATGTATGTGTTTTAACCGCTACATATTAGCTATTGCATCCAACCCTGAATCAACTTATTCTGTGTTCTAATGTATTAACACGCTATTACATTGGTACAGTTATGAAACAACACAGTGAACAGCAACTAAAGGCGTTGGAAATAGCTGCAGAGTCCCTCTGCAAGGCTTTCCTGAGGTTGGAAAAGCCAGCCGAAGTGCGGCAATTTCTTTTGGATCTGTGCACACCTTCCGAGCTAGAAGCCATTGTGGATCGCTGGTGGACCGCATGTTTGCTACGGGAAGGACGCAGTTACCGGGATATCAGTGAAGTCACAGGCGTCAGTGTCACTACAATTGGCCGGGTGGCCAGGTACATGAATATGGGTGAAGGCGGTTATCGCCTGGCATTACGACGCGAGGAGGCGTCGAAATCATGAATAGAATTCGAGTAGCTATACAGAGAAAAGGCAGACTTTCGGATCGTTCGCTCGACCTGCTGCAAAGCTGTGGTCTGCGGTTTGCACGCAGTAAGGACAAATTATTCTGGTACGGTAAGGATTTTCCGGTCGACCTGTTGCTGGTGCGCGATGATGATATTCCGCGTTTGCTGCTCGACGGTATTTGCGATCTTGGTATCGTTGGTCAAAATATTGCCGAGGAAGTCATTCTTGAACGCAACTGTGCTGATGACCTGACGCAACTGCGAGAACTTTCTTTTGGTGGTTGTCGTCTTTCATTGGCGGTACCTGAGGATTCATCCATCGACTCGGCCTCCGATCTCGATGGTTGCCGGATCGCCACCAGTTATCCTGCCTTGACCAGTTCCATTTTGTCCAAGCGCGGCATCAATGCGGAAACGGTTAAATTTTCCGGTTCCGTAGAGATTGCACCCGGGCTGGGAACAGCCGATGCCATATCAGACCTTGTATCTACCGGCACCACATTACGCGCCAACCACCTGGTTGAGATGGAGGTGCTTTTTGAAAGTACGGCGGCACTTTATGGACAGATGGGTCAGTTGACAGCTGAAAAACAGCTAATAATCGATCGTCTGCTTTCGAGACTGGATGGCGTATTGCTGGCAGCTGAAAGCAAGTATGTGATGTTGCACGCTCCACGTGATGCGGTTGAAGAGATTACACGTTTGCTGCCTGGAGCGGAGAATCCCAGCCTGATGAACCTTGAAGGGGAACCGGACCGTGTTGCGATGCACGCGGTTTGCCGTGAAGCTGTGTTCTGGGAGCATCTCGAAGCCCTCAAGAGTGCGGGCGCATCCGCCATCCTGGTATTGCCTGTCGAGAAAATGTTGGCTTAGACAATGAAAATCAGCATCCCTGAAATGATCAGCTGGTCTGATACCAGTGAGACTCAACGCGAACAGGCACTACAGCGCCCACCCATCCCGGAGGGCGACTTCCAGGGAGTGGTTGCGAACATTATTTCCCGTGTCAGGGAAGAGGGTGATGCTGCCGTTTTTGAACTCGGTGAAAAGTACGATGGTGTGGTTCTTGAGCAGTTGGAAGTCACCCCTCAGGAGTGGATGGAGGCCGAATCGCAGGTGGATCCCACCGTTCTAAAGGCCATGGATGAGGCCATTGCGCGAATCAGTGCTTTTCATACCGCCGGTAAACCGGCACATGTGGGCATGGAGACAGCCCCGGGTTTGCACTGTGAGGCGCGCTATCTGCCTGTTTCACCGGTAGGTCTTTATGTGCCGGGTGGTTCGGCACCTTTAATTTCTACGGTCATCATGCTGGCTGTTCCTGCACAGATCGCAGCTTGTGAACAGGTTGTTATGTGTACACCACCAGACAAACAGGGACATATTTCCCCGGCTATCCTGGCGGCGGCATCGCGTTGTGGTGTCACCCGTATGTTTAAAGTGGGTGGAGCACAGGCCATAGCTGCCATGGGATTGGGAACGGAAAGCATCCCCGCCTGTGCGAAATTGTTCGGGCCGGGTAACGCCTGGGTGACCGAGGCCAAGCAGCAAATTTCAGTTTTGCCTGGTGGTGCTGCACGCGATATGCCGGCGGGGCCTTCAGAAGTGCTGGTCATCGCCGATTCGGACGCTGATGCCAGGGCTGTTTGCTGGGACCTGTTGTCACAGGCCGAGCACGGTATTGATTCGCAGGCCATTGTTATCAGTGACAGTGCGGAATTACTCGGTGAAATCGCAGATTTACTACCGGACATGGCTGCTGAATTACCACGCTCAGCAATTCTCGCAGAGTCACTGAAGTACCTCAGGCGGGTACGGGTGAATTCAATGGTTGAAGCCGTTGAAATCAGCAATCGCTACGCACCTGAGCATCTGATTTTGAATTGTAGCGATGCGGATCAGATGGCTGATCTTGTGACCGCAGCCGGCTCGGTATTTATTGGACCATGGACACCTGAATCCCTGGGTGACTATTGCTCCGGTACCAACCATGTTTTGCCGACATATGGTTATGCGCGTGCCTACAGTGGGCTTTCAGTCAACGATTTCCTGCGTCGAATGACCTTACAGCGCGCCAGTCAGCTTGGTTTACGCAGTGTCGGACCTTGTGCCGCTACTCTGGCGCGGGCGGAGGGTCTGGACGCGCATCGTATGGCGGTGGAATACCGACTCAGCGGTAAAGGTAGCTTGTGATGACGGATATCAACAGTCTTGCACGACCGGAAATTGTTGCCATGAAACCCTATGAGTCGGCACGTAACAGTGCTGCAGCGGACGGGGTTCTGATCAATGCCAATGAAGCACCGTTCCCCCATGTAGACGATCCCGAATGGCAGCGCATGGCTCTGAACCGCTATCCTGCGCCGCAGCCTGCCTTACTGAAGACTCGTCTGGCGGAACTATATGCCGTTGATGAATCCAGGCTATTGATCACACGTGGCAGTGATGAAGGCATTGATCTGCTGACACGGGTGTTTTGTCGTCCGGGTCAGGACGCAATTGTTGAGTGCAGCCCCTGTTTCGGTATGTATCGCATAGCCGCAACCATCCAGGGTGCGCAGGTGATCGATGTGCCAAGACAGGCCGAACAGGACTTTCAAATTGACTTTGCAAAACTGCGACAGGTGATTGAAGAGACCAAGGCTGTGCGTCTTGTTTTTCTGACCTCCCCGAATAACCCCACGGGTGATCTGATCAGCCGTGATCAGCTGGAAGCGGTCCTTGACGCTTGCGAGGACAAGGCGCTGGTAGTTTTGGATGAGGCATATATCGAATTTTGTAACACCCGGTCTGCCACCGAACTGATGGATCAATGGCCACAGCTCGTGGTGTTACGAACCCTGTCAAAAGCCTGGGCGGCAGCGGGTGTCCGTTGTGGTGTCGTAATTGCGGATCCGGTCGTCATCGGCCTTCTGCAACGCGTTATCGCACCGTACCCACTGGCTACCACAGCCGTCGATGCCGCCCTGCAGGCCATCAGCGGGGAGGCGATAGATAGCCAGCAGAAATTTGTAGAGATGGTCAGACTGGGTAAATCCGATTTGCTTGGATTCCTGTCCGGATGTGACTGGATTGAAGGCGTTTTACAGAGTGAGGCCAATTTTGTCCTGCTGCGTGTTGCGGATGCCGACGGGTTGGTGAGCTGGTGTGCCGGAAAGGGGATTCGAATCCGCAATTTCAATTCCCAGGCACAGCTTCAGGGCTGTGTTCGTCTGACAATTGGCAGCCCGGCTGAGATGGCTGCGGTAAAATCAGCCCTGCAAACTTATGGAGAGCGGCTATGAGTAGATCTAAACGCCGGATCCTCTTCCTGGACCGGGATGGGACCCTGATCATCGAGCCGGAAGATTTCCAGATAGACAGCCTCGAAAAGCTGGAATTGGTCGAATTCGTGGTGCCCGCTTTGCTAAAACTGAAAGCGGCCGGTTACGAATTTGTGATTGTGAGTAACCAGGATGGACTGGGTACGGCTTCCAACCCATTGGAGAAATTTCAGCCCGCACACGACAAGATGTTGTCATTGTTTGCCTCCCAGGGCATCGATTTCGTAGCGGAACATATCGATCCGCATTTTGAAAGCGACGATTCACCCAACCATAAGCCGGGTATAGGTATGTTGCTGGATTATCTGAAGTCCGGCGAGCTGAACCTGGAAGACAGCTGGGTTATCGGTGATCGTGAGACCGACTTGCAGCTTGCCGAAAACATGGGCATTGGTGGGATTCGCTGCGGACCGGATGGGCAGGGCTGGCAGGATATCGCGCATCAATTGTGTACACGGCCAAGACGTGCTTCAGTGCGACGCGATACCAACGAGACCAAAATCAGTGTGGAGGTGGATCTTGACACTACAGGTGGTAACGAGATCAGCACAGGGATCGGCTTTTTCGATCACATGCTTGACCAGATCGCGGCCCACGGGGGCTTCAGGTTGTTACTTAGTTGTAATGGCGATCTTGAGATCGACGAGCACCATACGGTGGAAGACTGTGCATTGGCGCTTGGCCAGGCACTGGACCAGGCACTGGGTGAACGCCGTGGTATTGGCCGTTATGGTTTTGTATTGCCGATGGATGAATCACTTGCCGAGGTCGCCATAGACCTTTCCGGTCGCCCGGCGTTTGAATTTACAGCCGATTTTCCCCGCGATAGGGTCGGTGCCCTGTCGACTGAAATGGTCGCTCACTTTTTTGCTTCCTTGAGCCAGTCGCTGCGTTGTGCACTGCACCTGAAAGTTACCGGCGAAAACACCCACCACATGGTTGAAGGTCTGTTCAAAGGCGCCGGCAGGGCCTTGCGACCGGCATTGGCCAGGCAGGGAACCGATATGCCCAGTACCAAGGGTCGTCTCACGTGACACTGGCCATCATCGATAGCGGCGGAGCGAATATCAGCTCCGTTAAACACGCACTCAAACGCCTGGGAGCAGACCCGGTCTTCACGGCGGATGCCAATGTCATCAGGTCGGCAGAACGTGTCATTTTACCCGGCGTAGGTGCTGCCAGTACTGCCATGAACCGGTTGCGCGAGCTGGACCTGGTTCAATGTATCCGGGAGTTGCAGCAACCCGTGCTGGGTATTTGCCTGGGTATGCAGTTGTTATTTGAGAAATCGGATGAAACCTGGAAACAAGAAAGTGGTGTGGAGTGTCTGGGCATCATTCCCGGAACCCTGCGAAAGCTGAAGCCATCAGCGGGCGTACGTATTCCTCATATGGGCTGGAATACAACCAAGACTGTGAGCGATGATCCCCTGCTTACAGGTCTGCCTGAACAGCCCTGGTTTTATTTTGTTCACAGCTATCGTGCGCCGATTGGCAGCAGTACAATAGCCACTTGCAATCATGGTGAAACATTTGCCGCAATCGTGCGCCACGGGAACTTTTTTGGTGCCCAGTTTCACCCTGAACGCTCTGCACGAAGCGGCGCAAAACTATTGGCAAACTTTCTGGAAATAGAATGATATTGATCCCGGCCATTGACCTGTTGGATGGACGCTGCGTGCGTTTATTACATGGCGACTTTAAACAGGTCACCCACTACCCCGATACACCCCGGGAACTGGCCCATAAATATGCAGATGCAGGTGCCCAATGGCTCCATGTCGTGGATCTGGCAGCCTCCCGGGATGGCGCGGATGCCGATACTTCAGCCTTGATTAAACTTCTGGGGCAGGCACCGCAATCCGTGCAGACCGGTGGTGGCGTGCGTAACGCGAATGACATAAGACGAAGACTGGATGCCGGCGCTGCACGGGTCGTTATCGGTAGCCTGAGTGTGACTGACAGCAAAGGTTTTATCTCCTGGCTGGAACACTTTGGTGCTGAGAAACTGGTTGCTGCATTGGATATCCGTATCGATGATGAAGGTGTTCCCTGGCCGCGGATTTATGGCTGGACCGATCAGGGTGACAAGGATATGTGGCAGTTGCTGGATGAATTGGTGGAGGGTGGATTGAAACACCTTTTATGTACCGACATCAGCAGAGACGGTGCACTGAGCGGTCCCAACCTTGACTTATATTCTGCCATCACACAAAGGTATCCGGGTCTGTGCTTACAAGCCTCTGGTGGCGTCAGCAGTCTGGACGATCTGGAACAGCTCAAACCCACGCGTGCGTCCGGGGTTATTACCGGAAAAGCCTTGCTGGAGAAGCGATTCAGTGTGCTTGAGGCGCTGGATACTCTGCGATGACCGCGCTTGCGTCAAACCTCGCCCGGCGCATCATTCCCTGTCTTGACGTGCGTGATGGACAGGTCGTTAAGGGTGTACAGTTTCGCAATCATCGTGTCATGGGTGACATCATCGAACTGGCGACACGTTATAGTGCCGAAGGTGCGGATGAACTGGTATTTTATGACATCACCGCCAGCCCGGAAGGCCGCTCAGTAGACAGTGATTGGGTATCACGGGTGGCCGAGGTTATCGATATCCCGTTTTGCGTTGCCGGCGGAATTCGCTCGGTCAAAGACGCACGAAAAGTTTTACAACGTGGTGCGGACAAAATTTCAGTCAACACACCGGCGGTGCAAAGACCGGGTCTGATCAATGAGTTGGTTGAAGCGTTCGGTAGTCAGTGTGTTGTTGTCGGGATCGATTCGGTACTTCAGGATGGGCAGTGGATGACTCGGCAGATGACCGGTATTCCAGATCAGATGCAACAGACCGGTCGCAAAACACTGGAATGGATTACAGAAGTAAGCTCACGTGGTGCTGGTGAAATCGTACTCAATTGCATGGGTAGTGATGGCACACGGCAGGGTTTTGATGTTGAGCAGCTAAAAGCGGCCAGGGCGCTGGTTTCCATACCCTTGATTGCTTCAGGTGGTGCCGGCAGCATCAGTCATTTTATAGATGTATTTGAACAGGCGGATGTAGACGGAGCACTTGCCGCCACTGTTTTTCACAATAACAAGATACCGATACCCGCATTGAAACAGATGTTATCTGCGGCCGGCATTGGAGTTAGATTATGAATATTGATGATTTAGCGTGGGAAAAGATGAATATGCTGATACCCGCCATCGTGCAGGATGCCTTTGATGGCCGTGTGCTGATGCAGGGCTTTATGAACAAAGATGCGCTGGCAACCACATGGAATCAGGCAAAGTAACTTTTTGGAGCCGTAGCCGGCAACAACTCTGGACCAAGGGTGAAACATCAGAGAACTACCTGGACCTTGTGGATATCAATGCGGACTGCGACCGCGATTGCCTGTTGGTGCGGGCGCGACCCGAGGGTCCCACCTGTCACCTCGATCTTGACACCTGTTTTGATGATCCGGAGAGAGTGGTGCCGGAACTCGCATTCCTCGCTGATCTGGAGCGTGTAATCTGTGAGCGCGATGAAAACCGTCCCGAAGGCAGTTACACAACCACACTTTTGGAAACCGGTGTTAAACGCATCGCCCAGAAAGTGGGTGAGGAGGGCGTGGAAACCGCGCTTGCAGCGGTTGCCGGTAATGATGAGGAATTACTTAACGAGTCTGCAGATCTTATCTACCATCTGCTGGTGCTATTACGTAGCCGGAAACTTGAGCTTGGTTCACTCGTTGAGGTACTCAAAATCCGACACGGAAGCTGATTAACCCAAAGAGACAGGCTCCTGGCCATCAGAACTACTGGCAGTGGGAACTGCGGTCTTGATTGAACCTGAATAAGTACGCTTGATCGTGTTTTAACTTTTTATTCTGACGCGGCGTTTACGGCCGGATTTGACGTCGCGCAAACTTGATGCGGGTAGCGTGATGACCTTGGCCAGGTTCGGGTATTCATGTTTTGTGTGTGGAATCCCCAGGGCTTCAACGAAGTGATCCTGGAAGCTCTCATCAATGGCGGTTTCTACTTTTTCCACCTCGCGAACCCTGTGTTCAATTTCCCTGCGGGATGCCCTGTTCAGCAAGGCGATCCGCGCGCCGGTACCGGCAGCGTTGTTGGCTGAGGACACTTGCCTGAGGTCGCAATCCGGAATCAAACCAAGCACCATCGCATACCTGACATCAATATGACTGCCAAAGGCGCCGGCAAGACGGATCCTGTCTACCGATTTCACACCCATGCGCTCCATCAGCAATCGGGCACCGGCATACAGAGCGGCCTTGGCCAGCTGGATGGCCCGCACATCGGTCTGCAGAATGCGGATATCCGGTTCGCCTTCGTGTAACAGGTACGAGAATGTACGTGCATTGGCTTCAATACGTGGATTGCGGTTCGCCATTGCGCCATCGATGATGCCATCGGAGAGGATGATGCCAGCCAGATACATGCTGGCTATGGCTTCGATGATACCGGAACCACAAATTCCCGTGACTTCCTGTTGTCCCATCTCATCCCTGAAACCGGGATCATCGGACCAGAGCTGGCCGCCTATGACCTTGTACTTTGGTTCGAGGGAGACCGGATCAATTCGTACCCTTTCGATGGCGCCGGGTGCGGCCCGTTGACCAGCGCTTATCTGGGCGCCTTCAAACGCCGGGCCAGTAGGGCTGGAGGCGGCCATGATTTTATCGCGGTTGCCCAGAACGATTTCGGCGTTGGTGCCAACATCAATGATCAAACTCATTTCATCGAGTTGCCAGGGAGTTTCGGCCAGCATCACGGCTGCGGTATCTGCACCGACATGGCCTGCAATACAGGGAAGTATGTAGGCCCGTGTACCAGCAGCCAGTTGCAGACCCAGTTCATTTGCCGGCAATTCTGTTGATCGGTTGGTGGCCAGGGCAAACGGCGATGAGCCCAGCGGTGTTGGATCCAGTCCCAGTAGCAGGTGATGCATGATGGGATTGCCTACCAGCGTGATTTCCAGTACCTGGCTGATGTCAATTTTTGCCTGGTCGATTACATTTGCCAGCAGTTCATTGATGGCGGTTCTGACAACCCCGGTCATCTGGCTGGCGCCTTGGAGGTTGAGCATCGCGAAAGAAACACGGCTCATCAGGTCTTCACCATATCGTATTTGGGGATTCATGGCCCCGGCACTGGCTATTACCTCTCCACTTGAAAGATCGCACAAATGAACTGCAATGGTGGTAGAGCCTACGTCAATAGCAGCCCCATAAATATGTTCCTGGAAACCAGGCCAGACTGCTACTATCCGGGTTCCCTCACGAACTGCAACGGTAACCTGCCATTGACCATCCCTCAGAGCGGCTTGCAGGGATTGCAAAACACTGAAATCACAATCAAGTTCGGATAGTCCCCAGTCTTTTTGCAAGGCCTTCAACAAGCGTTGCAAGTCGCCTTCAGGGTATGCAAGGTCGGGTTCTGCCACCCGTGTGAAATACAGATGGACCAGCGGGTCAAGTTCGATGGGGTGTGCATCGTATTCTTTGCGCACCACCTGTTGATGCACCTGGCTGGTGGGCGGTACATCGATTCTGATGTCGGCCAGAATTTTTGCGCGGCAACTCAGTCGGTTGCCACTCTTGAGCTGTCCGGTTTTTCGGCAATATTGCTCATCTTCCGTTAGCTCGCCGAGATGATCAGGGCTGGAAATAATCCCTTCTTTAGCGTATGTACCCTCGACGGGTTCTACCTGGCAACGACCACACAGGGCCCTGCCACCGCAAATGGAATCAATGTCTACACCCAATTCACGCGCAGCCTGCAATACCGGTGTACCAACAGGAAATTGTCCGTGTTTGCCGGAGGGGCTGAATATGATTTTTGCCTGTCTATTTTCTGGCATTCTGCTTCATTGCCCTAA
>PVMK01121628.1_pt1 | contig 10744 bp, 12 predicted proteins | sample 1853481 | NCBI WGS metagenome assembly PVMK01 (sample SAMN08533507, study PRJNA380276) | Marine sediment metagenome, whole genome shotgun sequencing project. | reverse complement strand
TCGCGCCGAGCGAGCTGTCGTTGGCGGTAAGTGGACGAATGCCGCGTCGCTGGCGCTCCTTGCATTGGTCCACTTACCGCCAACGTTAGTTTGCTCGGCGCGAACTGAGAGAGAAGTAAAAAAGGGGTCAAGTCTGCTGTTGACTGTTAGTAGTTGGAAGAGTGGAAGAGGGACGGGGCTAAGTAAGTAAATCAAACAACAGGAAAAGAGGAATATTAGTGGGATGCGGAACGCCCTTAAGATTCTAAGTTGACGATGGACATAGGTTAAGATAAACAAGAAGAATGCCTAGATTAGCACGGCTTGACGCACCTGTGTTTTGCATCACACAATGATCAGTAAAAGCACCAGGGGATGTCCATCGTTAAGTAAATAACTGAACATATTGATGAGAGCAGAAGATTTGCCGGATTTTGGATGTAGAACCAGATGAAATATATTCAAAAAATTCGCAAAAAAAGCGGAAGCAACGGGGGGTGTATGGCTACTAGAATAAATGTGTTTTTGTGGTCGTTTTTGGAGTGACAGTGGCGAGAGGCAGTTATTAAGGCTTTAAATTTTCTACCAGTAACCGTATCACTGCCCCATGTCCACGGTGCATGCCTTCGTCCAGGTCAATCACCGTGTCTTCGTAGTAGCGAATCCGATATTGGGCAAAATAGTTCAAAATCTCATTGGGTCTGACCAGATAGGCCGGGTTTCGGGGCCCGAAACGGTTGGTATCCGGTTGATCTATAGAAAAGTTCTGGAAGATAAAGAAGCCTCCAGGTTTTAACGCTGTCATGATTCTTTTAAAGAGAGCAGGATCATAATAATAGAAATCAGTTATCAGATCGTATTGGGCACGGCCCAAGTCGTATTTCTGTAAATCAGCCACCACGGTTTTTATCTCTACCCCACGCTTACGGGCCAGTTTACGCCCTTTTTCAAGACCTTTGGCTGAAATATCCACGGCCACCACTTCAAACCCCTGCTGGGCGAGATACACCGCGTTTCGACCCTCGCCGGCCGCCAGACAGAGGGCCTTGCCCCTGGGGATCTTATTGATCTGTTCTTTGAGGAATGTTACCGGCGCCGTACCATAGACATAATGTTCACCGCTATACCGTTTGTCCCATCTTTTTTGTGACGGGGACAACGGACCCATCTCTGCCAAAAGTGCAACGGGTTGCCATAATAGAAAAAGGCCAAATAAACATATAGCGGCTCGCATTCTGACCCCCATAATTCATAATAAATGGGGCCCCCCGCACCCCGCCGATGGCGAGCCAGGAAGCCCCAATGATATTTATCCAAAACCAAGTCTTGTCAAATCAAACGGATGGTAATCTCTTTATTTTTTCATCCCAGAAGGCTTTTTCCTCCTCCCTCCAGTTTGTTCCATGGAATCTCTTGTCGTAAAAGTCCCCCAGTCTCTCAAACCACTTGCCCCATGCACTCTTATTTTTCTCTGTTGCCTCAATCACATCGGCTGCAAAGACAGCTATGTTGCTCATTTCATCTTTCGGCGCGTAATAGGCGGCCCCTTCTTCCGCGGATCTCTTTAGATTTTCTTCGGATAAACCGTGCGCAGTAAGCATAAGAGCCGGGATATCATTCTTGTTGGCGATTGAAAGGAGCTCAAATCCCTTTACGCCCATAATGTCGAGGACTGCTAGATCATAGGGTTTGCTTTCAAGGAGTCGCTTACCTTCCTCAAAAGAGGTGGCGGTATCAATCCGGCACATATCCAGAAGCTCGGCCAGTTGATCAAGAACATCACTTTCATCATCCACGATAAGGATTTTCTTCCCCTCTAACAATTTGTCTGGCTCCATTTCTCTTCCTCATTTAAGTTTATGCCATATGATGTGTAGCTTCACAAACCATGAGTAAACAAGAACAGGTCAAAGATTATCGAATGACCATTCCTTGATCGAAAAGTATAGAAACCGATGCTCCGTGTGTCAACCATAAAAAAGGTGATAAGAAACCCCTTTTTTGATGCTCAATTTATGAAGCGCCAGGGGACGTCCATCGTTAAATAGATAACTGAACATATTGATGAGAGCAGAAGGTTTGCCGGATTTTGGATGTAGAGCCAGATGAAATATATTTAAAAATTTGGCAAAAAAAGGCGGAAGCGACGGGAGGTGTATTGTTACCAGGCGGATGTGGAGCCTGGATATGCCTTAACAGATTTGGCGAGAATTCTTGGTATGATTGGTCAAGGTGTGGGGTATGCTGTCATCCTCAACAGTTTCACCCGTGCTTTCAATGTTCGTTGAGTTGCATGTGGGGCATTTCTTTTTGAAAATATCTAACAGGCCCATAACTATGCTACCTCCTTGACTATTTGGCTGATGCTGATGCTGATGGCTGAGCTGATAAGAACTCGCTTTTTTGTCGGGGAAGTATAGCGGAGGTGGCCTTGTGGATCAAGGAAAAGCATTTTTTGAAACATATCTCCTCAATTTTGTGATATCAAAGTATCAAAAGATTGACGATACCTTGAGATATGGATGCTATCTAAAAGATCTGAGGACGACTCAATATAAAAAAATAACCAATAATCTTTTTATCTTCTGTCCAATAAGTAGGGAAGACGATAATTAGAAAAGTTTCTAACAAGCCTTTTGCAGCGGGCGTGGCTTTTTCCGCCCCGCTACAAAACAACGTTAGCATAAAAAGGATAAAAACATGAAGCAATGGTATGAAAAGTTATTTGAAAATTTCGCCAAAAACTACGATTCTGAAGAATTTACCAAGGGAACCATCGGTGAATGTGATTTTATAGAAAAAGAGATCAATCATGATAAAACAATAAGAATTCTTGATATTGGATGTGGCACAGGTCGACACTCAATAGAATTATCCAAAAGAGGTTACTCTGTTACAGGCATTGATTTATCTGAATCACAATTACAGCGTGCAAAAGAGAAAGCATCTGCTCAATCACTCAATATTAATTTCCAAAAGCACGATGCAAGAATCCCTCATTTTTCAAATTCATTCGATTTAGCAATTATGTTATGCGAAGGTGGCTTCTCGTTGATGGAAACCGATAAGATGAACTTCTTAATCCTTCAAAATGCTACAAATGCGTTAAAATCTAATGGTAAATTGATATTTACAACTCTAAATGGTTTATTTCCATTATTTCATTCTGTTAAAGATTTTCTTGCTGCAGAAAAAAAAGACGGTGTCGCCACATATAAAATCAACACGTTTAACTTGATGACATTCCGAGACCATAACATTACAGAGTTTATTGATGATTCTGGCAATAAAAAATCTCTTAATTGCAATGAAAGGTACTATGTCCCGTCGGAAATAAACTGGCTCTTAAAATCTTTGAATTTTAAGACTATAGATATATTTGGTGCAAAACTCGGTGCTTTTAGCCGAAACGACGAGCTAACAACTGAAGATTTTGAAATGTTAGTAATAGCAGAAAAATGATAAAATTCTAATCGGGTAGCCGACGGTCTTTCTCCCACAGCTCTTTGACAGATAATAAACCTTGATCCTTGAGTCACGCCGTTGGCGTGATCATGCCGGTCTGGGTTGCAAGAGTCCGGGCAAGATGCCAGGGGCCTTTGCGGGGAAGACACATAGGAATACGGTCATGAACTGTCGCTATATAGGTAAGCGACCAGCGGGAGACTCCGGGCGCGGCATTTACCCTATATCCTGAATCCGGGGCTTCGTTATGTTGTGCTAACTTACCCGGAGACTGGGCCTTGCATGTCCCGTTTTCAGCGGGATTCGTCGGACCATAGCCTTGCCTGAGGCTTCCTCCGGACCGTCCCTCACGGTTCCGCCCCCCGCCACAAGGCGGGATCTGAAGACTTGCTATTCTGCTAGTATTCTGATTAACGTGCTTAACACATTAACCGGATTCACACACAGGAGACTTTCACCCAATAAGTTCACGCCCATGCCGGGCGTACACTAAATCATTTCACTGAACGTCGCTATGCTCCGCCAGTGAATTCAATGTTATGCTCAGAGACTCCTTAAATGGGCCTTTCTAGTGGCGAACAAAAAGGTATTCACGATTAATTTTCATCAAAAAACTAACCGATTGTCCATGTTCAGAGGAAATAATACAAATGAGTAAAAGCAATTTCAGCACCATACCGCAAGAGCGATATCTGGAAGACTACGTGGAGGGTGCTATACATGAGTTCGGGCCTATTACCATCACAGAAGATGAGATCGTCCAGTTTGGCAAAAAGTTTGATCCACAGCTTTTTCATACGGATCCAAATGGAGCCAGGGAAACGGTGTATGGAGGTCTCATCGCCAGCGGTTGGCATACTTGCAGCCTGTTGATGCGGCTGTTTGTTGAACACTACCTGCCCGGCCAGGCAAGCCTGGGAAGTCCGGGGGTTGATGAGCTGCGCTGGCATAAACCGGTGCGCCCCGGCGATAAACTCTCATTGCGCATCACTGTGCACAAAGTGAAACCTTCCAGCAGCAAACCTGATCGGGGAGTGGTATTCTCCTTTTGCGAGATGCTGAATCAAAAGAACGAAGTTGTGGTGACATTGATGGCCTTGAATTTGATTAGGTATCGTGACAGAGGATGAGGGGGTCGGAGCTACCCTCCCTCGGGTCCGGAAAAATGTTTACTTTGCTCCATTTTAATCGGCAACCGAGTCACATTCGATTGAAATTTATTGATTTCGCCAGCTGCAAGGAAAGCATAACCATCGGGTCAACTAGACCAGGAACGTGCTCCCGGCCTATCCGATATTCCCGGCGCCGCTGGTTACTTTTGGTCGTTATCCGTAAAGGAGGCTGGAAACATGGATGAACTTACCTTTGAACAAAAGCAAACCTGGGTCAAAGGACTTTTGATCGACTGCCCTATGGCAAAGCCCTTGGACAACTGCCCAGCAAAGGACGTTAGAAAGTCGCCCATAGAGGAACGATAGAAGTTGGCAAATGCCATGGATGAAGGCCAACTCGATCAGATTATCGGGCATCACAAGAATTGTTTGAACCAAAGGGAAAGACCGTCGCTTTATCAGAACAGATAACCAGTCAATCCAGCGAATCCCGCCTATCTGAGGCGGGACGAAAAAGGGTCATTCACGGACAGTCTCTCAGGGAGTAGGGGAAACTCCCGGGAGATTTCGGTTCACTTTGCATACCATGGGTATGCCCTTCCCAAGGGAGGCAAAGCAGGTCATGCACTCCTCACAAGGAATAATTTCACTATCCTTTCCTCTAAGGATCTTGCCTGCAGAATCAGGGTCGGCAATCATCTGGCGGCCTATGGCGACCACATCTATCAGCGAATCATGAACCGATTCGGCGGCTACAGGTCCATCTCCAAGTTTGCCAACCGCAATCACTGGAAGCCCCGATGCTTCCTTGACCTTTGCAGCAAGCGGGACATTTGCCCCGGCCGGCTCATCCTTTGGAAAGGCGGATGCCGGGACAAGGAAGCGCCGGTCGTCAACTTCCCGCCAGGAGCCCTGGGTGATTAGCGAGACATCCAAGGCATCCACACCCTCGTCAGCAAGGAGTCGGCTCACCACAAGGGCATCTTCGAGCGTCTGCCCCCCCTCAACTTTCTCCACGGCGTTGAGGCGGAAGAGGATGGGATAGTCCCTTCCGAGCCTTTCCCTTGCCGCCCTGACTACTTCAAGGGCAAAGGTGGCCCGTCCTCTGGCATCACCACCATAGCGGTCATTCCGTTGATTTGTGAGTGGGGACAGGAATTGGCTGATCAGATAGAAATGAGCGCCATGTATTTCCACCCCGTCAAATCCGGCATCGGTCGCACGGCCCAAGGCAGCGGCAAAATCTGAGACCATGCTATCGATCTGGGTGAGGCTCATATTAAAAGGTGTCACATCAGGCCTGAAGGCAAACCCTGAGGGTGAGGCCCCTTCCATTTCTCCACCCCCGGGAAAACACCGGGCCCCTGCGTGGCTGATCTCCACAACCGCTGCCGCACCTGATTTCTTGATGGCATCGGCAAGACGCGCCATACCGGCCACCTGACCATCCTCCCACAATCCCAGACTCCCCTGGACAATACGACCGTCAGACCGCACCGCGGTTGCCTCTACAATGACAAGTCCCACATCCTTTGAACGCTCCCCGTAAAATCGAATGATCCCGTCTGTAACGAGCCCTTCCGGGCTGCCGTAGTTGGTAGTCAATGGCGGCAGGGCGACCCTGTTGCGAAGCCGCATGCCGTTGATCATCACTTCATCCCGCAGTGTAGCCATGGTGATTACCTCCCTCAATAATTGATCAAGATTGCCAGGGCTGACAAAGCCTGGAAGATTTCGGAGTCAAGAAATATAAAATAATGGCCTCCTTATATCAATAAGAAAAAACCATGAAAGATATGACAACCCTTTACAGGTCGATCGTTTTTCTTTGCGGCTTTGCGCCTTGCGTGAGGAAAAACAGAAGTCATACTGCTCTATCAAGGGTGTAGATGCGACCAATTCTTGACATTGCTCTCCACAAATGCTTTTTTGTTCATGGTGAAGTTTGCACTCTGTTTTTAGGCCTTATGAGCTGCTCTTACATTGTCCCGCCAAACAGGAGGATTTTAATTGTGAGTAAAGAAGAGATTAAAAAAAAGACACAGGAAACTGCAAAAAAACTCTTTGGAAAGGGTATCCGTATGGACCCGCCCTATTTGATGTGGAAAGAATTTGACAGGGACCTGGCAAACGATTTTTCGAGATTCATAACAGGGAATCTCTACTCCCGGTCTGTCCTTACCCTGCCGGAAAGGCAGATGGTTGCATGTGCCATGCTGGCGGCGATCCGGGCGGGAGATGAATTGAAGCTTCACGTAAATGCAGCCTTGAATGTTGGATGCAGCCCGAGAAAACTTGCAGAAGTTTTTTTTCAGGTCGCCACTTACGCAGGGATGCCGGCTGTCAACGAGGCGCTTTTGGTTTACCGGGACGTCCTCAAAGAAAGGGGGGAGTGGCCGATTCAAGATCAAAGAATCAAATCTTGATCCGGAGATCATCATAGGCAACCGTTACTTTATAAGGGAGGTTTCTGTCGGAGATGACACGATCTACGGTTTTCTGCCACTGTTCCTGGTTGAGGGGTATGGGATAAGAATCTCCTCCGGATGGAGGCCTTAATGGACTTTTGGGTTCAGATTTTTTGAGTATATTATTCGCCGGGTCACCCGGGACCATATCAGCATCCCCGATATGCACCAGGAATGTCTCCTTTCCTGGATTGAGAAGTTCAATGAAATCGATGGCCCTCTGAAAGCTCATATGATTGGGCCGGTTATTGACCGGTTCATTCAGCCAGAAGGCTTGAATGACAAGATAGTCCGGGTTGAAAAGTTCAGAGGGAGGCCCTGGGATTTCTGAAAAATCTGATGTGTATACCACTTGCACATCCTTGCCCGAAACGTCTTTGCATTTGATAATGAACCCCACAGAGCCCTTTGCAAAGGGACCGTGAAAGGTGTCAAAGGGAAGGACTTCAAACTCTCCCACAGAAAACCATCGGTCGGGCTCGATTTTATATATCCTTATCACCTCCATATCTTCCAGATAATCAAACCGTTTATTGATAACTTCATGGCTTTTTGAAGTGAGGTAAACCGGTATCGGGTTAAAGGAACCTCGCGGGCCATTTCTCTTGTACGCAAAAAGCTCGTCAAGACCGATATAATGATCACTATGTTCATGGGAAATCAAGACCCCGTCAATGTTGTCCACCTTGTTTCTTGAGAGCTGGGATCTGGCATCAGGGCCGCAGTCAATGAGAAGCGTGGTCTTATTGGTTAGAAGGAGTGATGTTCGCTCTCTTTTTTCGCCTTGCCTTCGCATTTCACGGCATATAAAACAGTCGCAGTCCAATTCCGGGACACCCCAGGCCCCGCCTGTTCCCAGAAATGTAATATCCATATGAATTATCTCCTTAGTGTGGGGTTTATGGGTTCTGCTTTTAAAACTCCGGATTGTGTGGTAGGATACGAAACAGAATCTTTTGCACAACACAACATATCATTATTACCTGGATAGAAGTCAAATGAGAATAATATTTTTTGCCGGAAAGGGAGGAGTCGGAAAAACCAGTGTGGCCGCTGCCACCGGGATCAAGACGGCTGAAGCGGGACACAGGACCGTTATCATGTCTCTGGATGTGGCTCACAGTCTATCAGACATCTTTGATCTTGATAAGAAGAGCCTGATTGACCAGGACAGGGGAAGCCTGACCAAGATCAGAAAGAATCTGTGGATACAGGAATTGGACATCCAGGAAGAAATAGAGCAGAACTGGGGAGATATCCACAAATACCTCTCAACCCTCCTGAACACCACGGGACTGGACGAGATCCTGGCCGAGGAGTTGGCTATTTTGCCGGGAATGGAGGAGGTCAGCCTACTGCTCCACATAAACCGCTATGTCCGGACAAAAAAATTTGATGTAATCCTCCTTGATTGTGCACCCACAGGTGAATCACTGCGATTTATAAGCATCCCGACCACCCTGGACTGGTATATGAAAAAGATATTCAAGATAGAAAGGGCCATTGTCAAATACGCCCGTCCCCTGGCCAAACGATTATACGACGTGCCCCTCCCGGGTGAAGACTATTTTGAGGCCATTGAATTCCTGTTCGAGCGCCTGCGTGGTGTGGATGAGATTTTAGTTGACCCCGAGATAACAACTGTGCGTCTCATAACCAATCCGGAAAAGATCGTTCTGAAGGAGACTCAGAGGGCATTCATGTATTTTTCCCTTTATAAAATGAGTATCGACGCGATAATTATGAATCGAGTCCTGCCGGACAGTGTCAAGGAAACATATTTTAGTGGCTGGAAAAAAAGCCAAAAAAACTATATTAAAAAGGCGGAGGCATACTTCAGCCCCATCCCCTTATTCCCTGTGAATCTGTTCAAGGCGAAGTATTGGGCTTTGACAGCCTTAAGGCCCTGGCAGACCAGATATATAAAGAGAAAAACCCTTTGGAGCGGTTTTTTGACGGTGAGCCCTATTCCTTTGTCAAGGCAAACGGGAAATACCAGTTGCGGGTAAAGCTCCCCTTTATCAGCAAGGAGGACGTTGACTTGAACAAGATTTCTGATGAACTGATCATCCGTGTGGGGAGTTTTAAGAGACATATCATGCTCCCGAGGCAGGTAGCTGCCTCAAACTCGGTCAAAGCCAAACTGGACGGGGAGTATCTGTCCGTTCATTTTGAGCCCTAAGAGTCTCTTTGAAAACATTCAATTTTGTTCAAGATCAAGGAAGACGAGAATTTTAACCACAGGAATATGAGGAATATTTCGAGGATTAAAATTTGAGTCTGACGCAGAGATTGGGCAGATAAGCGCAGACTTCGAAAGGGGGCGTTTTCAAACAGACTCTAAAGGAGATGACCATGGCAAAAGCAAAAGACAAAGACAAAAATGACAGGGGTTCCTGCCTCGTAGGCAGGTTTTTTTCAGATCTTGAAAAGGCATCCGGGAATAAAGCAAAATTTCTGGAACATCTGTCCCGGTCAAAACTCGAATTTCTCAAGGCGGTAAAATACTTAGTTGATGACAAAATTGCAGATCTTGAGAAAAAAAGGCCTGCCAAGGGGAAGAAACGGGCGACCAAGATTAGGGTGGAATAGGTATTAGGTATCGGGTACTGGGTATTGGGTACTGGGTATTGGTCATTGAACGTTGGACTTAGGACTTGAGTCAATCATCAATCGTAAAGGTGGATACGAGCCAATTGGAAATTACAAGTATAAAGGGTTTTAGGGACATCCTGCCCGAAGAGACAGGCATATGGCAAAGGCTTGAAGCCGAGGCCCGAAAAGTGTTTGAGGCCTTTGGGTTTCAGGAGATTAAGACCCCCATCCTTGAAAAAACTGAACTCTTCAGCCGCGGTATCGGGCAGGAGACCGACATTGTTTCAAAGGAGATGTACTCCTTTAAGGACACAAGGGGTCGGAGTATGACCATGCGGCCCGAAGCCACAGCCTCAGTCACAAGGGCCTATATTCAGCACCGACCCTATCGGAAATACCCGATCCAGAAACTATACAGCATCGGACCGATGTTCAGACATGAGCGGCCGCAAAAAGGGCGATTCAGGCAGTTTCATCAAATAAATGCGGAGTTATTCGGTGATCCGGGTTCCAAGAGTGATGCGGACATCATCCTTATGTCTATGCACCTGTTCGATTCTGTGGGTCTTGATGATTTGACCCTCAATCTCAACTCCCTGGGGTGTCCCGAGTGCCGACCCATGTTCAAGGAGCAGCTCAGGGGCTATCTGGCCGACAAAACATCTTCGCTCTGTTCCGACTGCGAGAGAAGGGCCGTCACAAACCCCTTGAGAGTATTTGACTGCAAGGTAGAGTCGTGTAAAGAGGTGGTTAAGGGTGCACCCGCCATATCCGAGTACCTGTGCCGGACATGCCAGGAGCACTTCGAGTCTTTACAGGGTTATCTCAATGGATCGGATATCCGGTTTGTTCTGAACCCCCGGCTCGTCAGGGGACTTGATTACTACAACAGGACCACCTTTGAGATACAGACCGAACATCTTGGTGCACAAAACGCTGTAGCCGGTGGGGGGCGATACGATGGCCTGGTAAAACTCCTTGGAGGGCCTGACCATCCTGCAACCGGGTTTGCCGTAGGAATGGAAAGAGTGGTTGCCCTGCTCACAGATAAACAGACCCCCGGGACCAAAAGGCCCGACCTGTTTATTGCCGCTTTAGGCGAATCCGCTGACAGGACATCCATTT